>Ga0265338_10002233_pt1 | contig 29515 bp, 37 predicted proteins | sample 42126metaG_FD_193579 | JGI IMG/M metagenome (GOLD analysis project Ga0265338, IMG submission 193579) | Rhizosphere microbial communities from Carex aquatilis grown in University of Washington, Seatle, WA, United States - 4-21-26 metaG | ecosystem: Host-associated > Plants > Roots > Rhizosphere...
TGCCTGACGAACACCGGCGGCGGGGGAGGGGGCGGCGGGACGCCCGGCGGCTCCGACACGCAGCTGCAGTTCAACCAGGGCGGGTCGGCGTTCGGCGGAGACGCCAACCTCGCGTGGAACTACACGTCCGAGATACTTATCATCGGCGGGAGCGCGGCGACAAACGCGGCCATAAGCGCGTCTAACATCACGCTTGCGTCCGCCGCTACCAACTCGATGCTAAACGCCGTGGCCCTGTGGGTCGGTAATTCCACCGTTAATTCGATCTATCACCGAACGGGCATAACTCTCAACAGCCCGCTGGCCAACGCGACAATAAACGCCACGTGCAGCACCATGTGGGGCGCGCAGTACGCCATATCGGCCGGCTTCGCTCTACCATAACTCAAGCAACAGGAGACTAACATCGCACAGGGCAACGGCAACCCGACCCCGATATTCTCGAGGGTCGGCAACATCCAGGGCACGCCGGGGATACTGACGCAGGCGCTGGACTACAGCGGCAACAACAACCTCAACCAGATCGTGTTCATAGCCGACCAGAACAACGGCTCCTACGTGCAGAGGATCCGCTTCAAGGCGCTCGGCACGAACATCGCGACCGTCGCCCGCGTCTACATCGGCGGCACCGCGGTTCAGAACAGCGTGTCCTACGACCACCACAACTCGATCATACCGACGCCCGGCGCCCCGGCCGGCGCCGCCGGCACGACCGGCGGAACACTGGCCACGCAGAACCTGTTCTGCATCGTCGTGGCGCAGGACCAGTACGGCAACTGGACGGCCAACTCGACCGAGTCGTCGAACGTCGCCGTCACGGGGCCGACCGGCAACGTCACGTGGACGTGGAACTCCTCAGCGGGCGCCGTCGCGTACAGGTGCTACGTCGGTCCGATCTCGGGCGGCGAGTCCAACTGGTTCCAGAACACGGCTGCTCAGACGTGCGTGCAGACCGTGGCGTTCGTCGCTGGGCAGCAGGGCGACTGGAGGTCGCTGACGGCCAGCCCGTTCTTCTACGGCGAGGTCTCCCTCCCGGCGACGACGATCGCCTCGCAGTCGGCGACCGCCGAGGTGGACTACCCGCTCAACTTCGCCCTGCCGCCGGGCGGCAGGATACTAGTCGGACTGGGAAACACGGTCGCGGCGGGCTGGGCGACGACCGTGCTGGGCGGAAGCTACTGAGGGCCGGGTGCTCGACCTCTACAACCTCATCGACTCGCCGGGCGTAGACGTACAGTACTTCGAGGGCGGCACGCCAGGCGTCGCGTACACGGCCTTCCAGTCGTGGAGGAAGCCGCGCGGCGCGTCGATGGTCTACATGCTCGCCGTCGGCCCCGGCGGGGGCGGCGGCACCAGCAACAACTCCGGGACGACCTGCTTCGGGGCGTCGGGGGGCGGCTCCGGCGCGATGTCCGTGCTGTTCGTGCCGGCCCCGCTCCTCCCTGACGTGCTGTACGTTCAGACGCCGCCCGGGGGAGCCGGAGCGACGGCGAACGGCAGCAACGGCCTCGCGTCCACCAACACGATGATCCTGATCGAGCAGGCAGCGGGCAGCGAGCCGTCCCTCACTCTTCTGTCCGCCGCGAGCGGCGGGGGCGGAGGCACCGGCACCGGGTTCACCGGAGGCGGCGGCGGCGGCTCCGCGCCGGCGACTTCGATAGCCAACACGGTCCTGGCCGGGCGCGGCTACTCATTCTTCCTGGCCGGACAGGCGGGGATAACCGGCGGCTCTCCGGCCGTGAACGCCGCGTCGCTGACGATACCGACGACCGGCTTGATCGTCACGGGGGGAACAGGCGGGGGGTCGACAAACGCTGTCGGCGGCGGCAACAGCAGCGGGCCGATAGTGGCCCCGGCCACACTTGGCACCAACTGGTTCTACAGCGTCCCGGGCGCCGCGGCGGCCTCCGGGGCGACGCCGGCGCAGAACGGGACGCCGGGCTTCAAGCTGCCCAACTTCATGATGAACTACGGCGGCACCGGCGGCGGCGGCGCCTCGACGACGACCGGAGGGCTGGCCGGCGCGGGCGGCGCCGGAGCTCCAGGCTGCGGGGGCGGCGGGGGCGGGGGCATGGGCACCACTAACAAGCAGGTCGGCGTCGGCGGGAACGGCGGCCCCGGGTTCGTCCTGATCGTGAGCGTGATGTAGTGCTGGACTTCTTCAACTTCGCTGACGCGGCTCCCGGCTCAGACGTCAAGTACTACGAGAGCATCGGCAACACCGCGTTCCAGACCTGGTACACGTGGACGAAGCCGCGCGGCTCCCGCATGGTCTACTTCTTCACGGCCGGCGGGGGAGGGGGAGGCGGCAGCTCCAACAGCAGCGCCTCTAACACCGGGGGCGGGGGCGGCGGCGCCTCGGGAAGCTCGTGCGTCCTTCTGGTGCCGTCGCTGTTCCTCCCGGACGTGCTCTACCTAGCCCCGGGGGCGCCCGGCGCCGGAGGCTCCGGGGGAACGGCCGGCGGAACCGGAGGGACGTCGTACGTCGCCTTCGAGCCGATGACGTCCAACGTGCCAAACCTCCTGCTGGCGGTCGCCGCGGGCGGCGGCGGAGGGGGCGCCGGAAACACGTCGGCGGGGGGCGCGGCCGGAGCAATCGGCGGAGCCTCCGCGTTTACCTCGATGTGTCTGGCGGCTCGCGGCACGTTCACGACCCAGAACGGTCTGGCCGGCGCCGCGGGCGGCTTCAGCGCGGCGGGCGGGGCGATAACTATTCCAACGTCGGGCGTGCTGCTGAGCAGCGGGGCCGGGGGAGGCTCCTCCAACACCACGGCCGCGGCGGCCGGCGGGGCGGTCAACACGCCGTCGGCGCTGGGTAAGAACTTGTTCTTGACGCTGGCCGGCGGGGCGGCGGCGTCCGGCGCGACCCCGGCGACGCCGGGCGTCGGCATGTACAGGGTGCCGTTGTTCATGATGAGCTACGGCGGGTCCGGGGGCGGCGGGGCGTCGCAGACTACCGGGGGCGCGGGCTCAGCGGGCGGCTCCGGCGCGCCCGGAGCCGGAGGAGGGGGAAGCGGCGCCGCGAACGCCGTGAACCCCGCGATAGCGCCGGGAGGCGACGGCGGCTCCGGCTTCATCCTGGTGGTGAGCGTCTGATGTTTGACCTGTCACACATGATAAACAACCCGAGGTACGACGTTCAGTACTTCGAGGGGCAGACGCCTACGACTCCGTCGTTCAAGTCGTACGTCACGTGGCAGAAGCCATACGGGGCGCTGATGGTGTACATGCTCGGCGTCGGCGGGGGAGGCAGCGGGGGGTCCTCGAACAACACCATCGCTAACTCGGGCGGGGGCGGCGGGGGCGGCGGCGGGAACCAGACGACGCTGATCATACCGGCGATGATGCTTCCCGACGTCCTTTACATAGAGGCGGGCTGCGGCGGATTGGGCACGAGCGTCGGCGCCAGCGCCGGCACCAACGGCGCGAACACCTACGTGATGTACGAGCCGTCGTCAGGCGTCGAGAACGCCCTCTGCCTCCTGACGGCGCTCGGCGGGGCGTTCGGCGTGCAGGGCAACACGACGTCGGGCGGACCAGCCTCGGGAGGGACCGCGCCCTCCCTCGCGTCGATGTGTCTGGCGTCGCGAGGGATATACAACTTCCTCTCCTCGCAGGCCGGCACCGCGGGCGGCTTCAACGGCTCGGCCGGCACGGTGCAGTCCCAGCCGGTCACGGGGCGCATCGTCACTGGCGGGTGCGGGGGAGGGGGCGCGAACGCGACGAACGGCGGGGCCGGGGGCGGCTACACCGCGGGCACCTCCCTGGGCACCGAGTGGTTCAACACGCCGGACGGCGGCGCCGGGCCGGGCGGGACCGGCGACAGCGGCAACAAGTCGCCGCTCTTCATGATGAACTGGGGAGGGGCCGGGGGAGGGGGCGCGACGGCGTCGACGCCGCCCGGAAACGGCGGGGCGGGCGCTCCCGGGTGCGGCGGCGGGGGAGCTGGAGCGAGCACGCTGGGACAGACGTTCGCGCGGTCCGGGGACGGCGGGCCGGGGTTCCTGTACGTAGCCACGATGTGTCGCTGAGCCGCTGACTTATAAATACCCCATAGCCTAGCGCAGGGGGTATAATGTCGGGCAACAACCCATTCACGGCCGAGGACGGCATCGTCGCGAACGGTGTCTTCACGGCCAACTCGACGCTGACGCAGGCCAACAACCTCAACGTCGCCGGCACGACCAACGTCGCGATCCTAAACGTGTCTGGAAACGCCGCGTTCGGCCCGATCCAGGCCAACGGCGCGTACGGCACGGCCGGCCAGGTCCTCTTCTCCGGGGGAGGCTCAGGAGCCAACGACTACTGGAACAACCTCCCGAGCGGCGGCCCCGGCACCCCGGGCGGCCCCAACACCAGCCTGCAGTTCAACGACTCCAACACCATCAACGGCACGGCCGGCTTCACGTTCACGAAGACGACCAACAGCGCGGCGCTGGCCAACACCCTGACCATCGGCACGTCCGTTGTCAACTCGACGCTGTTCCTGATGGTCGCGAACTCGATCGTGAACGCGACTGTCAACGTCACGGCCAACGCGGCCGCGAGCGGGCTCGGACTGGCGTTCAGCTACTTGACCGGCAACTCGACCTCCAACACGTACTCTAACTCCCTGCTCACGTCGTTCTCCCTGACGATAGGCAACTCCGTCGTCAACACCACGATGAACTCGTCGGTCCTCTCGGTCGGCTCCAACGTCGTCGTCAACACGGTCGGCGTCGGCGTCGGCGCGAACGTGCTCCTCAGCCCCGGCGGCCTGTTCGTCGGCAACAACACGGCCAACGCGATCATGAACTCGACCGCGCTGCTGATCGGGAACGTCACGCACGGTCAGAACCAAGTGACGGTCGGCAACTCGTCGGTCAACTCCGTCCTAAACTCGACCGCGCTGGTCATCAACACGGTGTCGCTGAACACGACGGCCGTGACGATCGGCAACTCCTCCCTGTTCGTCACCGCCAACCAGACGACCGTCTTCTGGGGAGACGGGGTATCCAACGCGCTTGTCAACACGACGATGATGTACATCGGCAACACCGTGACCAACGCGACGATCAACTCCAGCACGATCTCGATCGGCACCACCACCCTCAACTCATCGGCGCTGATCATCGGTGCGAACATGCAGCTGAACCAGTCGCTGCTGTTTCTCGGCAACTCCTCGGTCAACGCGATCCTTAACTCCAGCGCGCTGTCGTTTAACGGCGTAGCCATCAGCACCAAGGCGCCGACGACGCAGACGTTCTTGACGCCCGGGTCGGGCACCTACACGACTCCGGCCGGCGCCACGTGGATCAGGGTCAGGGCGGTCGGCGGCGGCGGGGGCGGCGGGGCTGGTGGAAATAGTACATCCACTGGCGGCAACGGTGTGAGCGGCGGCAGCAGCACGTTTGGAGCCAACCTCGTGGCCGGCGGCGGGTTCGGCGGCGCCTGGTATCAAGACACGGCGGCCAGCGCCGGGTCCGGCGGAACTGCATCGATAACTGGGTTTAGCGGGGTGGCAGTATCGGGCGGACAGGGCGGCGCAACCATAACGTACGGCGTGATCACCGGCGCGACGGGAGGTTCGTCGGCGCTCGGCGGTGGCGGGATGGGCGGCAACGACAACAGCCTCAACGGGGGCGACGTAGGTGGATCCGGAGCAAACAATACCGGCGCGGGCGGCGGGGGCGGCTCGGCAAACAACTCGACCGCGGTACCCGCGGGCGGCGGCGGGGGCGGCGCGGGTGCGTATCTCGACGTGATAATCACCAATCCAACCGGAACCTACGCATACGTCGTCGCGAACGGCGGCGCGGGTGGAATAAAGAATTCTCACAGCGGCAACAACGGCGGCAACGGCGGCACGGGCGGCATCTGGGTCGAGGAGCACTACGGAACATGATACCCAACAGCAGGGAGTCCTTCAAGCACTACTGCCTGAGGAAGATCGGAGCGCCGGTCCTTGACCTAAACCTCGACGAGGAGCAGATCGAGGACAGGATCGACGAGGCGCTGATGTACTACGCCGACTACCACTTCGACGCCACCGACAAGACGTACTACAAGTACCAGGTAACGCAGCAGGACATCGAGAACCAGTACGTCACGCTGCCGCCCAACATCATCGGCGTCGTCGACATCTTCAACGCCGAGATGGGCCTGAACACCAACAACATGTTCAACATCAGGTACCAGATCGCGCTGAACGACCTCTACACGCTGACGAGCGTCTCGATGGTGCCGTACTTCATGGCGATGCAGCACATCCAGTTCCTCGAGCAGATCCTGGTCGGGCAGCAGATGATCAGGTACAACCGGCACGTCAACAGGCTCTACATCGACACCCAGTGGTGGGAGATGTTCAGGCCCGGCCAGTACCTGATCGTCTGCGCCTACCTCGTCATCGACCCCGAGAAGTACCCGAAGGTCTGGGGCGACAGGTGGCTGGCCAGGTACGCGACGTGCCTGATCGAGGAGCAGTGGGGGCGAAACCTGACGCTCTTCAAGAACGCGAAGCTGGCGGGCGGGATCGAGTACAACGGGATGGAGATCCTCGCCAGGGCGCAGAAGGACAAGGACGCGCTCGAGCACGAGATGATCTACACCTACGGCCTGCCGGTCACCGACATGATCGGGCCGGGCTAAGGTCGTGGTAACTAACTTCTTCTTCAAGAACTACGTCTCCAGGGCCAACCAGAAGCTGCTGGACGACCTCAACGTGACCGCGATCCAGATGTACGGGGAGGACGTCTACTACCTCCCGTACAACCTGACGAACTACGACGTCGTCTACGGCGCGTCCGACCAGAAGCAGTACGTCTGGGCGATCTACATCGAGATGTACCTGACGACGCCGATGGGCTTCGAGGGGGACAAGCAGTTCTTCTCCAAGTTCGGCCCGGAGATCCGGAACGACGTCACGTGGTCGGTCTCGATGCGCCGGTTCGGCGAGGAGGTCGGCTCCAGCGCGGTCCTGCTGAGGCCGAGGGAGGAGGACCTGATCTACTTCCCTCTCGACAAGAGGCTGTTCAAGATCGTCGAGGTCAGCAAGTACGAGAACTTCTACGAGACAGGATCGCTCCAGACCTGGCAGATGAGGTGCGAGAGCTTCGACTTCAGCGACGAGGTCGTGCAGACCGGCGTATGGGAGATCGACCAGCTGCAGCGGCGCTACACGACGAACGTGCTCGACCGGGCGATCCTCACCGAGGCCGGCTTCCCGATCAGGGACGAGAACGGCCGCTACCTGACGTTCCCCGACTTCGGCGACACGACCGACGGGCGCGAGGCCGATGAGCTCAACTCCGAGACCAGCCAGCTGATCCAGTTCGACGTGACCAACCCGTTCGCCGACACGACTGACACGCTCGTCAGCAACGCCTACAGTCAGCCGACGGACAGCGACGGGTACGGGGGCGTCTAGCCGTGTTCGGCCATTCGTTCTACTTCAGCACCATCCGCAAGTACACGTCCCTGATGGGCACGCTGTTCTCCGACGTCGTGATCGAGCGCTTCGCCGCGCCGGCGTTCAGCGCGAACACGCAGGACCAGGAGTACTTCGGCGGGCAGACCGGCACGCAGCCGACACAGGTGATCAAGGTGCCGCTGACCTACGGCCCCAAGGACAAGCTGATCCAGCGGTACATGATGGACCCGACTCTGTCTCGTCCAGAGGCCGTCGTGACCCTCCCGATGATGACATACGAGATGGTCGGCATCACCTACGACAGGACCAGGAAGCTCGACACGATCGGCAGGATCGTCGTGCCGGATCCGACGACCAACAGCAAGCTCAGGTACCAGTACAACCCGGTCCCGTACAACGTCAAGTACAGGCTCTCGATCCTCGTCAAGAACTACGAGGACGGTGCCAAGATCGTCGAGCACCTGCTCCCGTTCTTCACGCCGGAGTGGACCCAGACCGTCATTATGATCCCGGAGATGGGCGTCAGAGAGGACGTGTCGGTCGTCCTGCACGACGTCCAGACGATCGACAAGTACGACGGCCCGTACGACCAGCGCCGGCCGATCGTGTGGGAGCTGGACTTCACGCTGCGAGGGAAGTTCTACGGGCCGGTCCAGAGCAGGCCGATCATCCAGTTCATCGACATGCCGATCTACGCCGTCACGACCGTCGCGAACACCCTCGGCTCAAACAACACCTCGACGCTGCTCGACTACGACGTCACGATCCAGACCACGCCTGGGCTGAGCGCGAACGGGCTGCCGGTGTACCAGGCCAACCAGACGATCAACGTCAGCATGATCAGCGTCAGCAACGACTACGGCTTCGTCACTCAAGTAACGGACTACGACCCATGATGAGGTTCAGAGACTACGTCATCGAGGTTGACACGAGGACGAAGCTGCAGAAGATGCAGGATCTGCGCGATCACCCCAACACGGAGCCTGGCGTAAGAGCCGCCGCGGAGAGGGCCATAAGCAACTTTAAGGAGCCTGTTCCTAGGTCCAATCCGAAGGTGCACCTGCCCGTGCACGGTTATACGTCGTACGACACGGTGCTTAACGCGCACGGCTTCAAGAAGGAACCCGATCACCCGACGCACGAGTTCGACAGGTACACCAGGACGCACTCGCACGTGGGTCAGGGCGGCTGGGGTCATACGGAACACGCCGTACACCTCCACCACAACCCGGTCGGCAAACCGTTCTACAGCGTGCACGTGAACGGGGCACAGGTAGCGGGCGGCCTCACCCCCGAGAAACTACACGGACACTTGAACGACCTATGATCAGATTCAAAGACTTCCTCGAAGAAGCCAAGATGTTCAGGTATGCCGGCGACCAGGAGGAGCCCGAGGGGCACAATTCCGGCATGAAGTACCAGAGGCACGCCGCCGGTAAATACAAGACCCCCGCGAGCAGCGAGGAGGGCCGCGACGACGCGCTGTCCAGCTACCACGCCCCGATACCGGCCGTGAGGAAGTTCGAGAACGTCGGGCCTAGGTTTAGGAACGACCCCGCGCGGCGGGAGAGGGACGGCGCGCCGAAGATCAACACCGGCCGGCCGCTCTCGGTGAACAAGACGTCGAAGGACGCCCAGTACGGGGCGGCCAGGCGAGAGGCGATGCTCAAGAACACGAAGGACTAACATGGACGACGACAAGAACCTGCCGGTCGAGTTCGACCCGGACCGGTTGGACCAGGTCGACCAGATGATACTGACGGCCAACGACGACAGCATGCAAAAGGACTTCGAGAAGGCCCGACTGAACCTCCTGCAGGTCTCCGAGCTGGCCACCGAGTCGATTAAGGAGCTGATGGAGGTCGCCTCCCAGTCCCAGCACCCCCGCGCGTACGAGGCTCTGGCGAGGATGATCGAGAGCACGGTGCAGGTCAACCGCGAGCTGCTCGAGGCGCACCACAGCATCAGGAGGGCGGCGGCCGTCACGGCCAGCGCGACGAACAAGGCGAAGAACATCACCAACAACCTCTTCGTCGGCAGCACGGCACAGCTCCAGAAGATGCTCGAGGACCTCAGGAAGGGCCAGGAGGACTAAGTGCCGATCGAGGACGTATTCGCCAGGGGCTACCTCGGCGACGCCACAGTCAAGGGCATCAACCAGTCCATCGAGTGGACCCCGGAGATGCTCGCCGAGTACATGAAGTGCGAGAAGGACCCGCTCTACTTCATCGAGACCTACATGAGGATCATCCAGGCCGGAAAGGGCCAGGTGAAGTTCGTCCTGCGCGACTACCAGCGCGAGATGATCAAGTCGATGCACGAGAACAGGTTCACGATCATCGCGACGGCCCGTCAGGCCGGCAAGTCGACGGCGGTCTGCGCGTTCATCCTGTGGTACATCGTCTTCCACTCGGCCAAGACCGTCGGCATGCTCGCGAACAAGGGCGAGACCGCGAGGGAGATCCTAGGCAAGGTCCGGTTCGCCTACCGGCTCCTGCCGAAGTGGTGTCAGCAGGGAGTCGCTACCCTCAACAAGGGCAAGCTCGAGCTTGAGAACGACTCCAGAGTCGTAGCCTCCGCTACCGGATCGGGAACGATCCGAGGCTACACCTGCGACATCCTGTTCATCGACGAGGCGGCTTGGGTAGAGGACTGGGACGAGTTCTACACCGCGGTCTACCCGACGATCTCGTCGTCCGACGTCACCAAGGTCATCCAGGTCTCGACGCCCAACGGCCTGAACCACTTCCACACGACGTGGGTGGGCGCGAACAACACCGACCCGAAGAAGTGGAACGGCTTCCACCCGATCATGGTCACGTGGAGGGACGTCCCGGGGCGCGACGAGAAGTGGAAGCACGACACGCTCGCGGCGATGAACTTCGACCAGGCCAAGTTCGACCAGGAGTACAACGTCGAGTTCCAGGGCTCGTCCGGAACACTGATCTCCGGCCCGAAGCTGAAGGAGCTGATCGCGAGCTGGGTTGCTCCCGCGACCCCGACCCAGAAGGGCCTGACTAAGTACTCACCACCGCTCGACAAGCACTTCTACATCATGGTCTGCGACGTCTCGCGCGGCAAGGGCGGGGACTACTCGGCGTTCTCGGTCATCGACGTCAGCAAGATGCCGTACGACCAGGTCTGCACGTACCGCAGCAACATGACGACCCCGATGGACTACGCCCAGCTGATAATGAACATCGCTAAGCAGTACAACAACGCCGCGGTGCTGGTCGAGGTCAACGACATCGGAGAGCAGGTCGGCCACGCCCTGCACTACGACCTTGAGTACGACAACGTCCTGTTCACGGAGAACGCCGGCCGGTCGGGCAAGAGGATCAGCGCCGGCTGGGCGAAGGGCGTCGACAAGGGCGTCAGGACCACCAAGGTGCTGAAGACCAACGGGTGCATCATCCTCAAGCTGATGATCGAGCAGGGCCAGCTCCTGGTCAACGACTGGAGCACGATCGACGAGCTCTGCACGTTCTCGCTGAAGGGCAACGGGTCCTACGAGGCCGAGGACGGCAAGCACGACGACATGGTGATGGGCCTGGTGCTGTTCGCCTGGCTGTCCGACCAGCAGTACTTCCGGGACTACACCGACATCAACACCCTCCAGAAGCTGAGGGACCAGACGGACTCGGAGATCATGGACGACATGCTGTTCTTCGGGTTCTTCGACGACGCCCGAGGAGAGAGCAAGGGGGCCCTGATGGAGGGCGACTTCGACGGCTGGGAGCACGCCGGCCAGTGGATGACCTGGGATTGAAGAAACAGCTAGGGTATAAATAAAGCACTAATCGCACCACGCTCGAGCAGGAGCGGAAGGAGAACAAGATGGCGAACCCGCTCTACCCTGGCGTAACCGTAACCGAATACGACCTCACCACGTCGGTTCCGCAGCCGTCTCCGGCCACCGCCGCTCTCGCCGGCGTGTTCAACTGGGGACCGGTCCTCGAGATCATCTCGATCCCCGACACCACCACCCTCGCGCGCACCTTCGGGCCCCCGACCTCCAACAACGCCGAGACCTGGTTCACGGCCTGGTCCTACCTGGCCTACTCAAACCAGCTGCTCGTGGTCCGCGCGGCCAACACGACGACCGGCAACTCGATGTCGTACCTCAACGCGATCGGCAACACCGCCGCCGTCGGGAACATCTCGAGCCTCGTCGTCCTCAACAGCATCGACTTCGGCAGGAAGGCCGGCAACAACGTCCAGGTCGCCGGCTTCGACGCGAACTGCATGTACGTCGCGAAGTTCCCGGGCGCGAGGGGCAACAGCCTCCAGGTCGCGGTCTGCGACTCGGTCAACGCCTACTCCTCCAACATCAACATGGTCGCGAACGCCGACGTCTCGGCGTCGATGACCATCGCGATCGGCGCCAACAGCGTCATCATCAACTGCAACTCGGTCGCCGGCAACGTCGCGGCTGCTACGCTCTTCGCGAACACCCTGCTCGGGGAGATGTCGCAGGGCGACTACCTGGTCGTCGGCAACAACGCCAACATCGGGACCCAATTCCTCCAGCTGAACACGATAACCAACATCTCCAACGTCTCGTACGCCGGGCTGTCGGTCACGTTCGTGTCGCCCTACGCGCTGAAGGGCGCGTTCACGGCGAACGCGACGACCGCCAACACGCTCCAGCGCTACTGGGAGTACTTCAACATCATCGGCCAGCCGCCGATACAGACGACCTGGGTCAGCCAGTACAACACCAACACCGCGGTGATCGACGGGCAGCACGTCGTCGTCATCGACGCCGGCGGACTGTTCAGCGGCGTCCCGGGCACGGTGCTGGAGACCTACAAGAACGTCTCCAGGGCGACCACGGCGAAGACCACCGGCGGCGCGGCCAACTACTACCAGACGGTGATCAACCAGAACTCCAACTACGTCTGGGCGGTCAACGACAGGCCGGACCACAACGCCAACTCCGGCACGGCCCAGACCGTGCTGTCCTCGACCGACAACATCCCGCTGCTCCTGCAGTTCAACGACGGGCAGGACGGCGAGACCGAGAACGCGGCGTCCCTGGCGACGATCGGCAGCGGCTACGACATGTTCAATTCGACCTACAACTCGACGATCAACCTCGTCCTGCAGGGCAAGCCGATCGGCGGCACGACGGTCGCGACGAACGGCATGACCGTCAACAACTTCCAGCTGGCCAACTACCTGATCAGCAACCTGATCGCGCTGCGCAAGGACTGCATGCTCTGCATCACTCCGGACGACCAGGTCGTCCTGGGCAACAAGGGCAACGAGGCGTTCGCCCTCTCGGCCTGGAGGAGCGTCGTCACCTCGAGCTCGTACGTCACCTGCGACTCCGGGTACCACCAGGTCTACGACAGCTACAACAACGTCTACAGGTACGTCCCGACCAACGGTGACGTCGCCGGCCTGTGCGCCTACACCGACCAGATCAGGAACCCGTGGTGGTCGCCGGCGGGCTTCAACCGCGGCTTCCTCAGGAACGTCGTTCAGGTCCGCTTCAACCCGGGCCAGACCGACCAGGGCACGCTCTACAGCAACTCGATCAACCCGATCGTCACGTTCCCGAACCAGGGCACGGTCCTGTACGGCGACAAGACGCTGCTGACGCAGCCGTCGGCGTTCTCCAGGATCAACGTCCGCAGGCTGTTCCTGACCCTCGAGAAGGCGATCAGCATCGCGGCGCAGTACTCCCTGTTCGAGTTCAACGACTCGTTCACTCAGGCGGCGTTCGTGAACCTCGTGACGCCCTACCTGAAGCAGGTCAAGGCGCTGCGCGGCATCACCGACTTCTACGTCCAGTGCGACGGCACCAACAACACGCCGGTCGTGGTCGACGCGAACCAGTTCATCGCTTCGATCTACATCAAGCCGGCGCGCTCGATCAACTGGATCACGCTTAACTTCATCGCGGTCCCGACCGGGGTGTCGTTCAGCACCGTCGTCGGCACGTTCTGAGCCGGCCATAAATATCGGTAGCGCCACCAGGAGCAAGCACGAATGACGTTCAACATCGAGACCTTCAAGCAGCAGGGCCTCCCGTTCGGCGGCCAGAGGCCGTCGCTCTTCGCGATCCTGTTCGCTGCTCCGGGAGGAGTCGCGGAGGTCAACCAGAGCGCGGTGAACGAGCTGTCGTACCAGGCGAAGGGCACGCAGATCCCGGCGTCCACGATGGGCGTCGTCGAGGCCGGCTACTTCGGCAGGAAGATCAAGCTGGCCGGCGACAGGAGCTTCAGCGACTGGACGGTCAACGTCTACAGCGACGAGGACCTCGCCTCGAGGTCGTTCTTCGAGGCCTGGTCGAACGGCATCAACGAGATGGAGGCGAACGTCCGCGAGTCGGCGGCGGTCGGCTCCGGCGGCGACGGGGCCTCGACGACCGCGCCGGGTCAGACCGGCTACAAGGTCGACCTCACGGTCTACCAGTACGGTCAGGACGGCACGGTGCTCAGGGCCTACACCCTGGTCGGCGCGTGGCCGCGCGACGTCGGCGCGGTCCAGATGGACTGGGACAACCAGAACCAGATCATCACGTTCGGCGTCACCTTCGCCTACGACTACTGGATCCCGGTGGAGGGCGCCGAGCAGAACGCCCGCGGCGGGCCGGTCAGCCTCTACGCGCAGGCCGTCGACGACGCGCAGCAGTCCTCGACGTCTGGCATCTAAACATCGGCGACGGAGGTCGCTTCGGCTGGCGCGTCGACCGGACCGAGGCGCCGGGGGTGAGTAACTATGGCTAGACTATTCGGCTGGGAGCTCGTAAGAGCCTCCAAGGAACCGGACCCGCGCCCCTCGTTCGCGCCGAGGATAGCCGACGACGGCGCGGTCGTAGTCGCGGCTGGTGGAGCCTTTGGCACGTACGTCGACCTCGACGGCACGGTCAGGACCGAGGCGGAGCTCGTCACCAAGTATCGCGAGATGGCCCTCCAGCCGGAGATCAACACAGCCGTCGACGAGATAATCAACGAGACGATGTCCATCGACGAGAAGGACATCGTCGAGCTCAACCTCGACAACCTCGAGAACATGTCGCCCGAGCTCAAAGACACGATCCGTGGCGAGTTCGACAACTGCCTCAACATCCTCAACTTCCGAAACCAGGCCTACGAGATCTACAGGCGCTGGTACATCGACGGCCGCCTCTACTACCACGTCATCATCGACGACAAGCACCCCGAGGCCGGCATAATGGAGCTTCGGTACGTCGACCCCAGGAAGATCCGAAAGGTCAGGGAGATCGCGAAGCGCACCGTACCGGGCGGCGCGGACTTCGGACAGACCAACATCCCGGTCACGCAGAACGAGTACTTCATCTTCAACGACCGCGGCTTCAACTACGGCAACAAGGTCGTCGGCCCGTCGACCGCCGGCCTGAAGATCGCGAAGGACACGATCCTTCACGTCACGTCGGGACTGACCGACACGCAGGGGACGATGGTCCTCGGGTACCTCCACCAGGCGATCAAGGCGATCAACCAGCTCCGCACGCTGGAGGACGCGCTCGTGATCTACAGGCTGTCGAGGGCGCCGGAGCGCAGGATCTGGTACATCGACGTCGGCAACCTCCCGAAGATGAAGGCCGAGCAATACGTCCGCGAGATCATGGTCAAGCACAAGAACCGCCTGATCTACGACAGCGAGTCGGGACAGATACGCGACGACCGCAAGTTCATGACGATGCTCGAGGACTACTGGCTGCCGCGCAGGGAGGGTGGGCGAGGCACTGAGGTCACGACGCTTCCGGGCGGGCAGAACCTCGGCCAGATGGAGGACGTCCTCTACTTCCAGAAGAAGCTCTACCAGACCCTCTATGTCCCCGTCAACAGGCTGAACAGCGACGCGCTGTTCTCGATGGGCAGGGCGACGGAGGTCACTCGCGACGAGATCAAGTTCTCGCGCTTCGTTTCCAGGCTCCGCTACAGGTTCTCGCAGCTGTTCACGAAGATGCTGGAGAAGCAGCTGTCGCTGAAGGGGATCATGACGGTCGAGGAGTTCGCGCTCGTCGGTCCCGAGCTGGTCTACGACTTCTCGCGCGACAACTACTTCACCGAGCTCAAGGACACCGAGATGGCGATGTCCAGGATGAACGCCGCTCGGCAGGCGCAGGACATGGTCGGCAAGTACGTCTCGCAGTCGTGGGTGAGGAAGAACATGCTCGGCCAGTCCGACGACGACATCGAGCAGATGGACAGGGAGATCGAGGAGGAGTTCGAGTCCGGCGACGTCAGGTGGCAGAACCCGCTCTCCCTGCAGCAGACGATGCTCGCGCCGCCCGACCCGGAAGCCGGGCCGGAGCCCGGCACCGACGAGTTCGAGGCGCAGGCGCAGGAGCACGAGAAGCTCAGGAAGATCCAGGAGGCTAAGTCCAGGTACGACCTCCTCAAGAAGAAGAAGAACAGGTCCCTCGCGGACCAGGCGGAGCTGCACAGCGTCGCGCAGGTAGTTGCTAAAAATTCATAAATAAATGCATGATCATCTACAAGATAACTAACAACATCACAAAAAAGGCTTATGTAGGTCAAACGCGATCAACGCTCGAGGAGCGCTGGATGGGTCACTGCAATGACGCGCGTGGCAAGAGCAAACGTAAGTTTCTAAGCGCCATACGTAAGTATGGTACCGAGTGCTGGACTCTAGAAGTTATTGAAAAGGTTTCTAGCGTCGAACTACTAAATGAACGCGAGGTTTACTGGGTAGCGTACTACAATACGTTTCATAATGGCTATAACATGAGAACTGGAGGAGGACAGTGCTCACTTTTTAATGCGGAAGCGCGTCAGCACATGTCTGAATCACAACGTCGAAGATTTACTGAACAAGGAGTCTCAGACGCGACGAGGCAGAAACTACGAGAAGCTAACTACAAGCGCGAGTACGGCCCGATGCGTGAGGAAGTTCGTTTAAAAATGCTAGGATGGGTTCCAAGTCAAGAGACACGAGCGCTGTGGTCCAAACAACGCAGGGGCGTAAAGCGGGGTCCGATGTCGGACGACACGCGACGTAAGATAGGCGCCGCGCATCGAGGCAAGAAGCGAGGACCACTTCCTTTAGAAACACGAATGAAGCTATCTGAAGCTCTACGAAGAGCGCGAGCACACAATAAGTAACTGGTGTAGGAGTTCAGTCGCGATGGTGGCACCAGCAACGAGGGCGTCGGTTGGACTTGTCGTTCCTGCTGTGTCCGTGTTTCTTCCTCGCACTCGTCGTCGCGCCGGTCCTCCTGGCCACGCTCGTCGAGCGCGCGGCGCGAAGGCTCGTTGGAAATAAATAAGCAACCGTGGAGACAGACATGAGCGACGCCAACACAACATACACGACCACCGACCTGATCGGACACGCGCTGGACGAGCGACCGCTCGACTTCGCCGACGTCCTCGGGTCGATGCTGGCCGACAGGGCGCTGGAGGCGCTCGAGGCCAGGAGGACCGAGATCGCGAACGACCTGTTCGTGACCGACTACACGGAGCCGGAACAGGATCAGCCACAAGTAGTAGGCGACGCTACGGAGGTAACCGATGGCTCGCCCGCTGAATGAGATAAGCAAGATGCTCGCACACGCGGCCAGCAAGAAGTTTGCAGAAAAAAGAACCAACGAGTACGAGAAGTACCATGCGGCGGCGATGGACTACAGCAGGCCGCTGTCCGACGCGGATAAGCACCGCAGGTCCTACGAGAGAGCCTCAGCAGCATCCGATCTCGCTGATAAAAAGATCTTTAACATCAACAACGTGAGAGTTCCAGCAACGGGGCCGATGCATCCCGACGACGAGGCGATGAGGAAGTCTCTAGACGCTCAGAGGAGGAAGTAACTTGGGACGACCGCTTAAGGACATCCTCAAGGGGATGCACGACTCCAGGATCAAGTCGGCGTCGCTGGGCAAGGACCCGGCGGTTGACTACGCGCCGAAGCCGGTCGACGACCGCAAGTTCGTAGCCAAGCACGCAGTGCAGCACCACGACTGGACAGGCCGCCCCGAGGACGACGCGATCTTCAACGGGTCGAACGTCCAGAGGAAGCCGAACCGCTGGACCAACCGCGGGTACGACAGGCCCGAGGACGAGGAGGTCAACGGCATCCAGGGGTCCGAGAGCGGGGTCGCCGACGCCGAGAAGAACACCAACACCATGAGGACCGGCGCCGAGACCGACACGGCAGCACACGAGAAGTGGAACGCCGAGCTCGCCAAGCAGCTCGGGCTCTTCCCGGACAACACCGGCGGCGATGGGGCTTCAGGAGCGATCAAGGAGAGCGAAGCGGATCCACCCTGCGTCAAGTCCATTCAGCCAAAGTTCTCCCGCGCGTTTAAGGCGGGCGAGAGGACTATCAATAAGGACGCGAGGAAGCCGATCAAGGTTTCGACCACCGAGGAGACCGAGCCGCGCGCGATCGACAAGATCTGGAAGTGGCTCGCCTGACGTGAAGAAGCTGGACGAGCTCAGCAGGGCGCACCACGAGCCGACCCTCAAGAAGTACAGGGCCGACGCCGCGCGCGTGCTGACGACCCAGCCGCAGCTGAAGACCCGCTACCTCGGCACGCACTTCCAGAAGGACCCGGAGTACCCGGAGGCCGACAGGAAGATGGCCAACGCCTCGCGGGGCATACCCAGGGCGAACGACAGGCTCGACAAGCTGGCCGCTGGGAAAGTGATGATCAAGGAGAAGCCGGTCGCCGAGGGCAGCGACGAGAGAGCACGCAGGGCTGACTGGACGAGAGCTGACAAGAAGTTCAACAAGTGGGAGCGCCTCGCCGGCTTCGGCGCGCCGAGAGCCGAGCCGGAGACAGAGAGCCAGCGCACCATGACCAAGTACCTCAGGGACAAGAAGGGCTTCTCGTGGAAGTCACGAGTGAACGAGAGCAAGGACGAGGAGAGCGCGGAGAACCAGCGCCTGATCGCCGCTCACCAGGACAAGATCACGAAGCTCCCGGCCGGTGCGAAGTCAGAGGGAGTGAAGTACAAGCCGGCCTACGACATGTCGTTCAGGTCGAGCAAGGGGAAGGGCGGACCGAAGAGGAAGGTGTCCCTGGCCGGAAGCTCGTGGTCCAGCCTCAACACCAGGAAGTACGGGACGGTCGACGCGCCGAAGCTCTCGGAAGCCGAGGGGTCGGCCGGCTGGTCCGATCCCGACAGCGTCGGCAGGAAGAGGACCATCAAACAGTTCTCCACGCCCGCTCACCCGTCGGAGCCGGAGCACGCCCAGGGCGTGACGAAGCCGGCGATGGGCGCCAAGACCGTCTACACCAACCCCGACACCGGCGGAGGCAGCGGCGACAGGAAGTTCGCGTCGGCCAAGGCGAGCTGGGGAGCCCGTTCGACCGGAGCCGGCTACGAGCACCCGCACGTCACGGCGGCGAGGGACAGGCTGTCCGACTTCATCGGCGCGAACAAGCACGTCGTCACCGACAAGCACGCCGAGGCGCTGCACCGCGGGCTGAACAAGGCGATCAACGGCAGCGTCACCCACAGGCAGGCGTCGACGCCGGACAGGCCGGTGCCCAGGAGCTCGACCGGGGCTCCCGTCAAGGCGATCGTGCACAAGCCGGGCGAGGGCAGCGCGCCGCACCGCGCGAACGTCTACGTCAGCGGCGCGATCGCCGGCCTCAAGAGCAGCAACGAGCTCAGGTCAAACGCGATCAAGTCTAATCTCAGGGCGCCGGAACACTTCTCCAAGCCGGAGAAGCCGGACAACTCGTCGACGATGAAGAAGTATGAGCTCCACCCGGCGGTATCCGACGTCGTCAGGGGGATCAACAGGGACAAGATGGCTGGCAAGGGTCCGGTCAAGCTCAGCCGCGAGTCGGTGTTCACGGACCTCGAGGTCTACGACGCGATCGTCGGCTCGCTCGAGAACGTGTTTCTGCACGAGCAGCTGATGAATGAGGTCTCTAGGGAGAAGCTCGAGAGGTACGAGAAGGCCGGCTTCGAGAGTATGGCAAAAGCGAACACAAAACCCAGGGATTACAACACGCTACGCAAGAGGCAGGCCGGTCTCGGCGTGTCCTTCGGGAAGATCATTAAGGCGCCGGACACTAGGGTTCACGCGACGGAAGCCGACCAGATCGATGCGATGCCGAGCGACGAAAACAAGGCCCCAAAGAAGCTGCGCAAGCTGAGGGAGTTCGACGGCTTCGGCGGGACCGGTGGGCCAGACCTCGCGCAGCCGCTGCTGGGGGACAACGAGCCGGGGCAGCACGAGCGGGACGAGGAGATGGCCCGCGCGCACGCGAGGACCGTCGCCAACAAGTCCCTGCACCTTCAGATGATAGGCGGCGGCGAGAAGTTCTACAGGGACCCAGAGGTCCAGCAGAACCTAAAAAGGGCCAGGGACGCCCTAAATAACGTGCACGACATGCGCCTGTTTCACGCCAAGCACATGGTCGACGAGGGCGGCCTGCCCGGGGACAGCGGCGAGCGCTCACTGACGCCGTCGTCGTCTCCAGGCAACCAGCTGCCCGACTACAACGACGACAACCACGTGGGAGCGAACGTCTAGTGGTAAGCATCCTTCGAGCTACGGCGAACGAGACGTCGCTCAACTCAACGCCGACGACGGTCAGCAACGCCAGGCTCGTGAGGGTTCTGAACAACAGCGCCTCGGCCGCCCTGCTGATCACGACCAACAACGGCGTCAACGCCGCGTCGATAACTATCATCGCCAACACCGAGGTATTGATCCGCAAGTACAACGCCGACCAGCTGCTGGCCAACACCGCGGCCAACTCGTTCCTGGTCGTGCCGATGTCGTTCGAGAACAACTGACATGAAACTCATAAGGGAGCTGAACGAGGACGTCAAATACGTCGAGGAGCTGAACGAGTCGACCGGCGGGAAAGAGGCCTACATCGAGGGCGTGTTCCTGCAGGGCGACATCAGAAACAGGAACGGCAGGATCTACCCCAAGGAGGTCCTCGTCAAGGAGGTCACTCGCTACTGCAGCGACAAGGTCTCCAAGATGGGCGCCTACGGAGAGCTGGGGCACCCCGACGGGCCGGTGATCAACCTCAACAACGCCTCGCACCTCATCGTCAAGCTGACCGAGGACGGCAGCAACTTCATCGGCAAGGCCAAGCTCCTGCCGGTTCCAGCCGGCAACATCGTGCGCGGCATCATGTCGGCGGGAGGCAGAATTGGCGTATCCTCTAGAGCAATGGGTTCACTGGTCCCAAGAGATGATGGGGCAATGGAAGTACAGGACGACCTCCACCTCTCCACCGCCGCCGACATCGTCGCCGACCCCTCCGCCCCCGACGCCTTCGTGCACGGCATCATGGAGGGAGTCGAGTGGTTCTTCGACGGAAGCCAGTGGCACAGGGAGCGCGCCGAGAACCTCAGGAGGGACCTCAGGGAGACCAGGGTCCTCCAGCTAACCGAGCGACAGAAGCTGCGCATCTTTGAGAACTTCGTGAGGGGGCTCAAGTGATAGGCGAGCCCGTCCTAACAGCGTTCAAGGACCTGCTCGACAAGATGTGGAAGGCCGAGAGGCCAGAGGCCTTCACCGACGACGAGTGGGGCACGATCATAGAGCTGTACGGCTACGGGCTCCTCCTGCTCAAGGAGCTAAACGCCCAAGAGGCCGCCGATATAAATAAGAGCACGGTACCAACGGAGACCAAGTAACTCATGGCAAAGACCAGCAAGAAGAGCGTGAGCGAGGAGACGCTGTCGGCCAGCACCCTGCACCCGGCTGCCCGCCCGGTCACCGACGACCCCAAGTCAAGGTTCGAGATCCTGTCGAGCATGATCGGCGCGATGCACACGATGCGCGACGACCACCTCCAGGACCTCTACTACAAGTCACTGGACATCATCGGACACGAGGCCGACCCGGTCGGCGACCCGTCCGAGCACAACAAGGCGTCGATCAACATGAAGCCGTCCGCCGCCGAGGGCACCCCGGGTGACCACGGCGAGGAGATGGGCATGCCCCGCCTCGACGGCAAGGGTAACCCTGTCGAACACGTCGACTCCGAGCTCGACCTCGGCAAGACGAAGCCCGAGCTCAGGATGGCGATGCCGAAGATCAGCGTCAAGGAGGACGTCGAGGCCCTGTTCAACGGGCAGGAGCTGTCCGAGGAGTTCAAGGCCGACGCGGCGATGCTGTTCGAGACCGCCGTAACGGCGAGGGTGATCCTCGAGGCCGAGAGGCTCGAGGCAACCTACAAGCAGCGCCTCGACGAGAGCGCCCAGAGCATCCACGAGGAGATGGAGAAGAGGCTCGACGCCTACTTGGACTACACCGTCCAGCAGTGGCTCGAGGAGAACGAGGTGGCGATCAACACTGGCGTGCGCGCCCAGCTGATGGAGGACCTGTTCGAGTCGCTCCGCGGCGTGTTCCTCGAGCACAACGTCAACGTCCCAGAGGAGAAGGTCGAGGTCGTCGAGGCCCTCGGCGCCCGCATCGACGAGATGCAGGAGCAGATGGACGAGCTGATCGGCCAGAACACCGAGATGAAGGACGTCATCATGAAGTACGCGCTGGACGAGGTCGTCGACAAGGGGGCGCACGGGCTGTCGCTCTCCCAGCAGGAGAAGTTCAAGAAGCTCGCCGAGGCGGTGGAGTTCACCGGCGACATCGAGCAGTACGAGAGGAAGCTCGCGGTCGTTCGCAAGAACTACTTCGAGACCAAGTCCGCCCCGGGGAAGACGAACCTTGAGGAGGAGACGTTCGAGGGCGACGTCGGCAAGAAGCCGGTCCTCGACGAGATGGACCACTACGTCGCGGCGCTCGATCGCGGCCTGAGGAAGTAAGCCTCGGGCTGAGATAAAAGCATCGATAAATACACCACGATAACAAGAGCTCCGAGGAGGGAGTCACCGGATGTCAAACCAGTATCTAGTTGAGGAAGAGGGCAAGGCGGTAGCCGCCCAGAACAAGTGGCAGAAGATGCTGGACTACGAGGGCCCGGGCGTCGGAGCGATCCGCGACGACAGGTCCCGTAACGGCGTCTGGAACCGCAGGTCGGTCACGGCAATGGTCCTCGAGAACACGGTCCGCGAGATGCGCGCCGCGGGCTCGCTGATGGGCCGCCAGGGCCTGATCGTCGAGGACGTCGGCCTCGAGCCGATCCCGGCCAACTTCATGGGCGCCTCCTCGTCCACCGCCGGAACCGGCGGCGTCGACACCTTCGACCCGGTTCTTATCTCCCTCGTCCGTCGCGCGATGCCGAACCTGATCGCGTACGACATCTGCGGCGTGCAGCCGATGACCGGCCCGACGGGCCTGATCTTCGCGATGCGCTCGCGCTACAACACGATGGCCAACTCCTCGGGCAACAACACGGGCTACGCCGACAACGAGACGTTCTACAACGAGGTCAACACCGCGTTCTCGACCGTCGTCGCCGGCAACACCACGTTCGGGCAGGGCTTCACCGGCACGTTCCCGGGCCAGACCAACACCACGGCGCTGGTCAACACCGCGAACTACAACACCGGCACGGGCATGTCGACGGCGCAGGCGGAAGCCCTGGGCACGTCCTCGAACTCCGACTTCCCGCAGATGGCGTTCAGCATCGAGAAGGTCACGGTGACCGCCAAGTCCCGCGCCCTCAAGGCTGAGTACACCATGGAGCTCGCGCAGGACCTGAAGGCGATCCACGGCCTCGACGCCGAGACCGAGCTGGCCAACATCCTGTCGGCCGAGATCCTCGCGGAGATCAACCGAGAGGTCGTTCGCACGATCAACATCACCGCGGTCTCCGGCGCGCAGGACAACGTCACGACGTCCGGCGTGTTCGACCTCGACACCGACTCCAACGGTCGATGGATGGTCGAGAAGTTCAAGGGCCTCATGTTCCAGCTGGAGCGCGAGTGCAACCACATCGCGAAGGACACCAGGCGCGGGAAGGGCAACATCGTCATCGTCAACAGCGACGTGGCGAGCGCCCTCCAGATGGCCGGCGTCCTCGACTTCACACCGGCCCTGAACAGCAACAACCTGCAGGTCGACGACACCGGCAACACCTTCGCCGGCGTCCTGAACGGCAGGCTCAGGGTCTACATCGACCCCTACGCGATCGGCGGCAACTACTTCACCGCCGGCTACCGCGGCTCCTCGGCGTTCGACGCGGGCCTCTTCTACTGCCCGTACGTCCCGCTGCAGATGGTCCGCGCGGTTGACCAGCAGTCCTTCCAGCCGAAGATCGGGTTCAAGACCAGGTACGGCATGGTCGCCAACCCGTTCGCCCAGGGCCTGACCCCGGGACACGGCAACCTGACGCTGCAGACCAACCTCTACTACCGCACGGTCGTCGTAAATAACCTCATGTAGGCCCCTGTCTATTTATTGACAAGTCTGCCTACGCAGTAAATAAAAGAGGTCGGAGAATATCCGACCTCTTTTTTTATTGGAGCAGACATGACTGAGAAGTACGGTTTCGTGTACGTGTGGTACGACAGACAAAGAAAGCGCTACTACGTAGGTTCACACTGGGGCAATGAAAACGACAGGTACGTGTGTTCATCAACATGGATGAAACACGTCTACAAGAAGAACCCAATGCTCTTCAAGAGGCGCGTAGTCAAGAGGATCTATACGTCACGAGCCGACCTCCTTGTTGAAGAACAGAGGTGGCTGGACATGATCAAGGACCACGAGCTGGCTACGTTTAACACGACGCTCGAGCAGAGACAAACTGTGCGCTACTACAACTTCACTAAGAGCGTGAAGGACCCCTGGCACACCTATGAGATCAAGAGGCTTGAAGTAGGCCAGAAGATCTCAGCCAGCAAGACAGGCAAGAACACCGGCAAGCGCGATCCGTCGGTAGGCGCCAAGATATCAGCCGCAAAGAGGGGCAAGGCGCTCACTGAAGAACACAAGCAGGCGCTCAGGAACGCCAAGGCCGGCAGGAGCTACCCTCACACCGAGGAATGGAAGCGAGCGAACGGCGAGAGGATGAAGAGGCTCTGGGTCGAGAGGAGAGCATCTAGAGAAACTATTTGATTGACGAGAGAACCACCCGGTGATATGATCGAATCATCGAGGTATATCACCTCGGCTGTGACAGGAGACTGACGTGAATCTTGGACGAATAGTTAGGGCGGCGATCGGCGCGACGATCGGCAGCGTGATCGCTATCAGCCTGGCCACCGGCGCCGACAGGGCCCTGCCCGCCAAGTGGCCGAGCAACGGCAAGGAGGCGCTGGCCTTCATCCTCAACGAGCCCGGCTCGGTCTGGGAGCGCACCACCGGGAAGTCGATCAGCTTCAAGTTCCTGGTCGGGAAGCCGATCATCGCGATCTTCAACCCCTACGACGACACTATCGTGAACGTCGTCTGCGACGGCAAGTGGTCGCTCGTGGGTCCGAACGCCTACAACAAGAAGCTCGGCGCCCCGGACAAGATCAAGGCGCACCAGGTCGTGCTGGTCCCGACCGACAGGTTCGACGGGTCCTGCATGCAGTCGATCACCGCGGTCCTCGACGGCGGCGAGAACCACCCTGGTCGCCTGGAGATCCCGGGCGACTTCACGAACTCGACGACGATCATGTTCGCTCCGGCCGACGAGTGAGCCGTGAGCGAGGACAACGAGGATCGGACCGAGGTTCGGCTAAGGATCGATCACGACACGGTGGTGATCGTCTCTATTGTTGCGTACGTGGTGATCGCGCTGATCATGTACGGATGGGACTCAGCCTACTACGTGCACCTCTGCGAGGCTAAGCCGAACGAAGCGATCTGTCACGACCCGGGGGTGTTCTTTGGGCCGCTGTTCCTGGGCGTGCTCTGGCCGCTCTACTGGGTCCTGCACCTGGCCACGCTGCTGTTCATGTAAACGCACGCGACACGCCTTCGAGCCCATAAATACCCCCGGATCACACGATCACGGGGGTATTTTTTTGATCAGCGCCGACATGATGAAGACCCTGAGCGACGCCATCGGCCAGGCCATGGCGCAGTTCATCTTCGAACCGAACGATAAATACACGAGGGAGCAGCTCTCCACGACGCTCGGCAAGATCCTGCAGGAGCACGACGCGGCCGGCGTCAGGATAGTCTGCGACGAGACCAATAACACGCAAGAGGCCGTAGACCTGCACGAGCTGCGTGTGACGGCCTACTACGAGCTACACGATCACCAGTGGTTCAAGAGGGACTACACCGTGGTGCGGGACGACGTTAACCACAGGGCGCTTCAGGGGGAGTAACATGGGATCGCAGTTCGGCTTCGAGCTGATGAACATCCACAACGACGGCGGGGACTTCTACCTCGGGCCGTTCCAGAGGACGATCGATCTGCACGCGCTTCAGGTCGACATATCCCTGGCGTGCTCGGGCGGCAACGGCCCGACGCCGAACAAGGGGGAGTCGGGGTTCGCCCAGGCCCTCTGCTACGGCTTCTGGACACCCAGCAAGCCGACGTTCGCGGCGACGACGATCGCGTCGCTCAACAGCCAGCCCGACCCGACGCTGGGGTCGTACTCGATATACGACCCCAACAACATCGCGGCGGCGGGCAACGCGCCCGTGTCCAACTGCCTGTTCGCGGTGATCCTCAAGACCTGGTTCCCGTCAGCGACGAGCCGGGGCCTGGTGGTCCCGTACTCCAGCCTGTCGATTCCGGCCGGGTCGTACTTCGTGATCCACGCCGACCACACCGGGTACCAGGCGGACCTCGAGTTCCAGGGCGTCCTGCACTACGCCTGAGCCCCGGCGCCAATAAATAGAGCGATCACTTCCTCGCTCCGGGCAACGACATGGCGCCGATCGCACCGCTCCACGTAGTCACTGCAGTCTCGAACCCGATCAGGTGGGGCTCGAGGATAAGGCACGCCCGGGACACGATCAGGGAGTGGGTCGACGACGGCGCGCACGTGACTGTCGTCGAGTGCGCGACCGGCGAGAGGCCCCACGAGCTGCTGGAGATACCGGGCACGACGCACGTCGCGCTCAGGTCCAGCACGATGGCCTGGAACAAGGAGTGCCTGCTCAACGTCGGCATCAACAGGCTCCCGCACGAGGCCAAGTACATCGGCTGCTTCGACGCCGACATCCACTTCCGCAAGCGCTCGTGGGTCGAGGAGACCGTCCACGCCCTGCAGCTCTACCCGGTCATCCAGCCGTGGACCGACGCCTACGACCTCGGCCCGAAGGACGAGCACCTCCAAGCGCACAAGAGCTTCTGCGGCCTGTACAGGCACGGCAAGCCCGTAATACCGACCGGCCCCAAGTTCTGGAAGTTCAGCGGCGGCCCGTACGACTACTCCCACACCGGCTACGCCTGGGCGTACAAGAGGCAGTTCCTCGAGGACGTCGGCGGACTGATCGAGGTCTGCGCGATGGGCTCCGCCGACCACCACATGGCCTACGCCATGCTCGGCCAGGTCGAGAAGTCCCTGCCGGGCAGGGTGTCGAAGAGCTACTCCGACGCGCTCTACCTCTGGCAGATGCGCGCGCTGAGGAGCGCGAACAAGAAGCTCGGCTACGTCAACCAGACGGTCGAGCACCACTTCCACGGGAAGAAGAGCAACAGGGGCTACCAGCACCGCTGGGACATGTTCCTCGAGGCGGGGTTCGACCCCCTGACGGACCTGAAGAAGAACTCCTACGGCGTGATCGAGTTCGCCGGAAACAAGCCGGAGCTGGAGCTGCAGTGGGAGCTGTACCTCCGCTCGAGGAACGAGGACGACAACATTGCTGGCTAGAGTAACTTACGTCGCCGCCGCGCTCGCGGCGCTCGTCGCGCTGTCGGGGTGCGAGTCGATGAACCTGTTCGGGGAACCGGGGTTCACGCTGGCGGGCTCGTACGCGGGGACCGTGTCCGACAGTGACTGGGGCAAGATCTCAGGGCTCGTCGGCGAGGCGCGGTAAATAGCTCAACGAGAAGCGCCTAAGCGCCGGAGACTACGGGGAGCCAACGAGCTCCCCGTATTTTTTACAGGAGCAGGGAGATGATGATGGACCCGACGTCGGTCGAACTGAAAAAGCTCGTGCAAACCATAGAGGCGAGGCTCCTCGCGCTGGAGCACAGGCTCGCGGCGCTCGAGCTCAGGCTGAGCCTCCCGCTGCCCGCGCCGCGCCTGGGACCGAGCTACAGCTACTGCGCTGGGACGAACGACACGCTAACGACGACCCAGCCGCTGGGCGGGTACGTCGGCTCGAGCTACACGCTCACGGCTAACCCGGACGGCACGATCAACTGGCCGGAGGGCGTCGTCGCGACGCCGACCGCCAAGTGACTCAGCGCGACGACGTCGAGGGGTGGCCGGTCGGGAAGCTCTACACGCCCGGCAACCAGAACTACAACGCGGTCACCAACACCCCTGTCAACACCAACTTCCTCACGAAGCTCGGCTACAAGCTGTACGTGAAGAGGGCGCAGCACGTGAACTTCTTCGCGCAGAACGTGGAAATCCCGCGGATGTCGGCGAAGCCGGCCAAGCAGCAGGGCATGTTCTCGGCGATCCCCAAGTGGGGCGACCACGTCGAGTACGAGCCGCTGAGGGTCAGGTTCATAGTGGACGCCGAGATGCTCAGCTACCTGGAGCTGTACCACTGGTTCAGGGGCCTGACGAAGCCCGAGACGTTCAGGCAGTACAGGGAGCTGATGAACGTGCCGCTGGTGTCGGGAGAGGGCCAGACCTCGGACATCGGGGTGCACGTGCTTTCGTCGACCGAGGTGCCCAAGCTGGAGTACGTCTTTCACGACTGCTTCCCAAGCGCGCTGGGCGGGTTCAACTTCGAGTCCACCAACGACGACGTCGTGTACGTGACCGTCGACGCCACCTTCGAGTACTCGACGTTCGACGTGAAGAAGATAACACAGGCGTGGGGTTAAGATGAGCTTCGACATAGAACTATTCCACATGGACATAATGATACAGCAGACTCTAGCCAACAAGCCCTGGCCGAACCACACGACCCTAGTGGGCTCAGTCAGAGATCACGTGCTCAAGCAACTTGAGCTTGATGAATCCGAGAGCGAGAGGATCTGGAAGAAGATCTGCACCAGGCTGGACGACTGGCCTGACTACAGGAACGAGACATTCTACAACGAGGTCAACACCTGCTCGTGCGGCTGCCACCTGGTCCTGCCCAGAGCTCAGTCTTAAAAGACTTCGCTGTCGCCCTCGGCCAGGCGCCGGTCTTCTGGTCCTCTAGCTTCTCTCGGTCGTCTTCGACCTCCTCCGGCGTCCTCCGTGCTCTCGTCACCGTTTCATCGGGCGGTGTTTGATGGGGCGATTATAGGCGCACCCGGCGAACTTTGTCAAACGCGTCGAACCGCTCGATCAACCGTAGTTGACAACCCGAGCCCGCCGTGATATATTGGTCATCTAATAAAGTCATGAGGAACACCGACTTGAGCACGATGGTAACGATCAGGCAGGGCAAGGGTCACCACGTCTACCACGACGTCTTCGACGACGTCAGGGTGTTCGTGGAGCTGGACGCGGACAGGTGCACGCTTGAGTTCGACGAGGAGAGGGGCGCGGTGACGATAGGCCTGCACCGGGACCTGGCCCTCGAGATGGCGTTCATCACCGCCGAGGAGCACGCCGACGTGGACCTCAAGCTGCTGCCGGTCGGGGACCAGTGCACCCACCGCTGCACGAACGGGCACGGGGCGTGCGGGACGGTGTACCCCTCGGCCCGGTGCCCTTGGTGCGTGGAGCGCGAGCGTTGATCTCCTGAGATGACGGTCGAAGAGATCCTGGGCGAGTGGGACAAGGACTCAAAGATCGACCAGACCGAGCTGGGAAGAGAGAGCCTGCGGGTCTCGGAGCTCCACCACAAGTATTACAAGATGTTCGTCGGCGAGAGGCTGGCCAGGCGCAAGCTCGAGGCCGAGCTCAAGGACCTCAAGCTGAGGAAGCACGAGTTCTACCTCCATGGCCCGTCCCGCGAGACCGAGGGCGAGGGGTGGAGGCACCCCGGCACGAGGCCGCTGAGGTCTGACCTCGGTCTCTACACCGACGCCGACGAGGGCGTGCAGCTGCTGACGATGAGGATCGGGTACCAGCAGGAGAAGATCGACCTCCTGGAGTCGATCATAAAGCTGATAGGCGCGAGGAACTACGCGATCAAGAACGCGATAGACTTCCTCCGCTTCACTAACGGGGGATAAGGACTGATAGTAACGATGAAGCGGGTGGACGACGTCTACTCGC
>Ga0265338_10002234_pt1 | contig 29513 bp, 19 predicted proteins | sample 42126metaG_FD_193579 | JGI IMG/M metagenome (GOLD analysis project Ga0265338, IMG submission 193579) | Rhizosphere microbial communities from Carex aquatilis grown in University of Washington, Seatle, WA, United States - 4-21-26 metaG | ecosystem: Host-associated > Plants > Roots > Rhizosphere...
CAGCAATCCCTGCCGCGCCGCAAAATACAATGCCACCACCACGATCAGCGCATGAAAGGCGAACGAGATCATCAGGTTCACCCTCGAGGAGTTCCGTTTCTTGCGTTGCTGGCTTTGCGGTAACATGATCGTCAAGGCTGAAGGCTGAAGGCTAAAGGCTGAAACAAATCAGCGCGCCGCCAGCGCGAAATCATTTTCTTCATTCTGCCATCTGCCTTCTTCATTTTCCATTGGCGGGTTCGGTCGCCAGGTCCACCTTCGGCAGGTTCGCCTGCTGGCAGACGTCCAGCACCGCCCGGATTTGCTTGTACTTGGTCTGGCTGTCCCCGCGCACAATCACGTTCAAATCCGGGTCATCCATCCGCAAATTGATCAGGGTCTGCACCATGTCGGCGGCGTTGACCTCCAGTTTGTTCAGGTAGATCCGGCCATCGGCCTGGACGGTGATGTAATTGGCCTTGCGCGGCGGGTCCTTGAGCCGCTTGGCGGCCGTGGGCAGCTTCAGGTCCAGGTCGTTGACTGGCGGGATCGTCGTGATGATGAAGATCACCAGCAGGACGAACGCCAGATCCAGCAGCGGCGTGATGTTCAGCTCCGTCAGCGATTGATGCGCCGTCTTTGAACATTTCTTCATCGGTCAAATGGCCGGCGTGTTTTCGCCGAGCTCGGAGCGGGTCAAGGCCATGGCGATTTTGTCCTCGAGATCGCGGTTGTCCACGTAGCTGTGCACGATTTGCGTCGCGTAACGCGTGGCATAACCGTCGAGCTCCTGGGTGATGGCGCGGATGGTGGTGACCATGAAGTTGTAGGCAAACATGGCCGGGATGGCGACCAGCAGGCCGGTGACCGTGGCCACCAGCGCCGCCGCCACGCCGGGCGCCATGGCCGTCAGGGTGGCCGCCTTGCTTTCGGCAATGCCGGCAAACGTGGACATGACGCCCCACACCGTGCCGAGCAGGCCGATAAACGGCCCGCCGGCCACTGCCGTGGACAGCACGATCATCCCCTTCTCCAACGCCATCGCCTCCGCGCCGGCGGCTTCTTCAAGCGCGACCTTCACCGCTTCAAACGAGGCCGTGCTGATGCGCCGCTCGCCTTTGACGGTGACCGGGTTTTTTTCCAGGTGGTACGTCAGTTCGTCGGCGCCGCGAATGTAAAGCTGGTAGGCGGGCGCGCCGTCGAATTCCTCGCCCTTGCGCTTGATGTCCAGCGGATCGCGCGTGGAACTGTAGGCGTTCAGGAACTTTTTGGTCGCCTGGCGCGCGATCAGCAACTGGCGGAACTTGGTGATGATGATGGTCCAGCTGAACAGCGACAGGACGAGCAGCGCGAGCACAGTGATCTTGCCCTCGATGGTGGCGTTCTGGATGGCGTACACCGCCGCGTTGGCGGCAAACAGGGGTTGAATGAGCGGGGTCATGATGGGGTCTGGGTTTTCGGATCTGGGGTCTAGGTTTTGGGCTCCGGGGTTTGGGGTTTGGGTTGTTGCCGGGGCGGTAGAATCACGGTCACCCGACCGGTCTTCTGCGCCAGGGCAATGCCTTTGCCTTTCTTTTTCTTTTCTTCGTCGTCCTGATCGTCGGTTTTGGCGGCCACCGTTGAAGCATCGTCCGCGGTTTCGGTGTTTTCTTTGGTTACATTGGATTGGGGAATGCCCATGCTGGCACCGCTAATGTCGCCGGAAGCGGACACCGACTCGGCAATCAGCGAAGCGGTTATCGAACTGCCGCTTACGTCCAGATTGCCGCCGCTGATGACCGTGCCGGAAACTTCGCCGGAGGCGTTGATGTCCACATTGCCGCCGCTCACCACGGTAACATCGACGTTATGCTGTGAATTGATATTGACGCTCTGGCTGCCAAAGATGAGACCCGTGATATTGCCCCCCGCTTTCAGGTTGATGTTGTAGCCGAGAACACCGGAACCGGTGGCGGTAATGTCCTGGCCGGCCGTCAGGTCGATGAAATTGTTCTTCGTATCCGCGGCGTTGAAGGCGATCTGGAGGATGCCGCCCGAACTGGAATTGATGCTGCCATTCGGCGCGTTGACGGTGATGTTGCCGAGCTGCGCGTCCGATCGAATAATGGTATTGTTCGCCTCATCGTAACTGGCAATGGTAGTGGCCAGGATGCCGCTGAGCGCAATTTGGGCGGGAATGCTGGTAAGATACCACGTGGCCGGGTCATTTGGATTTGGTTTAACCAGTTCCAATGCCGAAAAAACCTCATTACCCTGGCCCCCCGCACCTGCGCTGACGTCGCCGTTACGGGAGGTGATATCAATGTTCCCGCCATCGTACGCGGCGATGCGCGAGCCGTCCACGTTCACGTTGCCGCCGGCGATGATGGCGATGTTTCCGCCGCTGGTGGTAAAAACTCCGGTGATCAGGCCCTTGTCGCCCGATCCGGCGAGCGCGCCGCCGACGTCGAGAATGCCACCCACGTTCAGGGCGATGCCCCCGAGATAACTGTAATTGCCAATGGCCGAAAAAGTCATCTGGATATTGCCGGAGGTCGTGATGCTAAGATTCGCACCATAGGGAGTGATGGCGGCCAGGGCGGCATCCGGCGCGAGCACGTTGATGCCTTCGGAATAACCGAGGTCAACGTTGCGTGCGCTGACATCGAAGGTGCCGGAGCCCATCAGCGCGAAGCCCTGGCCGCCGAACGCGGCTCCGGGAGTGTAATCGGGGTTGGCGATGTCACCGGCCACGTGGATGAAGGTGGTCTGTTGCGGCGAGAGGTTCTGGCCGAAGAAATCAAAGTTGTACGTCCCGTAATGACTGCTGCCGTCCGCGGCAATAAACGGTTGTTGGCCGTCAACCGTGATCTGCGCAAAGGTGGGCACGACCAGTTTGAAGTTGCCGATGCTGCCGGAAATATCCAGCACCACTGGGTCCAGGTTCGGATCGTTCAGATGCTGCAGCGTGGAGCCTGGGCCTTCAGCGAACGTGAGGTAATTCGCCGGGTCGCCATCAGACATGACAATGCTGGCGGGCGTGCCAGAAGCCACCACCCCAGTCAGATTGCCACCATCGCGCGTGGTGATTTGCAGCGAACCCTGGCTGGAAGTGTAAAGGAGGATGGTCTTGTCAATGAGGATGCCGCCGGCACCGGCGTTGAGCGAAAGAATTGGCGCATAAACGATGGGGGTTTTCTGGCTCGCCCGGGGCAGATTATTGCCGGTCAGCTCGATGGCGTTGCCCGCCCATAAATTCAGGGCGGCATCCGCCGCATAGTTGAACAAGAAATTCGGGGAATTGAATGCGCCGTTGGGATTGTTCACTTCCTTGAGGTAGATGTTGTTGGCCGCATAGGCGTTCCACGAACCGCTGATCAAACTCAACGTTACCGGTCTCACTCCCCCACTCGCGGCCGACAAGGTTCCGATGTTGCCGTTGGGATTCACTGCCTGCTGCGCCGCTGCCGTCAACGCATTCAGCGCGGCGGCATAGGCGGCCGGATCGGCGCCGCGGTTCTGAAGCTGGGCGGCCTGCGCGCTGGAAACCGAAACGCCGGCGATCAGGGTGCCGATGCCATTGGCAAGATTGTAATTTCCCGTGACCAGATTGCCAGCGATGACCGTCACGTCGCCCGATCCGTAAGTACCGGAGGCGCCCGGCCACCACGAACCCTTAATTGGCGGAGTCGGTGTGCTGTCAATATTATTGCCAGCAATCAAAGTGACATTGCCGCCCGCCTTGGTTGAAAAGCCGCCGAGGATGTCATTGGGATGTGCGCCGGTGCTGTCGAAGGAATAATTACTTTGCTGCGAGCCGCCATTGCCGCCGTTGAAAGAACCCGTATTGATGTCGCCGGCCAGCGCGTCCGCAAAAATGCTGCCTCCGAGCGTCGTATAGACTGAACCGGAACCGGCCAGAATACTCTCTCCGGCAAACAGGTTGATCGAACCGGCCGCTGTTTGAATCGTGCCGCCGCCCGTGTTGTCGCCGCTGTTGTTGTTCAGGAAGATGCTGCCGGCGCCGGATTGAACGACGTGGTTGACGAAATCGTATCCGGCTAGCAGAGTCACCGACCAATTGTGGGAATCAAAGAGCAGCGAATTGTCGCCAAAGATGATACTGCGCCCGGCTTCCAGGGTCAGTTGACCGCCAGTCACACCGCCGGAGTTTGCCCCGATGGTTCCGCTTAGATTCCACGTCGTATCTCCGGCCAAGGTAATATCGTAGGCGGCCTGGAGGATGATTGTGGAAACCGCGAGGTTGGCAAACGCGCTGTTCACGTTCAAATCCAGGGTGCTGCCGGGGTTGCTCCCGGCCAGGACCGTGCCGGTGCCGGCGCTGCCGGAGCCGGACGTGTCCAAGATGATGTAATCCGGATCGAGCAACAATTTCCCCGCCGTCCAGCCGCTCTGTGCGCGCGCGTCGATGCCGGAGTTCAAAGAAAGGACGCTGGGTGCGCTGATTTCGATATTGCCGCCGTTGCCGCCCTGTGCCCCGCCGGTGATGATAATCTGACTGCCGGCGCTGTCGCTGAAAGTGTTGTCCGCTACCAACGCCACATTGCCGCCGGAACTCCCCGGCGTTGAACCATCGCCCCGCGCGAGAATTTGCGAATTCGCCCCCAGGGTGAGCGAATCGGAGGCGATGAGTTCAATGACTCCATTTTGATTTTCCACGGAATCGGCCTGGATGATTCCGTTTTGGTTCACCACCTGCGCCTGCAACGCAATCGTGCCGGCGTCGGCGGTGATTTGTCCCAGATTGTTCACCGACCCGGCAGGCACCTGCACGCTGGCGCTGAGGCCGCGGCCGTCGGGACGTTCGCTCACCAGCACGGTCTGGCCGGCCACGAGGCCGATGTTGCCACCGGGCGCATTCAAGACACCGTCGCCGTCGTTTTCGATGATTTCCGCGATGAGAAACAGCGAGCGGCCGTTGCCCACCTGGATGGACCCATGATTAATGATGCTCTTCAAGGGCGGCATGCCGGTGAAGGTCCAGCTCGAGCCCGAGCCGAAATCCGGCGTGATGGGCGCGGTGGTGGCAATGAAATCTCCGCCGACCTTGATCATGGAATTCGGGCCGAAGTAAAAGCCGTTGGCGTTGGCGAGGATGACGGTCCCATTGGCATTGAGATTGCCGAAAATCTGCGACGGACTGGCGCCGCCGATTTCGTTGAGCACCACGGAATTTGCCGAAGGCTGGATGAACGTGGTGGTTTCGCCCGCTTGGATGTTGAAGCTGCTCCAGTTGAGAAACGCCGCCTGGCTGACGGTCAGGTTGAGCTGCGCACCACTCGTTTGGGCGGTGGCGGTGCCGAGCCGGACGGTCATGCCGGTTGGATTGGCAAACAGGCTCAAGCTGCAAAGGAAGGCGCCGAGCCAGACGGCAAAGCCAAGCCACCTCCGGCCGGCGGCGGCCGGCGCCCGAAGAAATTGCTTTTTGGGGGGATTGATTTTCATGGCATGGGTCAGAATTGGAGTCCGACGCTGAAATAGGCCCGCGCCTCCCCGGCGTGGGTGGCCGGGGTGTCGTGCAACGCCCAGGCCAGCGTAAGCCGGGCATCAAAGTGTTCGCCGGCGGTCAGGTAAAAACCCACGCCGGTTCCCCATTCCTGGTAGGCAAGGTTGAGCGGGGTCGGGCGATCGATCAGGTAGGTCTCGCCGTAATCCATGAACCAGGAACAACGCAGATAGGCCGGCGTGCCATCGCCGCCACGGGAATCAGGGAAATAACCGACGTTCACCGGCGGAGCGTTCAAATCGAACATGACGCGCCAGCCGTCGTCGCCATAAACCTCACCTTCCTCATAGCCGCGCACCCCCGCGGTGCCGCCGAGCGCAAATTGTTCGTTGTTGATCAGCGGTTCGCTCGCCCACTGGCCATTGGCCCGAAACAGCACGGACCAGTCGTCGGGCAGGTTCTGTCGACGGGTCAACCCGGCGGTCAGCGTGGTGTAGTTGCCGCCGGCCTCGGGTGAGGCGGCCACCACCTGGAAATTCGTCTGCGCCGAGGCTAGGCCGGCCAGGAAGATGTTCTGATTCAGGCTGAAACTAGTGACGCCCCGTTTGTCCGGCCGGAAGGCGGACCAACCCCACGAGAGCGGCAGATAATCCAGCGAGGCGCGGCTGTTGGAAGGGAGCCGGATGGTTTGATTGGTCACCAGAACCGGATTGCCAAAATGATCGAGGGCGTAGAGCGAGAAATAGGTCAGATTGGTGCCGAAGCTCGGCGCGTCGTAGGATTTGTAATCGAGGCCGAACAGGAACGACGAATGAACGCCGAGAAAGTCCCGGACCGGCACGGTGACCTTGGTGCCGAGGTTCTGGTTGTAAGTGAGACTGCGCTCCGCCGACTGGGAATTGACGCTGGCCAGCGTGTTGGTGAAGATGACGGCCAGCGGACCGAACCGGACAGGCGTGTCGGAGACGGAACGGGAAGCGTAAAAAATCAACTCGGGGCTTCCGGTCGCCGGCAGCGGGCGGAAGGCATGGGTGATTTCGTCATAACCGAAATCCACCGGCTGGCTCTCGTAGGTTTCGCGCAAGCCGTCATTGAAACCCAGCGGCAGGCGGTAAAAACCGCTGTAGCTGGCGACCATCGGCTGATCATAAAATCGCGGCAGGTAATCGCCGGTCTTCATGGACTGCGGCGAAAAATTGTAATCCAGGCCGACCTGATGATTGAGCTGCCAGAGGTTGTTGTATTGCAGCGCCGTGTCCAGACGCAGCAGCGGCGTCCCGGGCGAGGATTTGTCATTGACCTCAATCCGGCCGTGCAGCGGCAGGCGGTCCTTGACCTTGAGCGTCAAATCGCTGGTGCCCGGTTCGAGTCCGGGGCTGAGGACGGGATAAATCTGGCGGTCCGGGCTCGCATTCGCGAGGTCCAGTTCCGGCTGGAACCATTTGGTGTTGAGCAAAATATTGGTGTCGAGGTCGGGCAGCGCGCGCAGAATGTTGTTAGTGCTGAAATGGCGGTTGCCCTCCACCTTGATCCGGGCCAGTTTTCCCTCGACCACTCTCACCCGCACGATGCCGTTGGTCAGCTTCTGCTGCGGCAGGGTGACGCCGACCGTCGAAAATCCCAATTCCCGGTAAAGCAGCTGCAGCCGGCCCAATCCCTCGCGCACCCGGGTGAATTCCACCCGGCCGGTGTAATTGGAGAGCAGGCCGAATCTTTCGGGCGGCAGCACGGTGTTGCCCTCGATGCGATAGCCGCGCACTTCAAACGTCGGCGGCGGTTTGACCGGGGTGTTCGTGGACGCCGGCGAAGCCGGGGCAATGGCCGCCAGAACATTGGTGGCCGGCGCGTTGGTGGCGGGAACCGTTGTGACGGCGACCGGCACGCGTGTGACCAGCTTCACGCGCACGATGCCATTGGTGAGCGGTTGTTGCGGGAGCATGACACTGACGTTCGAAAACCCGGACTGGCGGCAAATCGACTGCAAGCGGTCCACCCCCGCATGGAGACGCGCGAGGTCCACGCGGCCGGTGTAATTGGAGAGCACGGCAATGGCCTCCGGCGGCAAAGGGTTGTCGCCCTCGAGGCGATACCCCAGCACCTCAAACTTCGGCAATGAACTGGCGGGAAGGCTCGCCGCAGGTGCCCGAACAGCCAGGTTCGTGACCGCCATCGCCGCGGACGCGTTGGTTTCGGCCGTTCCTCCCTGGGAATGTTTCGCAAGCACGAGCATGGCGATCAAACAGATCTGCAATTTCATTCGTTGTGGTTGTCCTCTCTACGAATTCACCGGTGTCGGCAGGCCCGGCTTGCGTCCGGGCCTGCCGTGTGTTCCCGGGCGCGCACTACTGTGCGTTGACGTGGTAAAATTCCACGTTGTCGGAACTGGTGCGGTTGATGGCATTGACCTTGCCGTCACCCGTCACGGTGTTGACATCCGCCGGCCAGGTCGCCACCGCACCGCCCAGTTTGTTGGTGTAAAGCAGCGAATAGCTGTTGCCCACCGTTGTGGTGAATTGAACCGTGCTGACATTCCCGGAGTGACTCACCCCGGTGATGCCCGGCGCGCGCGGCCCGGAGATGAACTTCAACAAGCCGTTGGTGGTGACGGTGAACGTGCCGACCAGATGATCTGGCGGATTCGGCGTTACTCCCGTGGGGTTGACGGCCCAGAAGTCGAGCAGGCCGGGAATGGCCTGCTGAACCGTGAATGGCGCGTTGCCGCCCAGCTGGGCAATGTTGTTGAAATTGCCGCCGGAGACCAACGAGTCATAGGACGCCTTCCCGTATTGCTGATCGCCCGGATCAATCACGTACGCGTTGGCTTCGGTCGCCGGCACGGCGAAGGGATTGATCGGCTTGTTGCCAACGGCGCTGATCACGCTGGACAACGTGCTCCATTCCTGGCCGCTGACATTGTAGGCGGTGGTGTTGGGTTCGGCGCTGGTCAACCATATCGTCGGGCTGGCGGCGGTCTGGCCGCTGGTGGCCAGCAGGATGACATTGACATTCTTCAGGTTCGATCCGAACTCGCCGGTGACGAGGCTCAAGTCCCAACCGGTGACGGTATTGGTGTAACCGTTCGTCTTACCGAGGTAATTGGTGACGCTGCCCAGATCGAATTCGATGTTGTTGTGCCCGCTTTTGCGGAAGACCAGCAACAAATCGCTGTCGTTATACGTCCATGTCTGCGCCTGTGCCAGCGGCGTTGACAGCAACGCCAGCCCCGCCAGGAGGATTTTGGAGACAAGTTTTTTCATACAATAATAGTCCGGTTAAGGTGGTCGGGTGGTTCAGTAGCCGGGATTGAGAAAGATGGGACCGCCATCGGTGGGGGGATTTCGATGCACCCGGAGCGAGCCGTTGGGAATGAATTTATTGGTGAAGACCGAGGTGACCTGGAACGCGGCATTGGTAACGCCCGCGTAGAGGGCGTTGATCACGTCCAGCTGGGGCGTCGTCGGATGTCCGGTGTTGGGGGAGGTGATGTAATAATAATGTTCATAGCCCCACAGCGGATAGCTGCCATTAATCACGTTGGAGGCGGAATAGGGAACGCCTTCATACGGAATCGCCGCGGTGCCTTTTACGATGTTCTGCACGGATACCGTGCCGATGGCGTTGGTGAGCACCGCCACGGTGTTGGCCACCGAGCCGCCAAATTGCAAGCCGGGATCGGAATTGGTGTCGTACACGGGCTGACCCGACGCGTTGGTCTGGTAGGAGGTGATCTGCGCGGAGTTGTAAATCACCAAGTCAATGACCGTGCGGACGGCGGCCTGGCTGTTGCGGCCGACGAAATAGATCGGATTCGGTCCGTTGGTGCCGCCAAAAAAGGTCGCCGGGTTCGTGGCGGAGGTTTCCAGGGTGACCGCCTGCCGCTGGGTCAGGTTGGTGATGCTGGCCGTGTCGATGGAGTTGGTGTTTTTGATGAACACCAACGGCACCACATAGGTCGGGAGTTCCGTCAGATTCGCCGAACTGAGGCCAACCGACTCGGGGTAGGTGGCGGAATCCACCACCGTGGGGATCAATAAGGCGCCGCTGATGTTGGTGTCGGTGTGCTGGTTGACCAGGTTTTGCAGCCCGATCACCGCGCCGTTGAGATTGTAATCCAGCGTGATGGTGCCATACCCGGACAGCGTCGGAAGCGTGCTCGATCCCACGAAGGTGCGCACACTGGAGTTGTTTCCGATCGCCGAAATGGACGGGGTGGTGCCGTTCAGGATGTTGGTGGCGGCCTGAAACAGAACGCTTGAGCTGGCGCTGCCACCCTCGATGAATACTTCGACGGCGGCGGGAACGTTGGGAGCGATCGCCAGGCCGGCCAGGGCCAGGCCGGCGGCAACGAATTTACTAACGTTGGATATTTTCATAGGTTTACTTTTTTCTTTGGCTGGTTTGGTTTTGCATGGGAAGAACCGGAACGGCCGATGTTTGCGGAAGACAGTGCCAGCGGCACAAGCCGGCGGCGGATTCCCACGGCATCAACCGATGCCCGGAACCGGACAAATTCTTGCCCGCTGTCTCCATTCGCATTCACACCGTAACCGTCATGTTCTTCTTCGAAGCACCTCCGGTGAACCGGTCAGCCCTCGTCCTTATCTAATCAAGTTGCGCCTCGCCTTCGCGGCGTCGGCAAATTCATCATTTATTCCGGTAAAGCTGGTCAAAGATTCCGCCGTCGGCGAAATGGGTCCGCTGCGCCTTTGCCCAGCCGCCCGCCACTTCATCCACTGTGAACAGATCAAGCGGTTTGAAACGGCCGGCATATCTGGCCAGGATGGCCGGGTTCTGCGGGCGGAAATCATGCCGGGCCGCCAGGTCCTGCCCGACATCGCTGTAAAGATATTCGAGGCAGGCGCGGGCCACCGCCTGGGTGCCGTGCTTCTTCACCACCTTGTCCACCCAGGCCACCGGATTTTCCGCCAGAATGCTGACCGGCGGAACGATGATTTCGAACTGGTCAGCCGCAAACTGTTTCTGAATCAGCGCCGCCTCGTTTTCAAAGGTCAACAGCACGTCACCAATGCCGCATTCGGCGAACGTGATCGTCGCGCCGCGTCCGCCGGTGTCGAGCACGGGCACGTTGCCGAAAAGCTTTGCCACGAACGCGCGCGCCGGCGCCTCGTCACCGGCGGAATTCTTCAACGCATACCCCCATCCCGCCAAATAACTGTAACGGCCGTTGCCGGAGGTCTTCGGATTGGGAATGATGACGGAAATGCCCGGACGAACTAGGTCGTCCCAGGTTTGGATGCGCTTTGGGTTCCCCTTGCGGACGACAAACAGGATCGTCGAGTTGTACGGCACGCTTTTGCCCGGGCGGCGCGCCGACCAGTTTGAGGGAATCAATCCGCCGATCGAGTATAGGGCATCAATGTCCGGCGCCTGGTTCATCGTGACGACGTCAGCCTCGAGGCCGTCGATCACGCTGCGCGCCTGCTTGCTGGAACCGCCCTGGGATTGGCTGACCGTCACGACGTCGCCGGTCTTCTCCAGCCAGTACTTGGCGAAGGCGGCGTTGTAGTCCTGATAAAACTCACGCGTGACGTCGTAGGAAACGTTGAGCAGTTTGACCTCAGCCGCCGGGACCGTGATCGCCGACCACAACACCCCGGCTGCAAGCAGCCGCGTCAATCTTTGAACCCTGTTCCGCATGGATGATCTGTTTTCTCTTTTTCATGGGAACCTCCGGTGGTCCGGTCAGTCGTCCGAAATTATTTTATTTTTTTCCAGCTCCAGTCGTCTGAAGCCTCAACGTATCTTGGCTTGCGGCTTATCCAACCGCACCCGCTCGGTCTTCTCAATCTGTGTCACCCGCGAATCATGCACCACGATCTCCACCACGCCGTACCGCAGCGAACCCACCTGTTGCCGAACGATCTCCAGCCAGCTCAAGTCCTCGGCATCAGTGGCAACCGGTTTGCGCGTTTCATTCATCTAAACTGTCATCGCCTTTCATCGAATAGCGACTTGAATTGTCGTTTTTAAGGTCAAATAAAAAGCAGACCCATCTTCAATCCTTTCCAGTTGATTCCCTGAATTGACCTGCGGGATCCGACGCATTTTCGTTTGCATAACAATATACGACTTACAATGTCGTTATTATCCACCCACAGCCAAAATTGTCAACTGCGTTTTTGAGATTTTTTCTAGATGCCTTCCCCGCCGATAAAACCGGTCGAAATCTCATACCGGGACACCGGGGCCCCTTTGGAGACTTCGGCAAGGGTTGAGCGTTCCATCAGCCCCGCCACATAATTGCGCACGTCGAAAAATACGCGGCGAAACCGGCATACCGGCTCTTGCGAACACCGCTTGTATCCCGTCACCGAAACACAATCGATCGGCGCCAAAATGCCGTCGAAATGCCGCACCACCTCTCCCATCGTGATGTCGTCGGGTTTCTTTGCAAGCACATAGCCGCCGCGCACACCCGCCACGCTGTCCACCCATCCCTGGGCCTTCAAGCTCAGCATGATTTGCTCGAGAAAACGTTTGGGAACGTCGTTCCGACGGGCCAGTTCGCGAATGGGGATCGGCGCCCCGCCAAAGTGATCCACCAAGGTGAACAAGGCCCGCAATGCATAATCCGTTCGCTTCGATACGCGCATGACAATAAACGATAAGCCCGGTAGGGTTTAAGTCAACCGCGGTCTTTTGGGCCTGCCGGTTCCGAGCTTGGCAACAAGTAATTGCAGCATACTTGGGATTATGCCTTTGACGGAAGTTGATCTGGTAGGGACGCCGCGCTGCGGCGTCACCGTCCGGCAGGACGGAACGAACGTGGCAAAGGGTCGGCTTTTTCCGCCGCCTGACGCTGCGCTCGGCGTCGGGACAGCGCAGCGTGCTGTCCCTACCCTCTGCCCCGTCAAAGGTATGTATAATCCCCAGTATACTTGGAGAATGAACATGAAACGAAAGTCTTAGGCTGGTTTCGTCCTCGTCCTCGAACGCCATGGAAGAATTCGAGGACGAGGACGAGGACGGTCAAAAATCAGACGCCGCCCCTTTGTTTCAATGGCTGGTGCCAGACGTTGAGCGGTGGTCCTGGCCCGGCGACGTTGAATCAACTGATGATACGGCGGCCTTCGTCCAAGAAGATGCCCTTGAAGTTCATTTCCAAGGCCTGCGGGTTGGTGGCTTTGGACAGGGCTTCCTTCTCGGTTACCTTTCCGGCCTTGACCAAATCGAACAACGACTGATTGAAGGTCAGCATGCCGTCGTCGGCGCTGGTTTCGATGGCGGCGGACAATTTGTCGAGGCGATTTTCCTCGATCAGCTTTCTGACCATCGCCGAATTGATGAGGATTTCCAAAGCCGGGATCAGTTGGCCGTCCAACGAGTTGACCATGCGTTGGCAAACGACCCCGCGCAAGGTGGCGGCGAGCTGCCGGCGGATCTGCTCGCGCTCTTCCGCCTTGAAAAAGTCCAGGATGCGGGTGATGGATTGCGCCGCGCTGGTGGTGTGCAGGGTGGACAATACGAGATGCCCGGTGTCCGCCGCGCTCATGGCGGCGGAAAAGCTGACGTCGTCGCGCATTTCGCCGACCATGATGATGTCCGGGTCCTGACGCAGGACGTACTTGAGCGCATGATGAAACGAAAGCGTGTCCAGGCCGACTTCCCGCTGCTCGATCACCGATTGGTTGTCTTCAAAAACGTATTCGATGGGGTCTTCCAGCGTGATGATGTGCTTTTTAAAATTATTGTTGATATGCTCGATCATGGCCGCGAGCGTGGTGGATTTGCCGCAGCCGGTGGACCCGGCCACCAGCACGATTCCGCGAGGGACTTCGGCCATTCTTCTGACCTGATCCAGCAATCCTAGCTCTTCAAAGCTGGGCACGAGGGTCTTGACGAAACGCATGGCGAGACACCACTGGCCGCGCTGCTGAAACAGGTTGGTGCGAAAACGCCCGACCCCCGGGATAAAATATGAAAAATCAATTTCGCGTTCCTCGTCCAGACGCTTTTTCAAATGCACCGGCGTGACCGCCTGGACAATCTTGTTCATCCACTCCTCGGTGGGATGGGGGGAATCCACGGCGATCAATTCCCGGTTGATGCGAATGACCACCGGCGTGCCGATTTTCAGATGCACATCCGACGCGCCGCCCTCGATTGCCGTTTTTAAAATGCGCTGGAAGAGTTCCATGAGTCCAGTCTAGCAAACTCCCGCCCCAATGCCAGCCGGGAAAAACACTGGCCAGTTTTGGCCATCCAATGCTATAAATAACGCATGTCGAATCATCGAATTGGCATTATTGGCGGCACCGGCCTGTACAATATCGAAGGCTTCACCCATCAGAAATGGGTCGAAGTCGAAACCCCTTTCGGCCCGCCGTCGGACGAATTCCTCACCGGCAAACTCGCCGGACGCGATGTGGTCTTCCTGCCGCGGCACGGCCGGGGCCACCGGCTCCTTCCCAGCGAACTCAACCACCGCGCCAACATCTGGGGGATGAAAAAGCTCGGCGTCGACTGGATCATCAGCGTCAGCGCCGTCGGGTCGTTGCAGGAGAAGCACAAGCCGTGCGATGTCGTGCTCATCAACCAGTTTTTGGACCGCACGAAGCAATCATCGGGGCACACGTTCTTCGGGCGCGGCATCGTGGCGCACATCGCGTTCGCGCACCCGATCTGCGAGGAGCTGCGGCAGATTCTTTTGAAGACCTCCATTCTTTGCCGGGCGCAGGTGCATGACGGCGGCACTTATGTCTGCATGGAAGGCCCGGCGTTCAGCACCCGCGCCGAATCGCTCACCAATCATCGCGGCGGGTTCAACGTCATCGGCATGACCAATCTCGGCGAGGCCAAATGCGCCCGCGAAGCCGAGATCGCCTATGCGACCCTGGCCATGTCCACCGATTACGACAGCTGGAAGGAGGACGGGCACGTCACGCTCGAAATGATCATGACCAATCTCCACCACAACGCCGACATGGCCAAACAGATCGTCGCCCGCACCATCCCGCAGATTCCGGCCGAGCCGGGCTGGCCGTGCCATTCCGCGCTGAAGAACGCGATCCTGACCGACAAAAACGTCTGGCCCAAGAAAATCGTGACCGAGCTGAAGCCGATCCTGGCAAAGTATCTGTGAATGAGGAACGCGGTTGTGTGCATAGCCCACCCGCAGGATGTTCGATCGTCCACCGTGCCAGTCAATGCCGCACTCCAGTGCCGGGATCATCAGCGATAAACGGTCGGCTCACTTCAGCAGCCGCACGATCTTTCCGCATGGGCGGCCGCCAAAGGCGTTAAAGGTGCCGGCGGCCAGGATCTTGCCGCCGGGTTGGACCGCCACGCTCCAAACATAACCGGCGGCGCCCTCGCCCGCATTGAAGCCCTTGTCCAATCGGCCATCCGGATTCAATCGCGCGACGCCATGGCAGGTTTCCTTCTGGATCCGGTCGAAGCCTCCCCCGATGATGATTTTGCCGTCAGACTGCATGGCGATGCTTTGAATGGACTCGTTCAGGTCGCTGCCGGCATCGAAGCTCCGGTCCACGCTGCCATCCGGATTCAACCGGGCAACATGGGGTCGGGCCAGGCCATCCACCGCGGCAAATTTTCCGCCGATCAAGATCTTGCCGTCCTTTTGCAGCGTCACGGCCAGGACGTCGCCATCGGCGCCAGGTTTGTTCTTGAAACCCGGATCAAAGCTGCCATCCGGGTTCAACCGGACCAGGTATCCGACATCCTGGCCGTGAAAACGGTCAAACGAGCCGGCGGCCAGAATCTTGCCATCGGGCAGGACCGCGACCGACCAGACCGTCCCCGAGGCGCCATCGCCGATGTCGAAGTTGTTGTCCACCGTGCCATCGCCGTTCAAGCGCATGAGACGACGAAAGTTCTTTCCTGAAACCGAAGTGAAGCTGCCGCCAGCAACAATCCGGCCGTCCGGCTGAATGGCGAGCGCGCGAATTTCGGCGTTCAGCGTGGTGTGCAAACCCCAGCCTCCCTCCCGCTGGCCGGCCGCGCTCAGCCGCACCACATGCGTCAGCGGCCGTTTGTCGAGCATCGTCTCGCCGGCCATCAATATTTTTCCGTCGCTTTGCAGCGCCAGGGCGTGCACCCGGCCGGGCGGCTGCATCGCGAACGGCGCATCGAGACTGCCATCCAGATTGAGCCGGAGAATGTGATGATCGGGAACACCATTGAAACTGGAAAAGAGCCCGCCCAGGAGAATCTTTCCATCCGGCTGCACGATCAGGCAACGGATGCCGTCATTTGCACCGCTGCCCACATTGAAATTCGTGTCCAATAAGCCGGACGGATTGGCGGCGAAGCTCGAATTTAAAACTGACAACCAGGTGGCCACAGGTCTTCCGCTGCGCATAAACCAAAAGGCTGCCGCCAGTCCGACAATCCCCAGGACGGCCAGAAAACCAATGAGCGCTGCCGGCAACCGGTGCGTGCCAGCCGGGCTTGCCGGAGGCACATCCGCCGGGGGTGCCGCTTCATCCACTTCAGTCGGTTTCACCTCTTCGTCCGGCGTCCCGGCTGCCGCCGGCCCGGCCGCTTCGGGTTCCGCCGCCGAAGCCACCGGCAGGGATACTTCCGTCCGCTGCAGCAATTGCAGCACTTCACCAATGCTTTGCGGACGGTCTGCCGGACTCTTGGCAAGGCATGCGGCCACGACATCTTCCCAGACCGGTGAAATGGGATCACCCTGGATATCAAGTTCCTCCAGGCGCTGGGTCATGCCCGGCGGTTTCAAACCACAGACCTGCGCGATAACTTCACCCTGGTAAAACGGCGGAGTGCCCGTGAGCAGGTCAAAAACCGTCGCCCCGAATGAATAAATGTCATCGAGCTTTGACGGAGTGCCGCCCATCACCTGTTGCGGGCTTAAAAAGCCGATGCCGCCGGAACCGCCTTTGACCAGGCCGCGTTTGGAGCTTTCGCTGCGAATGAGCGCCGCGAACCCGAAATCGGAAACCTTGATTCCTTCCCGCATGCTCACCAGCAGGTTGGCCGGTTTCAAATCGCCATGGACGAGGCCGAATTCAGCCTGCGCGCACTCCAGGGCTTCACCCATCTGGCGGACCCACGGCTCGATTTCGTCGATGCTGTAACACCGGCACAGCTTGTCCACCTTCAGCGTCGCCAGCGACCAGCCGTCCACAAACTCCATCGCAATCGCGGCGGAATCGTAATCGCGCACGAATTCATGGGTCGAAACGATATGCGGATGCCCGAGCCGGAGATTCCGCTGGCATTGCTCCTTGAAACGCTCGATCAGGGTGTCGTCGGACAGGAATGCCGGCGGCAGAAATTTCAATGCCACGTCCCGCATGGCCTTCACGTCGCGGGCCAGCCAGACCTCCGTCGTTTCGCCCCGGCCGACGAGCCGTTTCAGGAGAAAGCGCGCGCCGCCAACCCGCAGGCCGGGAGACAACGCCGGGCCGCTATTTCCACCGGAAGAAAAATTCGCTCTGGCCATGGCAACAGGGACGATACGGCACGGGGCCGACAACATCCGGATTAATTACCACCATGCGATGGGCCGACGCGCAAAACAAGTCCAATCCCGCCTTCGGGACCGGCCAGGCGCATGCCGCGCGCTGCCCCAGCCAATTATGAGCGGACGGATGAGCCTTGTGCCTGCGGTTCCGGCGACGGCTATCATCAATGTTGTTATCGCCGACAGTCCCTGTATGTGTTCATCGGATTGTTGGGGCTCAACCTTCTGCTCTTCGCACCGGAATCAGCCTGGCTGGCGGCCGCTCCGATTCTTGCGCTGGCCGCGGTTGGGGCGAATCGCTATTACCGCCGGGGACAACGCGGTTCCCGGAAGCATACAAAAATACCTGCTGGCTAAGCTGGCACGGACCGGCAAATCTGCCACGGCTTCTTCCTAAGAGCCTTTGCGAAATTTCGCGCAACCAGGGAGTTTCCACCCGGGAGGTTCAATGGCTTTCCTTGACCCGAACCCCCAAAGCCGTTAGACCTTGCACTGCAATCTATGGCAACCAAAACCGTCATCAAACCTGCGAACTCGCCGGCTGCGGTCGGCCCTTATCACCATGCCGTGCGCACCGGCGACCTGTTGTTCTGCGCCGGCCAGATCCCGATTGACCCCAAGGACGGCAGCCTCGTGTCCGGCGACATCAAGGTCCAGACCGGGCGCGTGCTGCAAAACATCAAGGCGATCCTGGACGACCAGAAATTGACGTTTGCGAACGTGGTTAAAAGCACCGTGTTCATGACGAACCTCGCCGATTTCGCGGGGATGAACGAAGTTTACGCGAAATATTTCACGAATGATTTTCCCGCGCGTTCAACGGTCCAGGTCGCCGCGCTGCCCAAGGGTGCGAACGTGGAAATCGAAGTCATCGCCCATTTCTGAAATGAAGGAGACGACGTGAGGAGTCTCATAAATAATGAGCTTCGTTACCTCGGCAAAATCATAGCATGCCACTAGGAATCCAACTTGCCATTGCGGCGCTCGCCGGGCTGATTGTCGGCTGGTTGATCGGGCGTGCCCGCGGCGGCAGCGCTCCGGACTCGCGGCTCGAAAATGAGCTGCGCCAGCAGGTCGGCCAGCGCGAAACCGAGCTCAGCCAGCTTCGCTCGCAATTGACCGAAACGGGCAACGCGCGCGCGGCGGCGGAAGCCCGGCACGCCGCCTCGGAAAAAATGCTGGTCGAGCAGCGCGCGTTGCAGGACAAGGCGCTGGTCGACCTGCGCGAGGCGTTCAAAGCGCTGAGTGTCGATGCGTTGAAGCAGACGGCGCCGGAGTTTCTGCGCCTGGCCGAACAGAGTTTTGGAAGGCTTCAGGAATCCGCCAAAGGCGATCTGGCGCAGCGCCAGGAATCCATCAAAACCCTGGTCGAACCGTTGAAACAGCAATTGGAGGTCTACCAAAAACGTCTGCAACAGAACGAAACCGCGCAGGCGGCGACGCTGGGTGAAGTCAAAAAACAGCTCGAAACGCTGGCCCAATCCAACCAGTCGCTCGCGCAAGAAACCCAGCAATTCCGCATGGTGCTGCATTCCAATCAGGCGCGCGGGCGCTGGGGCGAGGAGACACTTCGCCGGGTGGTGGAAGCCGCCGGCATGAGCGCGCATTGTGATTTCACCGAGCAAACGCAATCCGATGACAAAAAGCCCGACCTCATCGTCCGCCTGCCGGGCAATCGGTTCATCATCGTGGACGCGAAAGTGCCGGACTTCGATTTTTTTACCGCACTGGAAACGGCCGAGCCGGCAAAACGCGCCGAAGCACTCGCGGCACACGCGGCGAAGCTGAAAGCCGCCATCAAGGCACTCGCCGACCGCGATTACCCACGCCAGTTTCCCAGCGCGCTGGATTACGTCGTGCTGTTCGTCCCGGCGGAATCGCTGTTCAGCGCGGCGCTGGAAGGCGACCATGATTTGATCATCTGGGCGGCGGAGAAACGGATCCTGCTGGCCACGCCGGCATCGCTGATTGCGCTGCTGCGTTCGGTGAGCGTGAGCTGGCAACAGCACGCCCAGACGGAAAACGCTCAGAAAATCGCCGAGGCCGCCCAGGAATTTTATTTGCGCGTGGTAAAATTCACCGAACATTTCGAAAAAATCCGCGCCGGGCTTGAGCGGGCAAACTCTGCGTTCAACGATGCGGCGGCGAGTTTCCAGACGCGCGTGCGGCCCGCCGGAGAACGGCTGGTGGAACTGGGCGGGGCAAATTCCGCAAAGGAATTGGCGGATATCCAGCCCCTGGATTCGACGTTGCGCTTGCCGCCGGAATGATTCGTGGCATGATTGATTCATGCGCAAGTTTTCCTGTTTTGCCCTTGCCCTCGCGTTCTCCTTCAGCCTGTACGCGCGGGAAAGCACGCTGTTGGATTCCGGCTGGCGGTTCAAATTGGGCGAGGCAGACGGTGCGCAGAATGTAAGATTTGGTGAACGCAGCGACAAGTTCTGGCCGACGGTTTCCGTTCCGCATTGCTGGGGATGGGAGGACGCCCAGCAGGGCCGGGAATATTACCAGGGACCCGGCTGGTACCGGCGCGAGCTGGATGTCACGCCGGAAACCGACAAACGCTACTTCCTGCGGTTCGAGGCAGCCGGCTCGGTGGCCGACGTTTATCTGAACGGCCGGTTGTTGGGCCGGCATCGCGGGGCCTTCGGCGCCTTCGCTTTTGAAATCACCACCAACCTTTCTGCCACGGGCACAAATGTCCTCGCGGTGCGCGTCAGCAACGCGCCGGAGCCGGACCTCGCCCCGTTGGGCGGCGACTTTCCCCTCTATGGCGGGCTGTATCGACCGGTGCATTTGATTGTGACCGGTGAGGAAAATTTCACCCTGACGGACCACGGTTCGCCCGGCGTGGCGTGGCGGCAAACCAGCGTCACGGGAACGCAGGCAGTGCTGGATGTGGCGGCGCAAATCTCCGTGCGTCAGGACCGGAAACAGCCGCTGACTTTTGCCGCCCGCGTGTTTGATGCCATCGGAAACTGTATTGCCAGCAATGAAACCGGGATCACCATCTCTGCCGCCACCAACATGACTTCGCCCTATTGGCTGCGCCTGGTGGTGCCGCAGCCGCATTTGTGGAGCGGCCGTCCGGACCCGTACCTGTACCGGGCGGTGGTGGAATTGCGCTCCACCAACGGGGTGGTTGACGCCGTCGGACAACCGCTGGGCCTGCGTTATTATTCGGTGGACCCGGACAAGGGGTTCCTTTTGAACGGCAAGCCGTATCCGGTGTACGGGGTTTGCCGCCATCAAGACCGGCCGGACAAGGGTTGGGCCATTTCCGAGGCGGACCAGGACGAGGACCTGCAAATCATCGAGGAACTCGGTGCGACGGCCGTCCGCTGCGCGCATTACCAGCACAGCGATTATTTCTATGACCTGTGCGACGAAGCGGGCATCCTGGTCTGGGCGGAAATTCCGCAGGTGAACGTCGTCCATGACACCCCGGCGTTTGAAGAAGGGTCCAGGAACCAGTTGCTGGATTTGATCCGGCAAAATATCAATCACCCCTCGATCTTCGCGTGGAGTTTGTTCAACGAAATCGGACCCGGCAGCGACGATCCGCATCGCAATCTGCAGGATCTGAACCTGGTCGCCAGGGGCGAAGACCCGACACGCCCGACGATTGCCGCAACGCGCACGGAAAAATTCCCGCAGATGAACAAAATCCCCGACTGGCTGGGCTGGAACCTGTATTACGGCTGGTATACCGGGAAAAAGGATGAGCTGGGAAAGGCGCTCGACAAATATCGCGACTCCAGCCGGCAGGGCGGATTCTGCTTGAGCGAATACGGAGCGGGCGCCAACGTGACCCAGCATGAAGAGAATCCCCCGCCTCCGAAATGGTCCGGCTCCTGGCACCCGGAGGAATATCAGAGTGCCGTCCATGAAGCCAACTGGGCGGCGATCAGGGCACGGCCATTCGTCTGGGGCAGCTTCATATGGAACCTGTTTGACTTCACCAGCTATTTCCGGCGTGAAGGCGACGTGCAGGGCGTCAACGACAAGGGGCTGGTCACCCGGGACCGCAAAGTCAAAAAAGACGCCTTTTATTTCTACCAGGCCAATTGGTCGGATCTGCCCGTGCTTTACCTCACGAGCCGCCGGTTCACCGAACGGACGAACGGAGTGACAGACGTGAAGATCTACTCCAACGCCGGCCAGGTGGAACTGTTGCTCGACGGAAAATCACAGGGCAAACGCGAGGATGGAACGAACTGTGTGTTCATCTGGAAGGACATCCAACTGAAGCCCGGCGCCAACCGCGTCGAAGCTCGCGCCGAACGCGGCGGAATAGAATTGAGCGACAGCTGCGTGTGGATGCTGAGATCCGCACCCTGAAGCATCATCCGCCGTTGGCAAAAATCTTTTTGACGGCGCGCGTCAATGCGGTGGCGTCGTACGGTTTGAGGAGGCAATTGACCCCCTCAACGAGTTTTAAACCCGAACTGAACAAATCCACGCTGTAGCCGGTGGAATAAATGACGCGCATCCCGGGTTCTTCGCGCAAGAGGCGGTCCGCCAGTTCCCGTCCGGTCATTCCGCCGGGCATCACCATGTCCGTGAACAGCAAATCAATTTTCCCGCGGTGTTGCGGCCAGAGGCTCAACGCTTCCGGCCCATCCTGGGCCGCCACCACCCGGTGCCCCAGTCGCTGTAAAATCTTTGACGCCATCTCCCGCAACGGAGCTTCATCCTCGACCACGAAAATGGTCCGCGATTGAACGTCAGCCGCCCGCATCAGATCGGTTCCGGATTCAGACGTTTTTTGCGCTGCTCCATCCGCCAGCGGCAGAAAGACCTTGAACACCGAGCCAACGCCAGGCTGGGATTCAACTTCGATCCATCCCTGATGCTGTTTGACGATGCCATAGACGGTGGCCAATCCCATCCCGGTTCCCTTGCCCACGGCTTTGGTGGTGAAAAACGGCTCAAAAATCTTGTGGCGCACCGTTTCATCCATTCCCGTCCCCTTGTCGGCGACCGTCAACTTCACGAACGTCCCGAGCAAGGCATCCGGCTCGCGCTCCTTGTGCTTCGCATCCACCGTCACCAACTCGGTGGTGATGGTCAGGGGGCCGCCCCGGGGCATGGCATCGCGCGCATTCACGGCCAGGTTGATGACGACCTGCTCAAAGTTGACCGGGTCGGCAAACACCGGGGGCAGATTTTCCGCGCATTGAATCCGCAGGGAAATATGTTCGCCGATTATCCTTTGCAGCATTTTGCCGAGATTGTTCAGCGATTCCTGCAGATCGAGCGAGCAGGGCCGCAACATCTGTTTGCGGCTGAAAGCCAGCAACTGGCTGGTGAGCGAGGCCGCCCGGGCGGCGGCGCGGGAAATCTCATGCAAGGAATCCCGAAGCGATTCATCCGGATTCCCGATGCTCAATTGCAACTCCGCGTGCCCCTGAATCACCGTCAGGATGTTGTTGAAATCGTGGGCGACGCCGGCGGCGATCTGGCCGACCACCTCCATTTTTTGAGCCTGGCGCAACTGGTTTTCAATGTTGAGCCGTTCGGTGATGTCTTGAATGGACATCAAAAGATGCGGCTGATTTTCCAATTCCAACGGCTCTGCCGAAACCAACACCGTCAGACTTCTCCCCTCGCGCGTGCGGAGTTCGGTTTGCAGGTTGCGCGCCGGGTGTCTGGCGGAAAGCACCTCCAGCAATTCGCGCTCCGCTTCCGGCTTGGGAAACAGTTTCAACGCCGCGGGAGATTGGCCCAGAACCTCCTCGCGTTTGAATCCGGTCAACTGGAGGAAACTCTCATTGGCATCCACAAAGCGCTGTTCGGCGGCGCCCTGCAACGCCAGCGGCACCGGATTGCTGCGAAACGCCCGGGAAAAGCGTTCCTCGGAATGCCGCAGGGCCTCGTTGGCCTCCTGCAGGTTGTGCGTGCGCGATTGCACCAGGCCGTCCAGCTCCTCGATGTGCGCCCGCACCTGCCGGGCCAGCAGCCATTTGCGGGTGAGGGAATGCGCCAGCTGCAGCACCTCAACCGCCTCGAACGGTTTTCTCAGAATGACCAGGTTGTCCGAGTGCCCGAGGCTCGACATCATTTCCGACCAGGAATAGTCCGAATAGGCGGTGCAAATGACCACCGGCAGTTCCGGGTATTTCTTCCAGATGCGAGCAATGGTTTCCACACCATCCCATCCGGGCGGCATCCGCACATCCACAAACGCGAGCGCATAAGGGCGGCCTTCGCCGGCCGCCGACTCAACCATTTGCAGGCCCTCCTGCCCCTGGGACGCGGAATCAATCTGGTAAACCATCGCGGGAACCGCGCCGGTGTCAGCCGCCCGGCCGAACAAAAGCGATTCCGCCTCGCGGAGCGCGGTCTCGGAAGCGGTTTGGGGCGCCAGGATTTTCCGGAAGTCCGCGTGAATCGCCCGATTATCATCAATAATCAGGATGCGGTTCGCCGCCGGAATGGTTGAAGCGCTCATAGGTTATTCAAAACAAGTTCATGCTGAATCTACCCCAACCTTGGTTTCCACGCGAGAATTAGGTGCGGCGGGCAGTTCCAGCACAAACGTGGCGCCCCGGCCGGCACCTTCGCTGAGAACAAATAGCCGTCCACCCATTTCCCGCGCGGCATTGGCGCCACTGTGCAACCCGAAACCGTGACCGTTTGCCTTGGTGGTAAAGCCCAGGGTGAAGATTCGCTCCATGTTTTCCGGAGCGATGCCGGCGCCCGCGTCCGAAATTTCAAAACGCACCCGGTCTTCGTCTTCCGGGCGAATGCAAAGGACGACGCGCTTGGCTTTCGCGGATGTTTCCTCCAGCGCATATTTTGCATTGCTCAGAAGGTTGATGAGAATTTGCAGGACTTTGTGCCGGTCCGCAATGATCAGCGGGGAGTTTCCGTACTGGCGGACCAACTCGATTCCGTGACGTTCGTAAGCGGCGCGATTGATCTGCACCGCATCCTCCATCAGCTCCGCCGGATCCAGATTCTCCTTGAAACTGGAACTCCGGGCGTAATCCTGCTGCAAGGCGACCACCGCCTTGACGTGGTCGATTTGTTTGATGAGGGATTTCAGCTCGTCCTGCAGGGTTCGTTGGTTTTCGCCCATGTTGGCTGCCAGATCCTGCAAATAGCCAGGCAGCGTGCGCCCCCGCGGGTCCTCCGTCAGAAACTTCGCCAGATTTCCGCCTTGCTCGTTCATCAGCGCGACCGCCTTCATAAAATTATCGATCCGGAGCCGTTGCAGGGAATCGCCGACCAAAGAGGCGGAAACATTGACACTGTTCAAGACGTTGCCAACGTTATGGAGGACACCGGTGGCCACTTCCGCCATGCCCGCCTGGCGCGAGGCGAGGATGAGCCGCTGTTGCGCCTCGGAAAGCCTGACGTGCGCGCGTTTCCGGGCCTCGACCTGCTCGCTTAATTCCCGGGTGCGCTCCTGAACCCGCTCCTCCAGCTTGCCGTGCGCGGCCTTCAATTCCACCTGGGCGTGCAGGAGCAGATTGTTTTTGCGCCGGGTTTCCAGCGCCCACAACAGGGCGATCAGAAAGACCAGCACAACGCCGGCCAGCACCAACAAAAGGCGGGGGAGCGTCCACCACGGCGGCGGCTCAAGCACATGGACATCGTCCCAGTTGCGCAAGTTTAACAGGAATGAGCGGGGCTTGCCGTATTCATCCCGCTGAATGCGATACACTCCGATAATGGCAAGTCGGCTGCCCGGGTCCAGTTTCCCCTTCGCAATTTGCATCGCCCCATCGAATTTGGCTTCGAACACCAGTCCCTTGGCCTGGACGATCAGGCGGGTTTCGCCGGATTTTTCCACCACATCAAGCAGCAAACCTTCCGCACGCACGAGCAACCCATCCAGGCTTTCGTTGATGGATTGCAGGGCGGGCAATTGCACCGGAACCGGTTCGGGGCCGGCGGCAATGCGGCGGTAAACCGCCTCCCGCAATAGAAAATTTCCGGCGTCATTGCCGGAAAAACCAACGACTTCGACGTGGTCGCCGGGATGCAGCGGTTCAAGCTGATCGCTCAGGGCAAAAATGCTGCTATCGCCGTCTTGGACATACAGGTAGCGACCCGGAACATGCAAGGTGACCGAGCCGGAGGTGTGCACCCGCTCGTTCAGCGTGTTGAACAGATTGAACTGGCGCAGGCCGGCAATGGAACGCATCGGCAGCTCAAACACATTTCCCGGCGGGAATTGTTCGATTTGAACGTCGTTGCCCGCCGTCGACCAGATTTCTATGCCGGTCAATTGCCGGCGGGAGTTGGCGATGACAACACAAACGCCACGCACCAAAACCACCGAGCCTTGCAGTGTTCTCAAGGTGCTGTCCCTGGGAATGCGCGCAACGAATTCGCCGCCAGACGCGACGAGATGCAATTCAAGCATCCGGTCCGCCTCAGTCACCTGGCGAACATAACCGCGCATTTGAATCCAACGGCCGTCCTCCGTGCCGGTCAAGGCTTGTTCCAGACTAGTCAGGGGCGCATCCGGCAAGCTCATGGCCCCGGTCTGGCGCACCACGGCATTGGTGATGACGGGAGCAAATTCCCCTGCCGTGGCGACACCGTCCAGTTTTACCAACTGGCCAATCTTGATGCCTTTTCCGTTCTGGAATTGAGACTGCATCGCGCGAATGCCGCCGCTGCTGTCCAGGATAAAGATGAAATTCGTCCGGGCATCCGCCCAGGTGACCACTCCTTCGAGATTGACGGGGGGGCGCTGGGCAAGGCTTTCCTGGTCCAAAGCGCGAACCTGGTCCGTCAGGCGCAATTTTGTCTGGTTCGCGGAAGCATCATAACTGGCGGCGGCGTTCTTCCCAGCCAGACGAAACAGTCCATTCTGCAAAACCCGGTCAATGCCTTGGAATGAGGGATGGCCAATGGCTTCAACCCGGTCCCCCAATTGCAATGGCTGTCGTTGTTTGACAAACAGGCGCACCTGGCCCGCATCATCCCAAATCGTGACCGATTCTCCGGGCTGTTGGCTGCGAACCCGGCCACTTACCCGGACCACGGTCTTGGAATCGACCGAGGAAAAATCCTCGGACGAGGTGACGGGAATTGAAAATCGAGGATCCGTCTGCAACGAACCAACGGGCTCAACCGAATTCAATCCGGAAACCCAAATGGTAATATTGGCAATCTTTCCCAAAGGATCGATGTTCCCGGTGTAATACCCCTTGAGCCGGACAAATTTGCCGATCAAATCCGGCGTTGCTTCTCCCGGCACGTCCAGATGGATAAAGGCGGCCAGGTTAATATCTTCGGCCAGAAGATCCAGCCTCAGGACATTCGAACCCGTCAACCGCTGAGAATCCACCAGCGCCTCCATCTCCACAAAGTGCCCGTCGAGTGCGGCGGTGTTAAGCAGTTTCCCCCGGGTGGAAACAGCTGCAAGCTCATTGGATCGGGAAAGAGTCTTGATGGTGGTTTTATCCCAAAAAAACTCCTGATTCACGGGTAGCGTCAGCCCATCAAGAAGAATTCTATCCCCGGACCTCAGCGGCACCGGCAGGCCCCGAAGCGGCAGGAATCCATCCAGGCCATCGGATCGCCCCCAATAAACATTCCAGGTGGGGTCCGCGTAATAGACCAGCAACTCCACCCGGCTGCGATGCACCAGGTTCTTCTCTGCCGGTGGCAGCGCCCAGAACTGGGCCAGATTGGTGATGACCGTGTCGCTGACCGCTGGCTGGGCGTTGGTTTCCTGGGCGGCAGGCATCCCGGGAGCCATCGATAAAAACACCAATGGGACCAGTCCCGCGCTAATCTTCCGATAAAGGCGGACCACAATGTAAATCAGGAACGACATTTCGTTGAAATACTGGCCAAATCCGGGATAAACGAGCAATTGGCACGCCAAACCAGGCGGAATTGAATGCAGTCAGCGGGCCGATGACTGCTACCCCAATAACTTATCGGCTGTTTTTTCAAATACTTAAGCACTTAAAACGGCTTTAAGCCGATCCAAGTCGAGGCCTTGGTTATCCAGGAGACCGGCGTTGGCCGGTAGCGTACGAATCCTGCAATTCCACTCCAGATGGCATAATTCTGTGTACTGACCGCTGCAAACGGAATCGACGCAAAAGGCGGTTTTGCAGCCATCAGGCAAATGGAAGCAGCCGCAGCCACCGGCACCCTAGATTCCGCGCTTTCAATGGCCCGCCGGAAAATGCTTTCATCTGGGCATGGCGCCGTGCGTGATCTTTGAGGACGAACATCTGCTGGTGGTTCACAAGCCCGCCGGCTGGAACACCCACGCACCCGGCCCGCACGCCGGCGAGGGCATTTACGACTGGCTGCGGCACCGCGAACCGCGCTGGGCCACGCTGGCCATCCTGCACCGGCTGGACAAGGAAACCAGCGGGGTGATGGTCTTTGGCAAAACCCCGATCGCCAACCGCTCGCTGACGGAACAATTCGCGGAACGCCGCGTTCAAAAAAAATACCTGCTGCTCACCGACCGGCCGGTGCCGCAACGCGAGTTCACGGTCAAAACCGCGCTGGTTCGCGTTGGCGACAAGTATGTGAGCCGGCCGCCGTACACAGGCGCGGAAATTGCGGAAACGCGGTTTGGAGTTCCGCCTTCAGGCGGTCCGAAAGCCCGCAACTTGCCAAACCGTCTGGAGGCGGAACCGCTCACAGGACGGACCCACCAGATTCGCGTGCACGCGGCGGAGAGCGGGTTTCCCATCCTCGGCGACACCCTTTACAACGGCACTCCCGCGGCGCGAGTTTTTTTGCACGCGGCGGAAATTTCGTTCGTCCACCCGGCAACCGGGGCACCGGTGATGTTTCAGGCACCCGCGAATTTTGATGACAATCCCGCTCTGACCATGCGGGCGGCGCTGATCGATCTGGAAGAAACGAATGCTTTCCGCGTGATCCACGGCGCGGCCGATGGCTGGCCGGGGTGGCAGGTGGATCGGTTGGGCGATTTTCTGCTTTCCCAGGCCGGGCTGCCCTTGCGGCCGGATCAACGCGATGAATTATCGCAGCTCACGAAAATCATCCAAGCGCGGGGGGCGTACCACAAAATCCTTTCCCGCCAGGTGCGCCGCACAACCCCGGCGGAAGTTTCACCCCAACCGGTGTTGGGCGAAACCGCACCGGAGCACTTTGAAATCCTCGAAAATGGCGTCCGTTTCGAGCTGGGCTTCAACGAAGGTTATTCCGTGGGCTTGTTCCTGGATCAGCGCGACAACCGCCGTCGATTTTTGACCGGCCATATCGCTACAGATTTCGACTTTGGACCTTGGACTCCAGACTTTGGGCTTTTAAATTGCTTTGCCTACACCTGTGGTTTCTCGGTTTGCGCGGCGCTGGCGGGCGCGAAAACGACAAGTCTCGACCTTTCAAAAAAATATCTAGAATGGGGCCGGCGCAACTTCGCGCTCAACGGACTCGACCCGGCAGCGCACGACTTCATTTATGGCGACGCCTTCGACTGGTTGCGGCGGCTGGCGAAGAAGGGACGAACGTTTGACTGCGTGGTGCTTGATCCGCCGACATTTTCGCAGTCAAAGGAACACGGCGCGTTCCGCGTGGAAAAGGATTGGGGCCGACTAATGACCGCCGCGCTGCCGCTGATCAAGCCGGGCGGAGTGTTGCTGGCTTCGACCAATGCCGCGGACTGGCCGCCGGAAATCTTTCTCGTGGACACGGAAAGAGCTATTCACGAGGCCCGCCGGAAGATTCTTCAGTTGCACTATTTCCCACAACCACCAGATTTCCCGATCAGCCGCGCCGAACCAGCTTATTTAAAAACGGTGTGGTTGAGAATTGGCTGATTTTGCATTCAATCAACGGATTATGTCTCTGGGAGCGAGTGGGTAACCGGGCAAATCGAACGATCACTTGTGAAAAGCAAAAAGCCGGAGAAATTGTTCTCCGGCTTTTTATTGAAAGAATGGCGGCAACCTACTCTCGCGGAATCTATAAGACCACTACCATCGGCAAGACTGTGTTTGACGGCCGAGTTCGGAATGGGATCGGGTCGGACCACAGCTTTATGGCCACCAAATTGTTGAGGGTTGAAGGTTGAGATCCAAGGGCATTGCCCGATCTCCAAACCAACCCAAATTTAAAAGAACATCACCGAACCGTTTTCGGGATTCTCTGAAAACTGCATACAGGGTTACAGCGCATTTACACTTCGCGAGTCAAATAGCATTTTCGCCCTGTTTGCCGGACGCGAACCGAGGTTCACGGCGACAGAACAAAGAAAAAAAGCAATCAAGCCGCACGACCGATTAGTACCAGTCAGCTAAACGTCTCACAACGCTTACACCTCTGGCCTATCAAACGGGTGGTCTGCCCGTGGTCTTTAGGGAGCTTACGCTCCGGGAGACATTATCTTGGGATGAGCTTGGCACTTAGATGCTTTCAGCGCTTATCTCTTCCGCACATGGCTACGCAACGATGCCCCTGACGGAACAATTGCCACACCAGAAGTGCGTCCAACCCGGTCCTCTCGTACTAAGGTTGGAACCCCTCAAGTCTCCTGCGCCCACAGTGGATAAGGACCGAACTGTCTCACGACGTTCTGAACCCAGCTCGCGTACCGCTTTAACCGGCGAACAGCCGGACCCTTGGGACCTTCTCCAGCCCCAGGATGCGATGAGCCGA
>Ga0265338_10002235_pt1 | contig 29512 bp, 38 predicted proteins | sample 42126metaG_FD_193579 | JGI IMG/M metagenome (GOLD analysis project Ga0265338, IMG submission 193579) | Rhizosphere microbial communities from Carex aquatilis grown in University of Washington, Seatle, WA, United States - 4-21-26 metaG | ecosystem: Host-associated > Plants > Roots > Rhizosphere...
GAGAATATATGAAAAAGAGAATGCCGCATCTAGCTGAAGGGGAAATAGATGCCATTGGAAAAGTTTTGGCCTTGAAGAAAAATATACAGGCCGAAAAAAATCTTTCTAAAATGTATGCCAGTCATTTTATCAAAAGCTCTAGCATGAAAAAACAAGCTAGCGGCACAGATATTATGATGGCTTCAGAAAAGAAAAATAAGGAGTAAACTATGTTAAGTTTAATTGGTGCTCTTGTAAGTGCGTTGGCGCATCCTGTTGCTTTAGCCGCAGGACTCGCTGCTGGCTATTTGGCTCCTGGATCGGTCGGCCAAGCGATCGCTTGGGTTAAGTCTAAACTGTAAAATTTAATACTGATGGCGCTGAGTTTAGCTCAGGGTTGGCGTAGAAATACGGACGATCTCATTCCGCAGGTAACTGGGACGGCAGCGCAAATCTATGGGAAGTCGTACGAATGAGGAATTCCTATAGGGCCCATCGGTATTTCGCGCGAGACGGCTCGTCAATCGAAAGGTTGACGGGCCGTTTTATTTTGTGATATAATTATAGTGGGCCGTGATCCCTGGATGGGTGTACGTACTAAAATATAAATTGGGGTTCGACTCCCCCACGGTCCACCATTTTCTTGACTTCGTTTGAATCAGTGATATAGTATTTATGGGCCTGACCAGGTTTCGACTGGGCTCAGACGTAATGTGATGCAAGCCGAGTATGTCAATTGACCTCGTTAAACCTATTGGCAAAACACAAACGACGAAGGTAACTTCGAAGAGCGTATGGCAGCCTAAGTCCCCTCGGGGATTGTTAGGTTGTCGGGGTGCTGAGAACCTGGCAACAGAATCCGACAAAGGGACAACCCTGCGTCCTTTAATTAAAGGGCCGTCGCGTTGAACGGATCAAATCAACGATGGTGGAGGATGCTAGGCATCCCTAGTCGCTCCGACTTTAACAGAGAGAAGCTTGTGGTGCCATGTTATTGATGTCTTCAGGACGCGGGGGGCAGCACCCCGCCAGGTCCACCATTTTTCTTGACTTTGTTTGAAACAGTGATATGATATCGCTGTATGTACCAAGAAGTAAAAGATATCTTTTGTAAATACCAGATCGATGAATGGGAAATCGTCGAACCTACCGACTTTCTTGGAGAAACAATAGTCAAAACTAAAGTCAGAAACGAAGCATTCTTGCAAGAACTTCATAATTTCGTTAATCGGAGAGCAATAGCCTTTGGAATGGAAGGGCCTTACCGGATTATTTGGGAACCTTTATAAACTTATGAGCGATGAATTTTACGTTAGCTATACCAAAAACACTAAAGAGGGTGAACAATTTACCGGTTACCATTATAGAACTGGTTTTACCTCTAGAGAAGAAGCGGAACAGTGGGCCGCTATCAATAAAGACACCATTTATTGGTATCAAATTAGCGAAACAAATCCTCGCAGTAAAAAGTCTAAAATTATGTTTGAGGGATCGTTAGAAGAAGGCTGGACAAAATATGAGGGCACTCTTCGAACACACTATGAAACTGGAATGGAGTGCCTTGGATTAACCCTACAGACGGACGAGCCCCATGGCGGTCCCAATCCTAATTTTGACTCTGAACAGCCAGAAAGTGCATCTAATTTTAAATTCTATGCATCGTACGATGCCCTTCATTTTCTTGAATATGGCAATGTTCTAGAGATTGATGGTACCAAATATGTAATGATCAAAGATAGGGAATTTGCAAAGGCTGACGCTTATAAGTTAAGTTTCTATCCTCAAGGTTTTTCTAGAGAAGAGTTAATTTCTATTTTTATGCCAGAGAATAAGAGGGCTACTTTATATGTTAAAAAGGAAGAAAAATGATTTACGAAGTAGCCAGTGTGGCTATCGATGCGGATGGTAAATGGATCGTTACTTATTTTGGAGATGTACCAGAACAGGGTGGTATAGAGCTAAAACGAGGCCAGCTAACATTTTTTAATGTAGAAGATGCCTGTACTTTTTTGGGACGCGAATTAAAATCTCAAACAGGCGTATATTTAGATTTGATTAAAAAGAATAACAATGATATAAAGTAGGTGGGCCGGTAGCTCAGTTGGGAGAGCGCTAGCTTTGCAAGCTAGAGGTCGTGGGTTCGATCCCCATCCGGTCCACCATTTTGACTTAAGCGGAGGCGCGGAATGAGAAACCCGTGTAAAGGCAGCCCGAAAGTCCGGTGAACCGAGACACTGTCTATAATTTTATAAGAGCTAGCCATGGCCGAACGTAGGGAAATACGTGACAAGCCGGGAGAGACCGGCATATTTTAAAGAGCTATCCTACGTGACCCAGGTAGGAGTCCGAAATATTCGAGGTCGGTTCTTTACGAACCGCATTAGCGATGTGGAGTACGGTCTTCGGACGAGACCGCCATAGAGCACTCGACATGGGTCCACATTTTTATGAAAAAAGTAAAGCTCGCACTTCTACATTTGGGCCCTCGTAAATGCCTCCATAAGAAGTGCAAAGCTCCTTTATTTGTTTCTAGAATAAATAGATTCGGTTTCCGAGTTTCTATGTGCCAAGAACACTGGGAATTTATAGAAATGGTATTAGATTAATAATGAGTTACTATTCTATTTTCATGTTATGTTATTGGTTCGTTGCTCTTTATCAATTGATAGACTGTTTCATGGAATTTACTTATAATAGAGAGAGATACGATTCAGAATTAGATAAGCTCCCAACTGAACTAATTCCCGGAGTAATATTATTTGTTTCACTTTTAAGCAGCATATTTTGGTTGCCAGTATGGATCTGGTGGCTCATTTGGGGTCGAAAAGGAGAATAAATGAAAGCTACGGAACAAGAAATCGAAGACAATTGGAAAAAGTTTTGGGCACCCATTCTTACTAAGGAAGATGGCTCCATTGATATTGAGCAATTGAAGAAAGAATTGTTTGATTTTAGCACCGTAATTAATGAGGTTCCTAAGGTTTATTCGCATATTACTAACAATATGCTCTCATACCCAACCTATGCTGCAGAAACAGTAATTTCTGTATATGAAGAATGCCTAGAAGATTTGATTAAAGAACGCCTTAAAGAAGAATTGAATGGAGAACAAAATGATTGAAGTAAAAAGTTCAAATTTAGCCAAGGTTGGATACGATTCCGCTACAAATACTCTTAAGGTCCTTTTCAAGGATGGACAAGAATATTGGTATAGCAATGTGCCCTCTGAACTTCATGAAAACATGATGAAAGCCGAAAGTATTGGAAAATTCTTTGTGTCTCAAGTCAAGGCGGCAAAGTTTCCATATAAGAAAATTGAGCAAGATACTGTCAAAAAGTGACAGTATGGTGCAAATATGAAATATCTTATAATCATTGCGTTGCTACTTTTATCTGGATGTAAAAAACATCGCTTCGAATATAGCGATGGATATTACGAAGATACCTTCCTTTGTGCCCTATACCCTACTCCATTTTACACCATAGTTACTGCCCACGATAGCGATGATGCTAAGAGAGCCTTTGCGGAATGGCAAGTGCGCCAATATAAACTGCCAGTTGATAATATCGATTGTGTACTTCAAAACCCTAATAATTTTAAATAGATAAATAAAAACGGCCTACGTAACTTTTTATGTTTACATAGGCCGTTTCAGTTTCCGGTGAGCTTTCGCAGCCCGGAGATTCAAGATGAATAGGTTGGCTATGATACCAACAGGACTTTCTAGCTCCGCATCATCGTTGGGAGGCCGAAACCTTTGTCCCATCCCTGACACCTCATCGCCTTGACCACCTGAACGCCACCTGTATCCTGAGCGGGTCTGAGCTTCTCACGCACTCTGGCGTTTACTATTCATAACAGAATATACTGTCGTATTCGGATTTTTCTCATCCGTGTCCCGACTAACACGGCGCATGGCTAGTCCATGCACTAGATCGTTTGGAGAGCGACCCTATACTCTTGCCCTGTGAGTTCCAACTGGGCGACTTATCACCACTTTACCTTCCAGAGGGCAGGTGACGCCCAAGATACGCTCTATCTCAGTCCACACCACCCCCAACCTATGGTCTTTCGACGGGTTGGGGGTGGTGTACGCTTATAGATACCCAGAGCCTCACTATTTAGACTTTTCGCTGAGGTCGTTTCCAGGTATTGTTAAACTGTCTCGTCGTATTTACTGTCATACTGTCCATCCCAAGCATCTGGAGCACTAGCTGGAGCAGAACTTGGGACAAAAATTCTCTTACCTGAACCAGGCGCCCCCAATTGGAAATGAACCCAATCGGGTGTCCATCGTTTATCTTCAAAATATATACCCAATTGTTGCATTAAATCTAAATTCTGCAATACCCAAGACCAAAGAGAGCCGTCTGTATCTGAGATATCTACCGCTAATCCAATCATATGCTTGGATGCCTTGGCGGCCCCCGGAGTCTCCGCATTAATCGAAGGCGGACGCCAACCGGAGTTTACTATCATAGGCTTAGCCCAGATGGTTCTGATTTGATTCATAGGAATCAATAACTTATCTAAATTATCTGAGATTTCTTGAGTATAATCGGTAGGATATTGTGTATCTCTTCCCATCAAAAGTTCAGATTTGGCTAACATATTTGTTGTCCTTTTTAGCGATATATTCTATACTAAGATTGGCTGGGGATTGGCGTAAGCCAACAATGTGACCTGGAAAATGCCGTTCCTTTTGAGGGCCTAATTTGCTGTAGGTCGAGGTGAGGTCAGGGACAGTAGGGAATCGCGGGTAAATACTATGCCCCAGTTAACTTTTGGAGGATGCGTGTTAGTAAAAGTCTGTAATATTCGAGATAATGACTTCAACGAGAAATTCCTAGATTCCGTCATGAACACCGGTTTTGCGGTTATAACGCATCATGGCATTGATTTTGGTCTAATCAAGGAAACCCAGGCTGCCTGGAAAGAATTCTTTAACCAAAAGAGCATGTATAAGGCAGAATTCGTCAATCTCACAGACCCTAACATGGGGTTCAAAGGATTTGGTAGCGAAAGAGCCGTAGGGGCCAATATTGCAGATCTAAAAGAATTTTACCATTATAAGCCTGGGCAAAAGCTTCCCAACGAAGCGGCGGCGGTAACCGAAAAGCTTTTCCATCTTCTCAACGGCCATCTTTCTGGACAAATCTTGCAAGTTTTGGATAGCGTCACTCCTGGCACTCAATATAAGAAGGCGTGTGAAGAGAGCGATAATACTATTCTACGTACTTTGTATTATCCAGCTCTTAAAGATATCAAAGTAGAACCTGGCGCGGTGCGTGGTTCTGCCCATGAAGATATTAATTTCATCACTCTTTTGGTGGCGGCTAGTTCTAGTGGTTTACAGGTACGCGATAACGAAGGTGCTTGGCATGATGTCCCTTTTGAAGAGAATTCTGTAGTCTGCAACATAGGCGATATGTTGCAATTGGCCAGCAATCGTTTATTTAAATCAACGACCCATCGCGTTGTGAATCCAGATGATAGTTCTGTAGATAGGATCTCTATGCCGCTCTTTGTACACCCCCATGGAAGTACGCTATTATCTCCTGGATTCACCGCTAAGCAATATCTTGATGAACGCATTGCCCAAATTTATCAAAAGGTAAAATAATGAGAGGACTCACCGCAAGTCAACTTATCGCATTGCTCATAGAAAATGCTAAGCCTGACGCTTCGATTATTCTCGAGGGGTGTGATTGTGCAGAAAAATGTGTCGGAATAAGTATTGGCCATGAAGTTTATAAAAATTGTATAATCTTAAGGCGTGATGGTGGAGGCGTTTTTGATACGGACGATTTAGAAATTGTCCTTGACAATACGAAGGGATAACGATGAATTTTCCCACGTTATACAAAAAGACCTCAACCGGAGCAATTCAATTCTGGGAGATTTTTACCAATCTGGCTCCCAATGGCGCTGAAATCCGCACAAAGTACGGACAATACGGCACCGATTCTCCGCAATATACCGTAGATTTGATTGCCAAGGGCAAGAATGTTGGAAAGAAAAATGAGACTACCGCCGAACAGCAAGCCGATGCAGAAGCTCAAGCTAAGCATGAAAAACAATTAAAGAAGGGATACGTTACTACTATTGAAGCTGCGCAGTCCGGTGAATTGGACGCGTTGATTGAGGGCGGCATTGAACCTATGTTAGCCTTTACCTTTGAAAAACAAGGTAAAAAGATCAAATATCCTTGTTACGTACAGGGCAAACTTGATGGCATCAGATTACTAGCCATTGTTAAAAATGGCAAATGTACCTTGTGGTCCCGCACCAGAAAGCCTGTCTATTCCCTACCCCATATAGTAGCCGAAATTGAAAAGCACTTTAAGGCCGATATCGTTTTGGACGGGGAAGCTTACAATCATCAATTTAAGAATAATTTTGAACACATAGTGCATTTAGTAAGACAAGAAGAGCCAGATGATGAGCACACGGATGTCGAATACCATATTTACGATATGGTTAGCGATGAAACTTTTAAAGAACGATTCGCACATCTTAAGAAATGCTTTACCGTAGGCAATCCTAAATTTCAATATTTGAAATTGGTTGATACCCATATTGTAGAAGAGGAAGATCGGGTCGCAGATTGGTTTTCTGAATTTACAAAACAGGGATATGAAGGTGCGATGCTTCGTAATGCCGAAGGACTTTATGTTAATAAACGTTCTGCCGATTTAATTAAAGTAAAAGAAATGAAAGATGAGGAATTCGAAATACTTGGAGTAGAAGAGGGCCGTGGTAAACTCGCTGGGCATGTAGGTGCCTTTAGATGCAAGACCAAAGATGGGCTAGAGTTTTTGGCAAAAATGTCTGGAGATACAGAAAAACTCAGAGATTACCTTAAAAATCCCAGCCTGTGGGAAGGGAAATTGTTGACCGTCAAATTTCAAGATTATACCTCTTATGGGGTACCTCGATTTCCCGTGGGCGTCGCTATCAGGGATTACGAATGATTTTCAATTTAAGCGGATTACAACAATTTCTAGCCGATAATGGCATTTTTGCCACTGTTTATGATAGTTATATGGACCATTCCATTCCTCACGGTACTATTGTAATTGAGACTGTGGTAGACGAAAATACAGTAATGTCTGTAATAGGTAACTGTATTCCGATGGGAGTAGATATAATTGTTCGCAACCCTGACCCACATCCCGACAGCTATCGTTACATGATAAATTATGATTGGATTGAGCCTAAATCTTGCATTTGCTTTGGTCCGCCGGCTAAGGATTGCCCAGTTCACGGGAGTAATCATGGCTAAGATAATTGGAAGTGTAAATGGACAAATGGATATTAAACGCTTCCACCTCCCTGGTGTAAAAATTGAGGATAATTGTCCTGACTGTCTAAAACCTATACATTGGAATGGCGATTCTGACTATCTAGGCTATCCTAAACTCAATTCGCCTGTAGATTTTTATTTTAATTGCACGGATTGTGGTAAAAGCTGGACAGTTCAAGGAAGTCTTGCCATCTCTATAAACCTATGATAAGTTAAAGTTTGGGGCGTATCCCCTCACTCTTATAAGGTGTAGAAAGGGTAATTAGTACACGTAGGTGCAATTCCTACCGCCCCAACCATTTTAAAGCTATGATATACTATAGTTAAGACTTTGATTTTGGGTCGGTATTCCTAATTCGTGCCTAGAGCCGTAGAGGTAACTCCTTCCCGAAAACCTGGTGTCGGCGCGATAGATGTAGGCCGCTTATGTGGCCACTGACCCAACAGCAAGAAAATGACTCTTAAGCAATGGGCTCTCACCCGAATGTTGATTTAGCCTAGGGGCACCAGGAACTTTTTATTTGGGCTTCATGTGGGCAACCGCATGCGGTGGGCCTTTCATCTCACTCGACCAAAATATTACCTCCTTGGGTAGCCCATTAGTTTTATGGAATATTGGAAAGAAAAAATGACTTGTTTCTTTGTTGGACACTGGATTGGTAAGGTAGGACTCTTCATTCAAAATGAAGATGGCAGTACCACTGAAAAACCAGGATGTCTTAGATGTAGAAAAGTTTTTTGAATCAGATATGAAAGGGTTCCACGGCGGATTAATCTAGGCGATGTCTAGACCCTCTTTCAGACCTGCACGGTGATGCCACGTGGCGATGTGGCTAAGGACGTGCCTGAAACGGGCCTGAAATCGGTAACGCGCCGAAGGATGGTCCGTGTAGGTTTAAAGTTAGCAGGGGAGTGATTCTTACCAGCCCGTTTGATTCGGATGCCGGGTGAGATGCCGGGCTGCTAATTCGTTTTGGTAGGGGCGTCGAACTCACAATGCGGTGAGGGAAAGCACGGGTCACTCGTGGCCTGCGGGAATATGCTAACGAGGTCTGGCTGGGAACTTTGATTGCAATCATCGTAACCCGAGATACGCAGTGCCCCGCGTCGGAATTAAGCAGCCGATCTACCAATTAATTTCAGTCACGTAATTGAACGCCACTGTTCTGTGGCGCAGATGAAAAGATCGGGTAGAGCACGTGACGATAACCCGATCACTCTTACCTGTGTATGTTGACAGGTTTGGCGGCGGCGCGGGAAGCTGTATACGGGGCCATTAGCTATTAAGGCTATCCGTCTAGAGACGCGCAAGAGAGAAAACTCTGCTCACACCAACTCTAACGTGGAGAAGGGTCAGACAAGTGAGATGGCCGGATTCGCGCCCGGCCCGCCATTTTATTATTTAAAATAAGGAATATATGCTATCTAAAATATGGATTGCTATTAAGATGTTGGGAGTATTTTTAGTACTTTTCTTAGTGCTTGGTCTATTGTTTCAAGGCATGTTAACACTTAAATGCTTAAGTGAGCAACCTGGTACACAAGTAGTTATCGGTGGCAATTCTGTTAGATGCCCCTAATCAAATTATTTATTGTACCACTTAACAAAGATGGGAATCGAAAAACCTTGAAATATTATCAAACCCACCATTAAAAATGGCGAATGGTATCTGGTCGCTATAGAAAAATCTGCTAGCATTAATGCAGCCCACGTCAACATAACCGTATTTTTAGATATATAACGAGCAGAATTGGGCATAATTTATGCCGCCCTTTGAGCTAAATAGGCGTCAAAGCCTTCTTCTTTATATTTAATATTTCCAGCTTTATCGAAACCGAATCCACGGGACAAATAAACCAAAGTGCAGCGACAATGAGGGTGTAATCCAAATGCGGAGGGAGCGTCTTCGCCGCGTTTATGGTACGACTGCTTCAGCTCTGATAGTTTCCAAATGCGCGGGGTAACCTGGTCTGGCATTAGATGCAAACGAATGCATTCCTTGCATGTTACGTTGTCTTTAATTACTACAAAAAATACAGACGGATCTTCATCACCTATGGATGCGGATACTGCAGTAATGTCCATCATTGTGCCCAAATTGCGTAATTTGGTACTTTCATATTCAGCAATGGCTTCTAAATTGCTTTTAGCCTTTTTAAATTCTTCATTTACAATAGCGTCTATTTCTTCTTTTTCTATTTTACGCTTTTGAAGTTTTGATTCCCTAGCCAATCCATCTAATCTCTCTGTGATGTTGGACATAGTTTTATGTTTTAAAGATTCAATATGCCCATGGGAAGTAGTGAGCAAACTCTTTAGGACACCCCTTTCAATGGAATTAGGGGTTTTATTTTTCATTGCCTGGACAAATAAATTGGCCAGGCCGAGATTAGGAGAGGCAGAAATAACAAGTCTTTTCTTGTCTTGAAGTTTAGGAATATCGCCTATAAGCTGTAAGGCGATATTATCAAAGATATCCTCTACAATCTTATTGAGAGATTCTTTTCCTATAGAGGAGATCCCGTACATTGATTACTCCTTGTTTAAGAGTCCTTCAATGTTTAATAGATTTTCTATACTATTTTTAGCTTTATTCTCTTCATCATTCCAAGCTTTCATGATGTCAGTAACTATTTTATGTTGCATGGAGACCGATTTTTTAGCATTGTCATTCAAATTATGAGATGCCTGAACTCCAATCTTGAAAGCGGGTTTATGAAGTGATTTTACAATTCCATCAATGGCAGCTTGTGATTTTTTCATTTCTATAGCTTGCTTTTCTGCTTTACGAAGAGAAAGAATGGCATTTAAACTCTTCTGAACTTCTGGGTCTTTGTCGGCCCCCAACATACTTTCTAGTTTACCAATATGTTGGTCTAGTTCAGAACCATTTTGCTCTGAATGAATGTCCCCTGGTTCACCAGAATTCTCTTGGGCTTTAGTCTCGGAAGCAGCCTGTGAAGGATCGGTTGGATTACTTCCAGGAACAGAATTGGCATGTGTCATTTGAGCCTTTTCTTCATTCATTTGAGCTTCTCTATCTAGGGATTGTTGTTGCTGTGCTTGTTGTCCGCCAGCTTCAAAACCCAAACGAAAAGAGGCATCAAGATCACTAATGTATTTGGATCGTAATTCTAGGTATTTCTTTTTGTAATCTGGACCTTGCATATGTCACCTTATTAAATTATTCTTTCTCTTCATCTAGAGAATCTTGTACTAACATCTTTAGGATGTCCATTGAGTATGGCCTAGGCGCAAAAAAAGCTTGAGCAGCTAAAGGATTAGTTTGAGTTAACAATTGAAAGTTCTGGAGCCAGAACGGATCGCGTTTATATCTAAGAAGCGGATCTACTGCAGCGCCACAGTCTCCAAAGAATGTTCCTATTACTTCCCCTACATTTTTATACTTATCCAAAATCAATTGGTATCGTTCATTAAAAGGAACGGCGCCTCCCATGATTTTGCCAACTTGTTCTTTATCTACCTGATGCAATACTTCATCATAACTCATGAAGGTAGACATGTCTTGTTGAAGCCTGGTAGATTCTTGTTCCTTAGACTGAGCATCTAGGCCACAGAACTTAATTTCACAAATTTTAGACAGTAAAGGATCTATTAATGGAAATAAAAACTGATTAAAGAAAGTCTGAAGTTTTAAAAGAAGCGGACGAAGACCTGTATCGCGTGCTGCAGTAAGCTTGAACTCATTATTACTTTCTGAAAGAGTTTGACTGTTTGTGCCACGGGATAAATGACTATACCCAGGAAGTTCGTCTGGAGAAATACTGAAAGCTGACATAATATTTCTCGCAATTTGATCATACATGAATTGAAACGCATCGTCGTGTAGTCCTTCCCCGCTGAATGGTAGCCAGTCAACACTATCATCTTTACCCATACCGAAGATAGGGGTTCTGAAGCTATTTGCTACGTTATTGACAGAAGCATTGAACTGTAGTTTAATACCGTTAAGAACTGCTTCGTCAACTTCATCAGATTTAATAACTAACATGCCGCGAGTGGCACGGCCGTTCTGGAAATAAAGTTTTTTGTATGCATCTATGGAAATGTGGGTGGTTACAGAACTAATAACAGTATCTAGGGGTGATACTGGATATCCGTTCATTTCTATATCAGTGCAAGGGAACATATTGTAAACTATCATTTCCCTATGCGTGAACGCCTGTCTAGGTGTGCCATCAATAACTTGGAGCCAAGCATACTGATCTTCTTTCAGCTTCTGCATGTCGATCTTTGGCTTTTCCCCAGTAATACTTTCTAGCATGCGCATAGCAGTTTCACGCAGGTTATTGCCTACATACTCGCCCTTACGGACGCAACGATACATGGTAGCGACATCGATTGGACGAAAACGATGGAACGGGAAATTACCATCTTCATCTGGTTCAGTATCTCTTTCGTAAACTATTTCAGTTCCAAATCGACCGAAATTCATCCCGTTTTGCATTTGGACGTCAAGATATTGAGAAAGAGTGAGCTGATCTTGGGACTCAAGCCCTGCAGTGTGTCCACAATTCAAAAATAATTGTTCGGTTTTTTTAACACGTTCCATTACTTTTTGATATTGTTCAGGGGTAAGAATTTCATAAAATTCTTTTTTAATTGCTACTTCAAATCCAGTATCAAATCTGTCTTTTCTTTGATGTCCAAACAGACTGAACATACTGCCGCGAGCACGCAAAATGGCGGCGACCAAATGATCTTGCAATCGAATTTGCTTAAGAACTTCGTCTGGCAACAGTCTTCGTTTAGATTTATATAGGCCAAGATAATTATCTGTAGGTGCAGGATTTTCTGTGAATGCTAAACGAGGAGCCTTCTTGTTTGCGCTTCCAGTAGCTTGTTGTAATGCGTACATCAGTGGAGATTGTACGTTCACACTAGCACCATATGGAATGGGCGCGGATTTCTCCAAATCTTCTCCTGGAGCTGCGCCCATGGTGAATATAGGAGACTGGGGTGGTTTAGGAGTATCGTTCATATATCCTTAGTTATATCACTATTCCACTGACGCCAAATACAATTGCGCTGTATCTTGGCTAACATTGGTTACCGTCATAGAATAAATAGTGGACATTCGAAGAAAGATACCTGGTTGTCGTACACATTGACAATTAGCTAAAGGATCGATTTCATTGCCACCCTGACCATTGATAACCATGGTAACTTTTTGATTTGATTCAAGATATACTAAAGATTGTGCGTCATAATAAAATGCAATTGCTTCTGTTAAAATAGGCCCTTCAACTGGCAAGACAGCGGTAGAAGAAAATTGTACCCACATATCGGTAACCGCAGTAACAGTATAGGCGCCACGCGTTACGGGAGAGAAACCGCCAGTAATTAAAAGAGTATCGCCGGCCTGTACCCCTAGAGCACTAAAAATGTCTATTTGTGAAGCAAATCCAGCACCTAGCGTATATGGACCTTCCGCAACCCCAAACGCATTTACAACACTAAAGCTGGTAGCTGTAAATGAGATAATTTGAAATTGTCCCTGATTGGCGAGATTGAAAAGATTGCCTATTTGTACAAAATCCCCAACTTGAACGCCACCGCCCGTTAAATTGAACGGGGTACCACCGGTAGAGGTAAATGTGAGAACAGTACCGTTTAGGGTAGCTGTGACCTGCGTAGTGGCATCTGCACCGCTAGCCCGACTGGTTCTAAAGCCAGGGTTAGTTCCGCCGCTCCAGGTGAGCTGATAAGTCGTATTTTGGCCTGCAATAGGAGCCAAGGCAATCGAATATTCCGTGGTACCATCTTGTGTTAGCACTCTTGTGCCGTTGAAGAGAGTTCTAGTTTCTCCAGGGGCCAAAGAGAACTGAATGCTAGTTGGATTAGATATTGCTAAACTATTGGTTTCTCGAGTCCACCTAAAAGCAGATCTGGAAGGAGCATTGGAGGGATTTTGATCAGCATATGCGTTCAAATATATTAAGAAATTTAGTCGATCTGACATCTTTGGCCTCTTTGAGATATAACTTAGTATTAAGATTGCTTTAAAGACATATTTTTACATAAATTAATAATAAAATTAATAAGTTAGCTCGTGAAAAAAAATCCACCCTTCTTGTTAGTCGATATAGTAATAGGTCCAGACCCTACCAGTTCTGCTATTTTTGCTTTCATCTGAGATTCATGTTGCGAGGCTACTGCTGCCTTAGCACGTGCCTCCGGGTCGTTGTGATCTATCTTTTGGCCGTTAATATCGATCCACGTATGCTCTGGCTTCTGAGGGCCTTTCACAGGGAAAACATTCTGTCCTATATAACGCAAGGAGTCACAAATATCTGCTATACCACGGGCATCGTCGGGAGTTAAAGTTACATTACCTTGGCCATCCAATACGAATCTGTGTCTGGTTATCGCAGAAATTGCCTTTTTATTGCTTTCATTGGCGATTACTTTAAATTTTCTTATGCCATTGCCAGAAACTATCTTAGAACGTAATGCTTCGATGCCACCCAGAACATCTTTTGTAAATTTAGGACATACCATTCCATTTTTTCTAAAAGATTTAATATGCGAGGGCATGGCTTGATCCGCATACCATTTATGGATTCTATACTTATCTCGAAAAGATTTAGCAACTTCTAGTTGATCTGCGAATTCCATACCAGGAGCAGCGTAAGTCTCCATCAACCAGATCTCTCCATTTGGCAATAAAGCGGCTATACATATAACGAAATCATGTGTATAACCAAAATCTACACCAGCATAAAATAAAACTCCTGCTTTTTTCATTTCATTAAGCAATGTAAGTTCTGTTACCGCCTGATTAGTAGGCCCCATAAAACTTTCAAATGCTTCTTTTAATGTAATTACGTTACCTTTTGTAGGACTAAATCTTGGATATACCAATCCAGTAGATCCTGGTTTCCAGCACATAAGTTGTGCTTCCGCCGAATCTGGATCGTTTTCTAGAAATGATTGAATGACAGTGGTAATTGGTTTATAAAACCCACCGGTTGCCTCTGGCGGCTTACTGGCCAATCTCATTTTGCATACCGGGAGAATGGGACATTTAATGCATCCTTCGTGTGCGTCTTTTACTAAATCCCATTTGAGCTTTTCTATTTCCGGCAGCATAACGTGTTCTTCGGGAGACATTCTAAGAAGAGGTAAATTTTTACCGACGTAAATATCCTGTTTCGGACCGTTCGGTAAATGCCTAGTTTCTGGACATCGCTCAGTGACGTCAATAATATTCCAGTTCAAAATCTTGTAATTCATGGAGGGGGCTTGTTCAATAGCCTGTGCCATATTACCGAATGCATATTTACGAGTCGACAGGTAAACCTTTACTCCATAAATACCTTTACTATAACTGACGATGTATTTACCTTCTTTCAGAGCAGCACCGTCAGCCAAATCCAATTCATCAAGGAATAAAGCGTTAGCGTGCAAACTATTCATACCTTTTGGGGTACAAATGACAATTTTTATGAAAGGTCTCTTCTTTTGTGGGGTTTTGAATTTAAACAGGCGTTTATTTTGTGTGATGTTTTCCCAGCCAGCTTCTAACATAAGCGGTTCTACTGCATTTAGGAAACTATCAATGTAACCTAAGCCAACGGCAGCCTGATCTTCTGTGGCCGCAGCGTGACCAATGTCCAATTGAAAATGAAGCAATAAGAGAGTCTCTAAAATAGCAGTAGAGACAGTTTTCATGCCTTCACGGCAACTCATCATCACATATCCGGGATTTTTATCTCCAGAATTGTCTCTGAAAGTTTTATACACTTGCCATATGGCGTCTAGGGGACTAGAGGTGCTGTCTGGATCTATTACTTCGAGAGGAAGCTTAAGGTCGAGGAAAACAAACGCCCAATTTTTGACATCTTCGGCCGAATTTAATGGTCTAAATAGTTCTTTAGCGTATTCTATTTTTTCCGATTCGTTTAACTCGCTGAAATTCATCTAAGGTTATCCCAAAACTACACCGTTTACACTTTTTATGCGTATAACGAGTAGGTGTAAAACTAGCCCATCTATCTTTTGCCACAAAAATATAAATTTTATATTTATGAAAACCTAAATGACAGGCAAAAAATCCAATAAACCATCTTAATAATTGCATTAATTAAGATTGGCTCAGGCGCGATTGTTGGCCTCGTTAACAAACTGATTTGGATCTTCCGTAGCTCGCATGTATTCTGAATCTGCACGTGCTTCGGAGCGCTCAAAAACATCATCTCTGGGATAACAAACGAGTCCTCCGCATGTTCCTAGAACAGAAGCAATGCTTACCGCATTACTAAGCGATTCTGCCACCGCCTTAGTGGCATCAAAAACACCAACCTCTTCTGCTTTGCCATATTTTTGATTTTCTACATCATAAACTACATCGGGAGACTCTATAAGTCTACTAATTACATTTTCAATTTCATCGGAATTGTAACCCGCATTATCTAGTAATTTTTCAGGAAGAGCTAGTAGTGAAGGCGCCAATACATCCCTGATAGGATTTCCTTCCGAATATTCTTGCAGCAGCTTAACGGCCAAGTCAATAGCTAGCCTACATCCGCCCGGAACCGCCCCGTGAGCAATGGCCGATCTAACTGCACACACGGCGTCTTCGCATCGATCGTGAGCTTCCTTGAGTTCACCATTGGAACCACCGTATATGGTGAGCTTTGCAATGCCATTGGTAATTTTGCCCAGACGTTCATCGAGAAGAATTTTTTCTGCCTGACTTTCTGCATTCAATTTCATAGTTTTTAATTCTTCTGCTCTCACCTCAACATTCACTGGTTCTGGGTTTCCAATAACCGTAGAACGAAATCGATATGCTTCGAAGCTATCCATTCCACGACCCAAATCGTCTAGGGTTGCAGTATTTATCTGGTCTTTTAGGCCAAAAACTTTAGCTCCAGTAAATGCACCAAGATCGTATAAAAAATGGGTTTCACTATTTAGAAATTGTGCCCTAAAAGTAATCATCGGAAGCACATTCATTGTATTTGGATTAGAAAAATTAAATGCTAATTGCGTGAGAACATTTTCACTAAATCCATGGGCTACAATAACAAGATTTTTGTAATCACTGTTCCCTTCTTCAATATATTTCTTGCCCAATGCCTCCATAAGTGGCATAAATGCAATTAAGTCGTTTACATTGCCATCATAGAGGAGAAATAGCGGCTTTTCTAGATAACATCTTTGATTAGCCTGATCATTAATAAATGCAGTATGTAATTTGCCAATCGATTCCTCAAATCCAACTGGAATTGGGAAACCATCAATTCTTTCTACTTCGTAATGTTTTTTTCCACTTAGTTCACGAATAGTTACATGTGACGCGTCTCCGTACCCTATCTCTTCGAATGCCTTTATAACCGCATCCGCCATGTCAGAATCGCCGTTGGCGCTGATCTGTGCCACCATCTTCAGAATGTCTTTGTTGTCCTCATCTACCGGAATGCTTCTAGAATGGATATAGGGAAGTAATATTTGCTCAGTTACTTTAGTAATTTCTCGTGCAGCTTTTTGAGGACTATATTTTGGATTTTTTTCACAAAATTCAAATAGATTCTTTATAATATTATACGCTAGAAGTGTAGCGGTAGTAGTTCCATCACCGGCTTCGGTTGCCGTACGCTGTGCGGTATCACGTGCCGATTCGATAATGAGATGTTCATAGGGATCTCGTGCGCCTAAAGATTTGAAAATGGTCACTCCGTCTTTAGTAAGTTTGTTTGGAAGACCTGGGTAGTCAGATTCGATCAATGTCACCTTACCTCCGGGGCCAAGGGACGATCCCACAATGTCAGATACTCTTTGCATAGTGCTAAGTACCTTATTTTTAAGAAATTCTTTGTTGCATTCAAACATTTTGGATGAATCTTTAGCTTTTCGATGGGCCACAATTATCTCCTAGATTGCATTTATCTTTCCCTTGATATATCATATGTTAGTGGACTATAGTATATTCAAAGTTGGAGATAAAGTGATATGTACCCGTGTACACGATTTCATCGGTAGCGGTTGTCCGTCTGAAGAATCAATTCCGGGATGTGAGAATTTAATACCCATAATAGGTAAAATTTATACGGTATCACAAATCCACATATGTTTTATAGCGTTAGAGGAAATTCCAGGTTGGACCTGGTGTAATGTGGAATTTCAGCATATATTAGAAGAAATGCCAGAGTATACAAACTTTTGGGACAGCGTGGCAGAATGAAAAATTCAATATATGATGACATCAGAGACGGCCTTAATTCAAATTTTCCTCTATGTTGTATTGTCTATTTTTTAGTCAGATGTAAAATATCTAGTCGTACCGGTTATTTTCTGCGTGGTTTTCACGAGAGTGGTAAGGGACGACACATATTTTGCCCATTTCATATGTTTAGAAAGATAAAACCTTATTATAATTGTCCAAATAATGCTTGCAATTTATATGATCCAAATTATCACGGTATTGCTGTAAATTTGAAACATTTTCAATGGATGCAGTATGGAAAGAAACTTTGCAACAAATGTGGTGGCAAAATGAAAAAACGCATTTACGCAAAGTTAACGAAATGAAAATTACCACTATACATCCTTCCAAAGCTATAGTCGAAGCTAACTATGAAGAGTTGGCAATTCTGAAACAGAAATTAACCTATACTAATACTGCCGTTGTCCATGATACAAAGCGTCACTATAACAATTTCTGGATGCGCAGCAAAAATCCAGAGAAATGGCAAACAACCCTAGATGAACTTAAAAAACGTGCCAAGCGGACATTGGTATTCGAGGATAATGGTCAGGTTTGGATTAGGCCAGGAAACATTCCCTATTTATCGTCACTAAATCCAATTAGTGACAATAATTTGACATATCCAGTCCCGAAAAAGGTGGCGTGGAAGAAGATGCTACCGTTCAAGCTTCATCCATATCAGGAAGAAAGCTGGAAGCGCTTGTTAGAAATAAAACATGGAAATGTTGAACTCTGCACGGGCGCTGGTAAATCGGCGATTATATTACAGATTTGTAGAGAAACTGGATTTAGATCGGCAATTATAGCTCCCTCAAAAAGTATCTTCAATGAACTACTGGAAAAATTCGAACATCATTTTGGTAAAAACATGGTTGGTAGATTTGGGGATGGGAAGAAAGTGCTCGGAAAGCGCTTCACCATTTGTATTAGCGATTCCATAACCAATATTAAGCCTGACACCGAAGAATGGGACTTCTTTTCTTCATTAGAATGTATGTTAGTAGATGAGTCCCACACCTTTGGAGCAGAGACCTTGGAGGACATATGCTACGGCGTTTTATCTGACATCCCCTATCGTTTCTTCTTCTCGGGCACCCAGACACGTGGAGATGGTGGAGTAACGCTGTTACAATCGATTATTGGCCAAACCGTACATACTTTAACAACGAAACAGGCCGTGGAGGGTGGCTATATCTGTCCACACGAATATCGCATCGTGTCAATTGAATCTTCCAATCCTAATTTCAATGATTCTGATGCCCTGGCTATGAAAAGGGCGCACTTTTTGAAAAATCGCAATATATGCGCTTTTGTAGCTAAATTGGCTAATGCAGAAGCGACGACCAGGCGACGACAAACTCTTGTTTTAGTTGAAGAATTAGAACAAATTGCTATGCTTCTCCCCCTATTGAAAGTGCCGACCGCTATTGCCCACAGCGAGAAGAAACCGCAAAGGCTATTGGAGCTTGGTATACCTAAAGTGGATACTACAGAAAGCGTTGATCTGTTTAATCAAAGCAAGGCGATGATACTTATCGGTACTAGTTGTATTGCAACCGGTACCAACATATATCCCGTCCATAACTGCATTAACTGGGCCGGAGGAGCCTCAATTATCAAAACAAAACAGGGGGCCGTAGGACGCTCTGTACGTCTAGATACTCAAAATCCTTACCATAACCTGTGCGAGCCAAAGCCCAAAGCCATTATCTGGGACTTTAATGTATTCGATATTCCGATCATGGTTCGTCACCTAGAAGAACGCTTATTGTGTTACGCTGATTCTGGTTCTGAAATTAGACAGATTAAATTGCCCAAATAAATCCCTATGATATACATAGGAATATGGGAAAGTCCAACAAACGTTTTGAATTTGATAGTAGTTTTTATGTCCTGGCTGGCGAAATTACTAGGGCCCTAGAAGAAAATAAAAAAGACGGTACTACTCAACAAGAACAAGTTGAAGAGTTGCTGGATGCTGAGAACAAATTCAAATTACACATAATGAAATACAAAGCTTCTACTTGGGTTTACGAGGCTTTTTGGCAGAAAGTGTGTATTGAAAATAAAAATATTTTAAGTGCGCGTCCATATTTTCGTGAATCGGCCATCACATTTAGTAAAAAAATTACCCCCGCCATTAAAGCTACAGATATTGAGACGTTAAAAACATTTAATGTTAATTATCAACTTATTAAATTTATAAAAGATAACTGGAAAGGTAAATGGGATGATAAAATGGAAAAACTTTTCCAGCGCGTATTTGTAGCGCGTACAAAACTTATTCAGAATAACATGCCCTTAGCTGTTAATCGTGCAAAACTTTTTTATAGAAAAACTCCAAAAAGTCATTTAACTCTTATAGACATGATTGGCATTTGCGCCATGGGGTTGGCTGCGGGTGTTGACAAATGGAATGGTCCCTATTCTCCTGTATTTCGCTCAGTTTGCATCGGCCGTATGGTTGGAAACCTCATAGACTCATATTCAGAAACGATGCTTCATTTTTACCCCAGTGACAAAAGGATATTGTATAAAGCACATACTTTACGTAGTCGTAAAAGTATTGATGATGTAAAAGAGCTTACTGAAGCCGTAAAAGATGCCTTTAAAGAAGATGCTAAAGAAGGCAAGAGCATTCCTAAAAATAAGATCGACGTGGGCGAACTTAGTTCATTAATGCAAGCAGCCAGCATTGTTAGTGCGGATGCCACAGTAAATGACGAAGGTTTTGGTGTTTATAGCTTCACAGTAGATGAGAAACAAGATATTGAACAGGAATATGTAGACAAAGAAGCTACCGACAAAATGTTGGAATTAGCAAAAAAGCTTCCCGTGTTATATAGAAAAGTATTGCGTTTAAAAGGCGTCAAGATATAATGGAGATACTATGAAACTTGGTGAAATTGACGACTGTTTAATCTACCTTAACGCCACTTCTTCTCTTAACAATCGATTGATTGTTGAGAAGTATGTAAAGGGCGAAATTCGTGCTAAAGAACGAAATGGTTTTGCCTTAATTGATCAGAAAACCCAAGTTAAAGGGCTAAAAATTCTAGCAGACGCTATTTTGAATAACAATGTTTTGATTCGTAAGGGTTCCACTGCCTATATTAAGGAAGAGGCGCTTCACACTGCTGCTTGGGCACAAAAAGCCCTAGAATCTGATGCTATTTCTGTTCCTTTCCTAATTGTTGATTTGTCCCAAGTAGAGTTCATTAAACCCCATAAAGTTGGGTCGGAGAATGACTAAAGTTTGTACCAAATGTAGTAAAGCTAAATTGTTGAATGAATTTAATAAAGATAGAACTAAATCTGATGGATTTTATTCTAGTTGCAGGCTGTGTAACTCTAATAGAAAATCATATTTTGATAATCGAAAAAAGCTTAAAGCAGAATATGATAGTAATATTTATGAAATTCAAAAGGATGAAAAGAAAATCTACTCTAAGGCCTATTATCAAAATAACAAGAAACGTGTAAATGCTTATTATGTAGAAAAAGGAAAGACTGATATCAATTTCAAGCTAAAAAGTATTCTTAGAAAAAGAATAGCAAAGTTGGTATCCGGTCATACCAAGGCTGGTTCTGCAGTATCCGATCTAGGTTGTACTGTCAGTGAATTCAAATCATATTTAGAGTCCTTATTTAAATCTGGCATGAGCTGGAGCAATTATGGGTTTGGCTCAGGCAAATGGCAGATTGATCACATAGAAGCGCTAATGTTTTTCAATTTACAAAACCGAAAAGAGTTTTTGAAGGCTGCTAATTATAAAAATTTGCAACCCATTTGGCACGAAGAACATTTGACTAAAACCAAAAAGGATTTAAAAAAATACCATGCTAATCCTTAGGTTGGGCGATCCACATGTTAAGGTATTCAACATTGAAGAGTCAGAAAAACTTTTATCTTTTGTGTTAGAAAAAGCACTTGAATACAAAGTAGACTGTATAGAAATCCTTGGAGATTTGACACATACACATGCGATTGTTAGATTAGAAGTGCAAGAATTTTGGACTAAGTGGCTTAAAACTTTAGGTAATTCTTTTCATACTCGTGTATTGGTTGGAAACCATGATTTAAGTGGCAATTATAGTTCTAAATTCTCTTCTCTTAGCACCTTTGCGTTCTTAGAACGTACAATGCTAAACATTATAGAAAAGCCTACGCAGGCAGGAATTTTTGGCTATTTACCATACATTCACGACCACAAAACTTTTATTGATTCAGCAATAGCTTTGGCCGACAAGGGCGCCAAAGTTTTAGTCTGCCATCAGACATTACAGGGCTCCAGATACGAGAGCGGTTTCTATGCTGCGGACGGAGTCCCTACCGGCGACTGGGCTGCCAGATTTACCCACATTATCTCTGGACATATCCATTCAGAACAGACCTTCGAAAATGTCATTTATCCTGGCACCGCAAGATGGGATAGCGTGGTGGACGCAAATATGCGGAAGGGTATATGGATTTATGAACACGACGATGCCAGCGGGCAAATTTTAAATTCAGAGTTCATCTCTACTGAGAATGTATGTAGCCCCCTGCGCTCCATTACTTGGCGTGAAGGCGAAGAAGGCCCCAAACCATGGGGAGATAATGATAGAGTTACGCTAGAACTCATTGGCTCTTCTGAATGGATTAATAAGCAAAAACAATCATTTAAAGGAAAAGCAAGCTTTAAGACTAAAATAACGGACTCTGCCAAACTAACCAATAGAAAGCCTGGAAAAAATTTCATGGATTTTCTAAACGGCGTATTCTCCACTACCATGGATAGGCATGAATTAGAGAAAAAGGCTAAGGAGTTAGGTCTTGTCTAAAGAGCACGAAATTCGAGATATGGCTAAACTCTCTATTTTAGAGAATAAGCTCAATGACATACAGCTTAAGAATCTCAAAATGTTCCCATTGGTGTTCTTTAATGGCGTTTCTAAAGCAGAAATCGATTATGACTTTTCAATCAGCCAGCCCAGTGTGGACTTTGAAATTGAACATGAAAAGGTCCTAGATGACAAGAAGCCAAATAAACTTAATGCGAAGTATAGTTTTGATAGACCAACCCATCAAAGCATGGTAGAATACAGATTGGTTATCGATGAAACGCAAGACAATGATTATCTTGAAAATCGTTTTTTAGCGTTAGAAACCGCAGTGCACAACTTATTTTGGAAAGAAGTACGAATAGTCGTTTTGTTTAATGGCAAAAAGGTTTACGAAACTAAAAATGGATAATCTTCCAGTAGTTAAAATAAGTACTGATATGACTGCATCAGAAGTCAAGAAAGTACAGAAGTTTATAGAGGACGGATTGCCTGGTATTGCAGAAGTAACGGTAAACGATATTAATAAAATGCTCGATATGTATTTAACCGGTAGTAGTTATTCTCAAATATCAGATGCCATGCGTATCCGTAAGGTTTTCGTTCTCTATTTAGCATATAAGGCTAATTGGGAGACCATTAGAGAAGAATATATCAATGAAATACAAGAAGGGATCAAAAATAGATTGGTTAATGTCAAATTAAGAGCACAAGAGTTTATGATTTTGGCAGGCCAGGCTTATCAGCAAAAACTTAGTGCTCATTTTTTGAAATATCTTTCTACCGGCAACATAGAAGAAATTAATACGGTAAGTGCAAAAGAAATGCTTTTAGTCATGAAAATTATTGAAATGAATAATCATTTAGATAGCGAAGGAAAAGATAGAAATGGTAAGGTACCCCCTATAGGATTGCACCCCGGTAATACTGGTATTTTAGTTGAACGTACTGGAGAAAACTCTTTTTCTGTCACCCCCAAGGATGGCAGTGAAAATGTAGGCAGTCTTCTAAAACGTTTAGCAGATGAAAAACGTGCTAAAGAAAAAAACATACAAGAAATTAAAAAGGAGTCCCCTAATGAAGGTGAATAAAAAGATCGCAACATTTGTAGCATTTGCATTGTCGCTTTTGCTATTTCCACTTAGCAGCCTGATTAAGCCGGTCAACAATGATCAGGTTGTACTTACCAAAGACAATCTCGTTGTACTTTCTGGAGAAATTAATGGCGATATTTCTGGAGAAATAATCTCCAAAGCTAAGGATTTGGGGAACAGACGATTATCGGCCGGGAAGCCAGTTTACCTATTTCTCAACACTCCTGGCGGTAGCATTCAGACTGGTCTAGAAATGATTGAGGCCTTAAAGGGCCTAGATCGACCGGTTAGCACTGTATCTCTATTCGCCGCAAGTATGGGTTTCCAGGTGGTTCAGGCTCTGGGAGAACGTTTAGTACTTAAAAACGGTGTACTTATGAGCCACAGGGCCGCTGGGCAATTCGAAGGATATTTTGGTGGTCAACGCCCAAGTCAGCTAGACAATCGATATAATCTATGGCTTTCACGATTAACGGAATTGGATGAGCAAACTGTTAATCGTTCAAATGGAAAGCAGACGCTTCAGAGCTATCAAAAGGCCTATGCCGATGAATTGTGGCTCACTGGAGCACAGGCTGTCGAAAACGGATATGCCGATCGTGTAGTTACTGTTAAGTGTGATTCATCTTTAGACGGAGTTACTTCTCATAGCACAGATTTCTTGGGATTAAAAATCGTATATGATTTAGATAATTGCCCAATTAATACTAGCCCAATGAATGTGAGGATTTCCTCGCCTACCGAAAAAGAACTTTCTCGTGAAAGCATTGTTGAGACGCGAATTCGCTTCATGGAACAGTATGTGAACAAGCATCGTTCTGTGGTCCCAATGTATTGGTAAATATGCCTCTGATTAGCTACATTTGCGAAGATCAACATTCTTCTGGCTCGTTTTTTAGGCATCGTAAAGACATAACTCCCGAGACGACGTGCAAGAAATGTGGTAAAATTGCAAAAAGGCAACTAAAGGGACCCGCTAGCAGATCCATATTGGTAGTGGATAATGGAATCCAGGGAAGAGCAACAGAAGTAGATATGGAAATGGTAGAAGACATAGAAACTCGTTCTATTAAAGATTTTAAGGAGAAATAAATGTATCAGTGCACCGCATCTGGTTGTAAAAATGTAGCTATTTTTGATATGAATATTTGTGAAGATTGTTTTGTCAGCGCTTCACAGAAAAGTCTAGATAATATGGGCACTCCAGAATATTTTATATGTGGCCATTGTGGAGAAAGGGTAAATAATGACAATGACGGCGCATATATGAAGCACGTAAGTGAGTCATGCTTACCCTCAAAGAGTTAAAATTCCGTGCCATAGGTCGCTTTGTTGAAGAGCAACATATTATTCTTGACAATCTCGGCAGTCTCATCCAAGTAGATGCTATAAATCAAAACACGGGTGGTTCAAGCGGTGCGGGCAAATCTACTATTTTTAATGCTCTAGATTTTCTTTTCGGTCTCAATTCTATACCCAATTCTGTCTTACAGTCACGCCTTACCGAAGATCCTATATGGGTAGAAGGCATTTTTGATTACGACGGCCTTCCTCTCACGATTACTCGTTCTAAAAAGCTCAAGATAGAACTGAATGGCGACGTTACCACTGGAAGTGCAAAAATTTCAGAAGAGAAACTTGATCAGATTCTCTCTATCCCTAGGCCTTTATTTAAATCGCTTCTTCATAAAGAACAAGGTGAACGTGGGTTTTTTCTAAACTTTACTCCCAAAGAGACTAATGATTTTCTAATCGATTGCCTTGGTCTTGGAAATTTCAAAAAACCACTGCTTGAGATTGATACCAAGATAAGGGAGCTTACCGAGCTTAAGACTCAGTGGGTTCACAATAAAGAAGTTAGCCAAACAGGATTGGAAGCCTCCAAAAATGCTATAGTCTCTCTTGGTGTTGTACCGGTACCTGAAGTGGACCGTGACACAATACTAGCATTAAAAAATAAAGCAGACACATCGAATGAACTTTACAAAAAATTAGTAGAGGCTCAGAAACTAGAGCTTTTGGCTTTAGAAACACAGAGGCCAGTTTCTATTGTAAATGCGTTCGATACTTCTAAAAAAATAGAATATGAACAAAAACTTGGTGATATTAAGACTCAAGCGAATCAACTACTTATAGCTAACAAAGATAAAGAAAGTAAGATACAAGCTCAGATTTATGAGTGGCAACGTAAACAGTCAGAATTAATGGATAATATAGAACGAGGTAAAGTGGCTAAGGAACAGGCTACCTTACATGCCGCTAAAATTCTCAAAATTAGAAGCAGCATGTGCCCAACCTGCGAGCAGAACTGGGCCAACGATGCTTCCAAAAAGGAAGAGACACAACTATTAGAAACTATTACTAAATTGGGTAAAGTTGTTTCAGAAGGTGTTAATTCGGAAATAGAATTAGAAAATGTAGTGAAATTACAGATTCAAAACCTACGAAACTCCATACCCTCGGCAACCCCAGAAGGCTATTCAGAATTATTAGATCGGGAACATTCTATCAAAGCTGCTATAAATGAACAAAACGGTCTAGAAAGTGCGCACAATTCGGCCCAGAATGCGCAGAATAAGGCTATACAGGATAACTTCGCCCTTAGCCATAGGATGATGAGGGATAGACACCTAGCGGACGCCGAACAGCTTCGTGGACAGGCTAGCTTAGACCAAAAGGTTCTTGAGGGAGCTGTGTCTAAGCTAAAATCTTTTGATGAAGCCAGAAAGCGATACGATCAATCTTTTAGTTCTCTCGTAGATCAAGAACGACAATACCAAATACAAATTGACGCCCTTTCTCAAGAAATTGAGAAGCTTAGTCATGATATAGAATCTTATGAGGAACTCAAAAGGGCTGTAAAAAGTTATCTTTCCTGTTCTTTTGACGAAGCATTGGATACCATTAGTGAAAATGCAACTAGGTTAATCGGACACATTCCAAATATGGCCAATGCGGTAATTCGTCTTATTGGAATTAGAGAAACCAAAGAAGGCAAGGTGAAAGAGGAAGTGACGGCTACTATTGGTGTAGATGGAGAAGAAAATGTTGACATTAGAAGTCTTTCTGGTGGCGAACGTGCTGCCGCCGATTTAGCCATTGATTTGAGTGTATTAGATTTAATAGAAAGCAAAACAAATACCGGCATTAATGTTTTTATTCTGGACGAACCATTTGTTTCGATGGATTCTGTGAATTCAGAGCAAGTTCTAGAAATGCTAAAAAATGCACAAATTGGTAAAAAAGTGGTTATAGTCGATCACAATCCTATTGTAAAAGAATTTGTAAGTGATAGAATTATTGTAGATAGAACTGGTCAAACCAGCAAAGTAACTCAGAATTAGGAGATTAGATGTCAGATCCACAACAAATTGAGAAAGACATTAGGGAATATCTGGAAAAAGAGCCCAATCTGAGCCGAGCGGATCGTTTTTCTTATCTCCAAACTATTTTTCACAAGCACTTAGAAATAAATAAATTAGATCATGTAATTACTCAGGGAGACGTATTCTTGATTTTAGCTGACGCCAGGCAACAATATATTAAGCTCAAAACTCCTGTTAAAATCGGTAGAAAAGTTTTAGATTCCGATCAGGCTATTCACATAGCGGTGATCGAAGCGTTTCTCTTGTATCTTGGTCGTACAAAATTGCTAAGAAAGCTTGTTAAATTCGATTATAGGGACTAAAATGAGATTCATCACCAAGAAAGAATTTGAACAAGCCATTGAGGTTTTGGAATTGAGCATCAAGAATAAGCAAATTCATTATGGCCATCACGATAGTAGTGTGGCGATCGATGAGATCGCATTCATAGTTAATGGTGGCGAAAGCGTAGAATCAAATAGATTAAGTTTTATTAGCCCCTTCGTATCGGCCCAACAACAATTGATTGGTATAAGAAATATGCTTAAAAATGCCAAAACACAATCAGAGTTGACTCAAAAAGCGGTACAGGAGTTAGAAAAATTAGAAAAGCAATTGGTGCAGTTAGTACCAACTTTAAAGGAGTAATTATGCACGATAATTTTGACGAAGAACTTACAAAAAATCGTATTTTGTCTGAGAATAAAACTTTCAAGGCTGCATTCACCGCTACCCTCGGTTATTATGCGGCCCGAATGTTAGTAACTTTTTTAGGTATCACCTTGTTCTGTGGTACTATCTTTCTGATCTATAAACTTTTAAAATAGGAGAATAAAATGGCACGATCTAAGAAAACTATCACAACGCAGGTTCAAGAGAACTATCCCGAGTTTGAGACTGAAGTCTCTGGGCTAACTATCGATCAACTTAACAACAAGTTAGCTTCTTTAGCCAAAGGACTGGAAGAGTCTGAGGCAGCTAAGGAAGACGATGAAGATCTGAACAAGGCACATGCTTTGGCCTCCGAACTTGGTGCTCCATATAAAGATGTCAAGAAGGCCGTTCGATTGAAGACCAAATATGTTATTAGTCTTTTACGAGATAAGGGCGCTGCGTAATGTATTGTTCTAATTGTGGATGTTCATCTGCTAAGGAAGTGGTTCTCTTTTCCTCTGTGGCAATAGATTGTTGGGCGTGTAATCTAAATGACGAAATTAGAAAGCGTCTCCTGGACGCGTCTGAAAGTTTTACAATTACATTGCCAACTGCTATTCATTCGGTTCCCGTTATAATCAAAGTCCCTGACCATTCAGGAGATATTAGATTCACAGTTTACGGACATAATGATTAATGAAAGAGTTCTCAGTCTTGATATTTCGACCAAAACAGGTTGGTCATTGTTGATTAGTGGAGATAGGCTTGTCCTAGAGTCTTATGGGCAAATCCCTGCCATTATTGAGCCGGAGGGAATGTATCCGGGTAATTATGTGGATTGGGCCTATCTTTGTTACGGTAAGATAGTGGAATTAATAGATAGTTTAACTCCCGATGTTCTCGTGATAGAAGAGACATGTGCAGGCAGTAAAAATGTCTATTCTCAGAAAATTTTGGAATTCATTCATTTTCTTGTTGCTAAATTAATAAAAGAGACTAAAATAAAAGTTGTATACCTATTAACTGGCGCTTGGCGTTCTGAAGTGGGTGCCAAAATGACTAAAGAAGAGTCTAAGCACAACAAGTACGTTAGAGAATATAAAAAACTACACGACACCACGGTTGCCAAGGGGCCAGACGGTAAAAGAATCGGCATTAAGACAAAGAAGCACGTTAATATTCGCAGGGCCAATGAAGTTTTCGGTAAGTTTTTTAAAGAGCCGCTTAGAAAGAAAGACGAGGATTTGTGCGACGCCCTTCTTTTGGGGCTCACTTACCATTTAAGGAGATTGAAAAATGAGCAATGATAATCAATGGGAAGATGACGAAGTATTTGACGATAAGCCAGAGGCAGCTCAAACCAGCAAGAATGGCCTACCCGTATCGCCATCTGTTTCACACGAGTATGCTCCCCCCGCACAGTTTGCTAAGCCAGACCCACGCCAGCCTCACATGATTGCCCAGGAAGATACGTACGACATGACAGATGGACCACAGGAAGAGTTTGAAGAGGAAGATGATTCTGAAGATTACGCCAACACATTGTCTGATGCAAACTTACGTCTTGAACAAGGCAGCCTTTATAAGATGATTTTAAAGCACAATCTTTTTGAAGGCATTGAGGCAGATCCGAAGGCTATTCAAAATGTTCAAAAATCTATTCGTAAGTTCGCTAAAGAACAAATGGAGATTATGCTTGGTATGCGTCAAGATCCTCAGACTGTTACCGTAGAGAACTTTGAAATTGATTTTCCGTTTAATTATAAAGAAGTTGAAGTCCTTAAAATGTTGGCGCGCACCGCTTCTAAAGGAGCCACCGAAGAATCTGACAAATATGTACCGAATGTAATTCGCACTACGGAAGAAGTCCCTACGGTAGGATATAGTAAACGCACAACTTTAAATCCTATTGGTAAAACGTCGCATAAAACAACGCCGGTATCCAAAAAGAAATTGCCAAGTAGACCTGCGGAACCCCTTAAGCGCTCTAAAATGGAAAGTACCATTGACGAAATCGCTGAACGTTTAGCGGATCAAACGGTTTCCAAAGAAAC
>Ga0265338_10002236_pt1 | contig 29496 bp, 32 predicted proteins | sample 42126metaG_FD_193579 | JGI IMG/M metagenome (GOLD analysis project Ga0265338, IMG submission 193579) | Rhizosphere microbial communities from Carex aquatilis grown in University of Washington, Seatle, WA, United States - 4-21-26 metaG | ecosystem: Host-associated > Plants > Roots > Rhizosphere...
GGCCTCGCCAATACCCGCCGACGCATATATCTTAGAAAGAAAGCAGTGAATGTTGTAAAATACTACCCATATGCCCGACGACACTACTGCTACTACTGACGATGGAACGGAGGGGGAACAAGACGTGAGCGAGACGTCTACGCCAACAATACCCGCGCCAGCGTTAACACCCGCCATAACGCCAACCCTAAGGGGAGCGGAGCCGGAATCGCCACCTGAACCCGAACCGCAACCCCAACAGGACGCGTCGGCGGCGGATGTGGCTAATTCACCCCCAGAAGCCCCAGAACCGACCACGGAACCCACCCCAGAACCAAGCATAGGCGCGGCTCCTGCGGAGGTGCGGGAGAACACCACCCCGATGGCGCCATCTAAAAGCTGGGCACTTTCCCTGCTGGCCTTGGCCCGCGCAAAAATGCAGTTTAAAAAGCAGAAAAAGCTGGACGAAATTATGGCGTTGGCGGGGCAGAGGCGGGTGGTGGTGAGCCGCGACATTGAGCTCCTGCTCCATGTGTCGGCGGCAACGGCGACGCGATACTTGGAGGCATTGGTGAAAGCGGGCCGCCTGCACCCCTCGGGCGCGTTTCGGCATACGAAGTATGAGGTGGTGGGGTGAGTTTGCGCTACATTTTCCACCAGTACACAAGATTGTTTTTCGACTGTCATGCGGTATACTAGCCATGCTAATGGATCGCAAGTCTCTATTTCTGAAGACCTATGCTAATTTGCCGCGGGGTAGCCGTGAGGAGATTGTGGCTGTAGTAGAAGGTGAGCCATATACCTGGCAATCGGCTAAGCTTGAGGTTGAGCAAGATACGCCGATTGGCACTAAAATTTTGGAAGTGTTGGTAGCACTCAAAATTCTCCATGAAAGAACAACAGAAAAACCAAATTGATGAGGTTATTGCCGACCCAGAACTTCGCAAACAGCTAAAGGCCATTGTACTGGAGCGGGCTATGGCCATGCCGGCGAGCTTGCGGGTGGCTATTGGCTCGGACCACATCTCTCAAAAAGAGCTCGTGAAGCATATCCAGGATGAAGATGAGATTGGCAAACAAATGATGGCTATTGACCTTGGCTTTTTGCAGGCACTTACTAGTGGATCTATTTATGCGCAATGAGTGGCTCTATGCTCGTTACTCGTCCCGATCATGAGATTGTGACGAAATATTGTTGCGTGTGGAGCGAGCGTTTAGTGAAGCTGGCGCAACAAAAAGGTCTTCATGTGTATGATTTAAAAGGCGCGAAAGCAACGCGGCGGAATTTTGAGAGTTATGTGAAGAAAAATCAGCCGTCACTCATTTTTCTTAATGGGCACGGGAGTGCCGAGGTGGTTACTGGCTACGATAATGAACCATTGGCTGATATGGCCAGTGAGCCGGCAGTTTCTATTTTCTATGCGCGGAGTTGTGATGCCGCCGCTCTGCTAGGGCCTGCTCTTGTTCAAAAGGGAGCACGAGCTTTTGTGGGTTATGTGAGGAAGTTTGTTTTGTACTATGATCCAGAGTACACAATGCGGCTGGAAGAAGATCCTATGGCCGGTTTATTTTTAGACAGTTCTAATTTGGTCGTTTCAACGTTGCTTAAGGGTCATGCGGTTGCAGAGGCACATCGGCGATCAAAAGAGGTTATGGCAAAAAACTTGCGCAAGATGATTTCAAGCGCGGCCACGCCCGAAGAGCGCTATGCCGCTTCCGCAATGTGGAGCAATATGACTAATCAGGTGGCACTGGGGGATTGGGATGCAACGATATAGTTTTTTAATTGTAATTTTTTCTGTTACCTCCCTCGCGCTTGCCCGTAGTATTTATGACACTCGGAACTCTTTTGACGAAATTGCAGGTCGTAATTGTATTACCGTAAACGCATAATCGTGCTTTTGATGCTACGGTGGCTGAATAATTTCCCTTGTTGGGGGAGGTAAAGCGCGGGACAAACGCCCGAAGGGGCCAGTAGTTCCGGCAAGCGAGTAATACTTCAAAGTACCCAACACTCGCATGAAAGGATTTATTCTAGATAACCCTTTATCCTTTCCCGTAGCATCAAGGGCGTGATATTGAAGAGTGGCCGAGTTACCGAGGATTACTCGGCAACTCGAAATTGGGGAGGTGAACTAGAAAAAATCCAACTATTCGGAAATTCCGAATAGTTCAAAAAGAGCTCAATATCTGGGCGGGAAAATTTTATTAGCTTAATAAGGCAAAATCATGCAAAAAGAGCATGAAAGAAACGATAAAATCATTATTTACAATGCTGAGGACGGCGAGACGAAAATTGACGTTCGCGTGGAGGGCGATACTGTGTGGCTTTCTCAGGGGCAAATGGCTGATTTGTTCCAAAAAGACAGAAAAACCATCACTGAACACATTCAAAATGTCTTTACCGAAAGTGAATTGACGGAAAATTCAGTATGCCGGAAATTCCAGCATACTGCGGCTGACAATAAGATATATAACGTTAATTTCTACAACCTCGACGTTATTATTTCTGTTGGTTACCGCGTGAGCTCACTTCGTGGCACGCAATTTCGCATGTGGGCGACGAAAAAGCTGCGGGAGTACATTATCAAGGGTTTTGTGATGGACGACGAGCGCTTGGCCGAGGGAGGCGTGCGTAAGGGCTATTTTGAGGAGTGGGAGGAGCGCATCCGCCGGATTCGGACGTCGGAGTACAATTTTTACCAAAAAGTGCGGGATGTTTTTGCGACGAGCGCCGATTACGACCCAAAGCTTGAATATGCTAAGCAATTTTTTGCCACCGTGCAGAATAAATTCCATTATGCTATTACCGGCCTCACGGCGGCGGAAATCGTGGTGAAGCGAATTGATAGCGCGAAGAAAAATCTCGGCCTGACAAACTGGAAGGGGGTTATTATCACGCGCGAGCAGGCGGAAATCGCTAAAAATTATTTGGAGGAGCTGGAGTTGAAGCGGCTCAACTTGCTGGTTGAACAGTTCTTGTCGTTTGCTGAATTGCAAAGTGTGAGCCGGCGGGTGATGTATATGCAGGATTGGATTCGGAAACTGGACGGGTTTATTGTTTTAAATGAGGAAAAAGTCCTTGAGGGTTCTGGGGCGGTGTCGCATGAGAATATGGAGCAAAGGGTGCGTGTAGAGCTGGAGCGGTTTAATAGGGAGCGTCTCCAGGCCGTATAGAGTATACTTTGGGCTTCTATGGCTCAAAATTCTGGAGATACTCCGCTTGATATTACTGATGAGTTTACGCGGGCGCTGGCGCTCATGGAATCCCCCGACGGTGACCATGTATTTCTCACTGGCCGCGCAGGAACGGGAAAATCGACCCTGCTTCAGCATTTTCGCCGCACCACGAAGAAGAATATCGTCATCCTGGCGCCGACGGGGGTGGCGGCGGTGAATGTGAGGGGGCAAACGATTCATTCGTTTTTCAAATTTAGCATTGGGGTGACGCCGGATCATGTGCGCACGGTGCGCGAAAAGGGCGACGACACCAACATCTATAAAAAACTGGACGCTATTGTGATTGACGAGGTTTCCATGGTGCGGGCCGACCTAATGGATTGCATTGATGCTTTTTTGCGGCGCAATGGGCCGAATCGTCAGAAGCCCTTCGGCGGGGTCCAAATGATTTTTGTGGGGGATATGTATCAGTTGCCGCCGGTGGTAACGAGCGAGGATGAAGACCTTTTCAAAACGCGCTATCGCAGCCCGTACTTTTTTGATGCGAAGGTATTTGAAAAAACGGGGTTTTTCTTTGTTGAGCTTCAAAAGATTTACCGACAAACAAACCAGGCCCTTATTGAGATTTTAAATGCGGTGCGGCTGGGAAAGGTAAATGCGGCGCAGCTCGCGGTGCTGAATACGCGCTATGTGCCGAATGTGGCCGAGGGGTTTTCTGGCGCGGTTTTGGGTGGGGCGGCTAAGGGGGCTTCTGCTGGCAAAAGTGGTGCTGGGCACGTCCGCCTCATGACCACCAATGCTATGGCGGATTCTTTTAATGAACAAAAGCTGGCGCAGTTGCCGGGGAAATTTTCTTCACTTGGCGGAGCGGTGAGTGGGGAATTTAAGCGCAATTTGCCGACAAGTCAGGAATTGCGGCTGAAGCCGGGCGCGCGGGTGATGATGCTGACCAATGCGGAAAAATGGATTAATGGCGACTTGGCGGAAGTGGTGAGTGTGAGCGGTGACGAGAGCGAGGTCGTGGTGCGGCTGGAAGAAAGTGGCGAGGAATGCGCCATAGTGCCGTACACCTGGGAAATGTTGCGTTTCTTTTATGATGTGGGCAGTAAGAAAATTGAATCAAAAGCTATTGGCAAGTTTACGCAGTTTCCGGTGCGTTTGGCTTGGGCGCTGAGTATTCATAAGGGTCAAGGAAAAACCTACAACAATGTGATTGTGGATTTTGGGCGCGGGACTTTTGCGCACGGGCAGGCCTATGTGGCCTTGAGTCGCTGTCGCACACTAGAAGGGCTGGTTCTGCGCACGCCGCTCTCTCCAGGGCATATTATTGTGGACTCGCGCATTGCGGATTTTATGGCCGATTGCCAAAGTGTGCCGGCGGGCGTGGCTATTGAACCGCCGGGGAGCTTGGCACTGGATTTTCGCGTTGAGAAAGATAGAGAGATAGAAAAAAATTCAGAAACTTTTGTGGATGATGTTACAATAGTAAATGAATTTTAATACTACTTTTATGCGCACACGCACTATTTTTCAGGCAATAATTTCTATTCTTATCGCCGAGGCGATGGGGGTCATTGGCGCGTTTTTTACGACGCCAGCAATTAATGGTTGGTATGCAGGGCTGGCAAAATCGGCGCTAACGCCGCCAGGGTGGGTTTTTGGGCCGGTGTGGACGCTTTTATACGCGCTCATGGGCATTGCGGCGTTTATAGTGTGGCGCAGGCGGGGCCAGGTGTCTGCGAAGGGGAATATTGCTTCGCGACGCACCTTCCGACTGGCAATACTGTTTTACGCGGCGCAGTTGGCGCTCAACCTGCTGTGGTCAATTATTTTCTTCGGTTTGCACGCGTCAGGGGCGGCGTTTGGGGAAATTGTCGTGCTGTGGCTGTTCATTCTTTTGACAATTATATTTTTTGCGCGCATTTCCAAAACGGCGGCGTGGCTTTTGGTACCTTACATTTTGTGGGTGAGTTTCGCCACTTACCTCAACTTCGCAATTTGGTATCTAAATTAAACTGTGTTTTTCTTTCGTCGGATTCGTCTACGTAGGCGGCGCGTTCGCAGGGTTTCTGCCAGTTCACGCGCGCATTACCAGGCCAATAAGGAATCGGCTCGAGTGCTCATAGAGCGCAAAGTATCCGAGTGGAATGCGCGGCCGGAATATCAGTTTCCGGTGCGGCGCATTTTCATAAAGAATCAGAAAAGCCGATGGGGGAGTTGTTCGGCGCGCGGCAACCTTAATTTTAATTATAAAATCGCGCTGTTGGCGGAGCATCTCTGCGACTACGTCATTGTGCACGAGCTCTGCCACCTTGGCCAGATGAATCACTCGCGCAAATTCTGGGATTTGGTGGCGCTGGCTTTCCCTCATTTTCGCGAGGCCCGGGCCGAGTTGCGCAAGGCTGGGCACGCGCTCGCCTAAGTTTTCCCCAGCCTTCTGGATATTTTTTACGAACATAGTATACTCTCGGCATCGGTGGTAATTATTGACAGATAATTTTTAAAACCTAATTAAAAAAACCATGGGAGACGAACTCAAAAAAGACGATGAGTTAGACGAAGAAGACGAAAAGGATGAAGACGAAGAAGATGATGACGAGCCGCTCGCGGATGGTATGGCCAGTGACGATAAAGACGAGGCCGACGAACAAATAGCTGAAATTATGGAAACACACGGCCTGAGTAAGGCTGATGCCACAAAAGTGAAGGCAATCATGGACAAGCAGGGCCTGGACGAAGACGACGCAGTGGAGATGATTGAAGAGGGGCTTTAAAAATAAAAATTCTCGGACGCAGTATACAAAAGTCCTCGGCTCGTCAGTCGCGGACTTTTGTGGTATATTGCCGAACGGATTTGTTACTCGTTTTTTTTGCGGAAGAGAGGTGCTTCGTGCCTATTTGCGTTCTTGATTGTCTGTACTTCCCGATTTTCAGCCAACGTGTACGGGAACTCTGGTACGATGATCGGCCGGATGGTTTTGTGGAAAAGGTCAGACGCGAGGTTATAACACTCGCCAATAGCGTCGGCTTTGAAGCACTTCCGCCAGAATACCAAAAAGAGCTCATTTTTCGTCTCGGGTACTTTTTGGGTTGGGCACACACGGAGGACGTTGAGCGTTTTGCCGCCGGCGTAGCGGAGATTATCCAAAAAGTTTTGGATACGGCGAATCTCGTGGAAGTCGACTGTCTTTAATTGACCATGGAGAAATTCACTTTTTTCCGGTCTGGCGGAGGCTGGGAATCAGGGCGCGTTTGGCAGGGAATTACCCAACCCAAGCGCGCTTTTTTTGTGCTTGACAAAATAGCTTACACATGCTATCATGGTGTCAGACAAGTCAATTATGGCTTGTTGTTTACAGGAGGTCCTTATGGACACGCAACTCCGGAGACGTTGGCCGTTCATTGCAGTTCTGGTCGGCGTTTTCATCCTTACGGGCGGTGCAGGGTGCCAAATGGCAGTCTCTGTGTCCTCCAGCGGGAAAGTGTTCTATCCCGACACGGTCGGGAGTGCGAAGGTTGGAGACCCTCGCAAAGGAATGTACTCACCTGAAAATCACGAGGGGACCGTCTCCAGTACGGACGACGGCCTCGCGGCTTTTAGAATCCCCCGGGAAGATGGAGGTACCAAGTAATGAATTCTTGGACCGACTACTTCTGGAGGATTACCGACACTGGTGTGCGTTTCTACGGTGTAGATCTGCATCTCCAGGTTGGCTGGTTGGGACTGGTTTTAGGTTTAGGAGTATTTGCTCTTCTCCTGAATCGTGCCTTTCCCAACTTGAAACGCTTACCTCACTTCGCTTCACGTTTTTTCTCGCGAAGAGACATGGAGGTTGTACCCAAGAGCAATTGAGATATAGCATCCTTGGATGCGTCCCCGAACACTTGTTCGGGGATTTTTTTATGCATATTTTATGATAATCGTGCCAGACCGCCATTGATTTTTATGTGACCGGCGAGTTCTAAAAGAGTGAGGGCGACGTTGACGCGGCTTATGGGCAGAGCGGCGCGTACAAAGAGTTCGTCTTTAGTGACAGGCTCACCCCTTTCCACGAGAATGGCAAGAATAGCGAGTTCGTCGGGCGTAGCTAAGGGCCAGCGGCGGGTGAGGGCGAGGGAATCTTTTAATGCAAAAAGTTCCATAGTTTCAGTTTTTGAATTGGCGTTTTTCTTTCGTTCAGATTTTTTCCGCGTTTCTTTTGGTGGCGGGGGTGGCGTGAGGTTGAGAGCGTCAATAATATCGGCGGCAGAAGCGATGAGGCGGGCACCTTGGCTTAGTAAATAATGCGGCCCTTGGCTGTGGTGGGAAAAAATAGAGCCAGGCACGGTGAGTACGTCGCGGTTATATTCTGTTGCCAGGCGGGCAGTAATCATGGTGCCGCTTTTGTGCTCGGCTTCTATGATGAGTACGGCGTGCGAGAGGCCGGCCATGATGCGATTGCGTTGCGGAAAGGATTCGGGCCGGGCGCGCCAATCGGGCGCGAATTCGCTCATGAGCGCGCCGCCGGCTTTGAGGATTTTTTCGGCGAGATTACCATTAGCCCGCGGATAGAGCACGTCGTTGCCAAGGCCGGAACCGGGCAAGGCAATCGTCGGCAAGCCGCTTTCTAGGGCCGATTGGTGGGCGATAGCGTCAATGCCGAGGGCTAGGCCGGAAACTATGACAATGCGGCCGCTACCGTCGCCGCGTCGCGTTTGCGGCTCCTGAGCCAGGCCACTAATGAGAAACTCGCATACTTCCTGACCATAGCGGCTATAGCCGCGTGAGCCCACGACGCATAGAAACACACTATCAGCCGCCGGCAGTGCGCCACGCACAAAAAGCTGCTTCGGCGGGTCGTTTATTTCCCGCAACAACGCCGGAAATTCCGCGGGTCCGATTTCAAAAATTTCATCATCCTTCCCAGTGTTTATTGTGTTGACAGGTATTTTTTTTCGCTCTATACTTCTCTGTAATTCGAATCTAGGATTCTGTTGCCTGACGACAGAAAGCCTCGCTGCGGAGGTCTCTGTAATAGGAGACTTACTCATGGGGATAGGCGCTCCCCCAGCAACAGAATTTTGGATTTGAGTAACATTCTTTCTCACGTAATCTCGGTTATAGAAAATCCCGATAATTTTCTGATTATCGGCGGCTACTACGATTTGAATTCCTTTCTCTGTGCCCGGAATTATCCGGCTTAATAAGCGACTCTTGGGATTTTCCATATCAGTTTCTGGCGCATCAGATACGCCATGAATCTGCGTGATCAATTTTTGCATGTCCGCCACGCCCATTTTTCCTTTCATTCGGCTTTCAACAAAGTGCTTTACTACCCGGTTTGTAAGGTATCGGTCGGCACTGCCTATGGGGATCTTCTCATCAGGAAAATCCACCCATGCACCCGGGCGCATTTTTGCGTACGCCTCAATTTTTTTGAGTAGTTCTTTTTCGTTCTTCTCGTTCCTCATTCTTAATCATATAGCACACCCTAGTTAAAATTCTCATCAATTTTTCTTAAATCTTTTATGAAGTATTGAAATCAGGCTGGTTTTTGCTATGATAAGCATGTGTTAGACATAAAATTCATTCGCGAAAATAAGGAGCTGGTGGCCATGGCCGCGAAAAAGAAGCGGATTGATTTTGACGTTGAAAAATTATTGGCGGTGGACGACAAACGCCGCGCCGCAATGACAGCCTTTGAAACGAAGCGCGCCAGCCAAAAGGCTGCTTCAGATGGTATTGCCACTGCCGCTACGCCGGAGGAAAAAACCCGCCTGGTGGTGGAAATGCAGGCGGTGAAAAAAGAATTGGCCAAGCAGGAGGAGGTGCTCAAGGAAATCTTGAAAGAATGGCAGGGGCTTATGGTGCAGGTGCCTAATATCCCCGATATTTCCGTGCCTGATGGCGTGAGCGATAAGGAGAACAAGGAGATTAAAACGTGGGGTGACAAGCCGCAATTCTCTTTTCCCGCCAAGTCGCACATTGAACTCATGACGGCGCTGGGCATGGTTGATTTTGAACGCGGCACGAAGATCGCCGGCTTTCGCGGTTATGTACTCAAGAACGACGGCGCCCTGCTTTCTTTTGCTATTTGGCAGGCGGCCATGGATTTTTTCCTAGGTAAAAATGAGGGCGGGGCTTTTTCGCCGATGATTGTGCCTTCGCTGGTGCGCCGCGAAAATTTAATTGGCACCGGTATGCTCCCCCAAAGCGAAGAAGATTTATATAAAACGCAGGACGGCGACTATCTCGCCGGCACGGCCGAGGTGGCCACAATGGGCTACCACGCCGACGAGGTTTTGGACGCCGCGACTTTGCCCAAAAAATTCCTCTCATTTTCGCCGTGTTTTCGCCGAGAGGCGGGGAGTCATAGTAAAGATGTAAAAGGCCTTATTCGTGTCCATGAATTTTACAAAGTGGAGCAAGTGGTCCTTTGTGCTGCTAGTCATGAAGAATCGGTAAAGTGGCACGAAGCTCTTAACCGCAACACTGAAGAATTCATTGAGAAGCTCAATATTCCGTATCGCACCGTGGTTAATTGCGGTGGCGACCTCGGCCTGGGCCAGGTGAAAAAGTATGATATTGAGCTCTGGGTCCCGGGCGAAAATACTTATCGCGAAATCAGCTCCGCTTCTTATTTTCACGATTTTCAGACCCGTCGCTTGAATATTCGCTATCGCGACCCAGCCGATGGCAAGCTTAAATACGTGCACTCGCTCAACAGCACCGCCATTCCCACGCCGCGCATCCTGGTTTCTCTCGTTGAGAATTTTCAGCAGGCCGATGGCACTATCGCCATCCCCGAATTGCTTCAAAAGTACATGGGCGGGAGGAAGGTGATTGGGGGCTTAAAATAGGTCTAAAAATGAGGGCAGTATAATACTTGACAAATAGTTTAAGGTATGCTATTCTAGTACCAGACATCTTTTATAGGAGTATGTCATGACTAGCACGGCTACCCAGGTAAAACCCATCAACGTGATGTTGCTCAACAGCGACGGAACCCCGGGCATTATCAAGCCCGCTCGCCCCGTTGGCGAGATTATCGAGTTCCTCGGATCCTTCAGGCGTGATGTTGTGGTCTTGCCTGACCCCGACGTTGCGTACGCGAATCAAGTTCTTGTCGCCGAATGGCGCAATAACCGGTGGGAAGTTGACCATCCCTGTAACTAACACTCCAGATTCGCACACCGCCCTCGACAAAGAGACCGCCTCTCTGGTCGGAGGCGGTTTTCTTATGGAATTTATTGGAGAGAAAATTTTTAGGTCAGAAAAATCATAAGAAAAGTAGGTCAAATAATAGATCAAATAAAATAATGGTTTTAGGGTGCATACAGAAAATCGCGTAAAAAACGGCAAAATTGAGGGAATTTTGAAAAAGTTGGCGTGGGGCGGCTTCAGATAAGGCTAGAAAAACACGTGAACGTATGCGAAAAAATGCATACGTTAACTTGTGGTGAAATGCGTCAGGCGGGGGCTTTACATAAGCGTTTTCAAAAAGTGAATTTCTCAAAAAAAGCAGAAAAACGATTTTATGAGCGTTTTTCTGTAGGTACCCGAAAAGGTGTTTCCAAAAAGTCTTTTCGGCGAAGGTGTTGAAAGTGGTGCGGGATTACATATGCTAAAATGAAGCGATGTTGCGAGCGCGTCAATCGCCGATAAAAGGTAGCCGTATGCACCGGCGACGGCGCTTGGTGAATATTTTTAAAATCGGCTCGGTGCTTATTGTGCTAGCCGGCCTTGGCTGGGGCCTGAGCTGGCTTTCCTACCGGCCGTTTTGGAACATTGCCACAGTGGATGTGCACGGCACAGTTTCGGTGGCGGCGCCAAGCGTGCAAGTGCTCGCGGCCAACGACATTAACGGCGCGTATGGCTGGCTCATTTCAAAATCAAATCAAATCCTCTATCCGCGCGGTAAAATTGCCGGCGATATTGAAAAGAATTTCCCGCAGGTGGCGGCGGTGCAGTTGGCCGTAAGTAGCGACCACGTGCTTACGGTAAACGTGACCGAGCGTCAGCCGGCCTATCGCTGGTGCGCGGCGCCTGACTTTGCGCCGAATTTCCCCGACGCGCCAACCGCGCTTGCTACCAACCAGTGCTATTTTATGGATAATTTGGGGCTTATTTTTATGCCAGTGCCTGGCGGAAATGAAGTGTTGGTCGCAACATCATCTATGACGACACCTACCACCGGCCCACAACTTTTCCGTTTTTACGGGCGGGTGGCCAGCACAAGTGTGCCGGTCGGTGCGTCGTACACTAATAAAACCGATTTCGCGGCGTTGGCACAACTTGTGTTTAAAATGGCCAGCCAACACTTGCCGAGCTACGCGCTAGTGAGCCGGCCCGACGGCGTTGATGAACTTTTTCTCAACCAAGGCGGGGCGATTATTTTTGACGATGGTCAGGATTTGACGCAGGTGGCCACTGACGTGGCCGCGCTCCAGCAGAGCACCACTATTTTTGCCAATGGCTCAAAACTGGAATACGTGGACGTGCGCCTGGGAAATAAGGCATTTTACAAACTTGTGGATACCGCCACCTCAACCGCTTCGCAGTAAGTTATACTATAGATTATGGACACCGCTTTTACTGGGCCGCTCTCATTGGTGCCAAGTTATATTTATTGGCACTATGCCAAAGCTAGCCGACACATTTGGAAGATTGCCGGCGATTTCGGCTGGTTTTTATGGTGGTTTTTCGCCATGGATTTTATGACGAAAACTTTATTTACGGCCTGGTGGCAGGATGGTCGGCCCATGAGCTTCTGGGTGAGCGCCGTGGCTTTTATTGTCGGGCTGATTATTCGGATTGTGTTTATTGTTGTGGGCTTACTGGCCCAGGCGACGCTGTGGCTTATTGTGGGTCTCTTTTATATCGCCTGGCTTGTATTGCCGGTGATTATCGCTTACCTGCTTTTTGCCAGTATCGTTTTCATCTTGCGGCCGATGTGAAGGTACAAAAGTAAATTACTATGGAATCTCCTTTTTCAAATAGAAGCCAGTGGCAAGAGCTCAAAACCGAGCTGGTGATGGCCTATCACCCAGCGCTCATTGCCGAGCGGCTGGTGCCTTTTGCTCTGCGGCGTCGCACCCATATTGCCTTGGGCTGGCTTACGGCGCTGGCCGGCTTGGCGGTGCTTTTTTTCGCACCCTGGCTTGGTGTTCGGCTTGGCGTGGCCCGCTTGGGAGCCACAGGATTGTTGGACATGCGTTTAATGGGCGCATTCTTTTTCTTTTTGGCGATATGGCTCATTTCCTGCTGTTTTCGGGCTTTACATTTTTATTACGCCGACGTGCGCTGGCCCTTGGCCGAAACGCTTTTTCGCTCACGAGCCCGCGATCCGCTTAAGGGTTTTATGCGTTCAGCGCAGGGCCGGGCATTGTTGACGCGCCTTGGCGCCACATCTGCCGATATCACGGTATTTTTACAGAATCGTGATGCTATTATTCCGGCTCGGGAGCTTGTTGTGCCGCTTAGTATCAGTTTTGTCGATTACGTGCTGGAGCTTTCGCAGGCCGACAAGCAATTTGCTCGTTTCCTTTTGTCGTTGGGGGTCACTGGGCCTGAAGCGGCTCTGGCCGCCGCGGTGGTGGCGGAAGAACTGCATTTGCATTTTGAACGGGAGCGCTGGTGGAGCCGTGGGTCACTTGCTCGCATTTCGCCCTTGCTTGGAAGCAGACAACAAACAGCGCCAGGCACGTTGCCGATCATTGGCGCAAACAGCGAGCGCCGCACGCTCGTGGAAGATTTTCTACGCAGGACGACGGGCTTGCCCCACGGTGGCCTTTCCGAGCATGAACACGCGCGGTTGGCGTACGCGGAGACTGTTGGCAACCAGCGGCTTCTTGGCCGGGATGAAGCCTTACACGCGGTTATTGGGGCGGCTCGCCGGGCTTATGCTCACGGCGATTCTGCCGGCAAGCCACTCGGCTCTTTTGTGCTGGTGGGACCGACGCCGACGGCACAGAAAGAAACACTAGGAGCTTTGGGTGATATTTTCTTCGGGCCGGGCGCGCTAGCGGCGGCAGTTGACGCTCCGGGCGAAGCGGCTTGGGGGCGGCTGGACATGGTTGAGTATGCTGGCGAGCCGGATACTCTTGCCGCGGTGGTTCGTCATCAGCCTTATGGCGTGCTCGTTCTGGATAATTTTGAAAAAATCATGCCGGCGGCGGTCACCCTTCTCTCGCAAATTTTAGAAGAAGGATTCTTCTCCACTGAGGCGGGAGAAAAAATTGATTGCCGCAGCACTTTGCTGGTGGCGGTGTTTCAGCCGGGTGCTGAGGTGCTTTGGGACGCCCTCCAGCGTAGCACTAGTCCTTCCCATGCCCGCGAATTGGTTTTGGAAAAAATCACGCAAGCAGGCCTACTGTCTCCGTTGTTAGTCGACCATTTTGACGGCAGTATCGTTTTTCACCCTGTGGCCACCGAGCACGCCGAGCGCTTGGCTCGCATTCAATTAGAGAAGCTGGCCGCCAGCTTAGCCAAACGCGGCTACACTCTGGCAATTACCGACGAGTTGGTGGAATTTATTTTGCAGGCAGGCCCGGATCCGAAGTTGGGGGCGCGGCCCATGACCCGGGCTATTGTTGATATTGTTGAGCGGGCTGCGGCCGAAAAAATTATCGCGGGTGATTTACCGCGTGGCGCTACTATCGTGCTCGGCGCGCGCGATTTCTCTTTTTATAAAAACTACGTATAGAGCATAGAGTAGCCCGGTGTGTTAGGATGCTTCCGTATGAATTCTCGCCCCACCCTTGGTTTTTGGAAAACACTTAAGGAAAAAGTAAGGCTGGATAAGCGGCCGATTTTAGTATTGGCGCCGATGGCCGATGTTACCGACCCGGCTTTCCGCCGGATTATCGCCGCCAAAGGCAAGCCGGATGTTATGTGGACTGAGTTTGTTTCGGCCGATGGCTTGGCGCGCGCGCCTGAGCCGGGCCATAGCAAGCTAATGCGCGACTTACTCTTTACTCCGGGCGAGCACCCCATTGTTGCTCAGTTTTTTACCGCTACGCCGGAACATCTGCGCCAAGCGGCCGAGCTGGCCGTAACGCTTGGTTTTGATGGGGTAGATATTAATATGGGTTGCCCCGATAAAGCGGTGGAGCGTCAGGGTGCCGGCGCCGCGCTCATTAAAAATCCGCAGCTTGCCCGCGAGCTCATTCGCGCCGCCAAAGCAGGCGCGCCAAGCTTGCCGGTTTCCGTAAAAACGCGTATTGGCTGGAATAAAAATGAGCTGGATACGTGGTTGCCGGAACTACTCGCCGAAATGCCGGCGGTCATTACCATTCATGCCCGCACCCGCAAGGAAATGTCTAAGGTGCCGGCGCAGTGGGGCGAAGTAAAACGCGCCGTAGAAATTCGCGATGAAATCCAAAAAGAATTGCCAGTAGGGGAGCGCACCCTTATTTTCGGCAACGGCGATGTGCTCACTATAACTGATGCAAAAATAAAAGCGGCCGCTACGGGTGCCGACGGGGTCATGCTTGGTAAAGCAATTTTCGGCAATCCGTGGCTTTTTTCCAATCGCGACCTGGCGACAGTTTCCGTGCCGGAACGTTTGACCGCTTTAGCAGAACATGTCCGGCTATTTAAAGACCTTCTAGGTGATATTAAAAATTTTGCCATTATGAAGAAGCATTTTAAGGCCTATATTAACGGCTGGGACGGCGCGGTAGAGTTGCGCGCCAAGCTTATGGATGCCACCTCCGCCGAAGAAGTTGTGTCTTTGTTGACTCTCAATATGTAGCGGGGTAGGCTTGTTAAGTAGTTCCTAGAATTAGAAGGGCGGGGAATAATCCTTCCTTTCCCCCCACGAATGGCCGGTGATTTGTTCTACATATCACCGGCTTTTTTATTCCCAAAATTGGCAAATAGTTTTATAATGCCCTTATGACCGCCGCCGCCAAAACCGAAGTCGCCCTCTACAGAAAATATCGTCCGCAATCCTTCGCGGAAATTATCGGCCAGGAGCAGGTTACGGCCGTCCTCCAGAAAACCGTGGCCGCGAAAAATCCCAGCCACAGCTATCTTTTTGCTGGTTCGCGTGGCACCGGCAAAACTTCCATCGCCCGCATTTTCGCCGCGGCGCTCGGTGTCAGTGGTAACGACACCTACGAAATGGACGCCGCCAGTAATCGCGGTATTGATGACATTAAAGCCATCCGCGACGGCGTGAGCGTGTCGCCCTTGGAATCGCCTTGGAAAGTGTATATCGTTGATGAAGCTCACATGCTTACCAAAGAAGCCTGGAATGCGCTCCTTAAAACTCTTGAGGAGCCACCCGCTCACGTTATTTTTATTCTGGCTACCACCGAGCTCCCCAAGGTGCCCGATACCATTGTTTCTCGCTGCCAAGTTTTCAGTTTTAAAAAGCCTACCAGCGAAATTCTCCGCAAAGCCGTCACCGACGTGGCTAAAAAGGAGGGTGCTACCCTGGAGCCGGCCGCCGCCGAGCTCGTCGCGCTCCTCGGCGATGGTTCGTTCCGCGACGCTCTCGGCACGCTCCAAAAAGTGCTTAGTGCCACACATGAAGAAAAGGCGGCAAAATCCTCACATCCAAAAATCTCCCAAGCCGACGTTGAGGCCATCACCGGTGCCCCGCGTGGCCAGCTGGTGCGCGATTTTGTCGCCGGCCTGGCTGAAAAGAATGCCACTAAAGCTTTAGCCGCCCTCAACTTGGCCGTCGCCGACAATGTAGACATTTCTCTTTTCACCACCCTCATTCTCAACCTCGCTCGGGCCGTTTTACTCACGCGCATTAGCCCTGAAACTGGTGCCACGTTCACAAGTGCCTTTTCCGAAGAAGATGCCCGCTTTATTACTGCTACAAAATCCACCGCCACAGCGATTTCCTCAAAAACGCTCGTTGAGCTCCTTGGTGCCGCCATCGCTCTGCGCTCCACGCCTATTCCGCAATTGCCGCTGGAGCTTGCTATCGTGAATATTTGCCAGCCGTCGTAAGGTCTAATTCATTGAAATAAAGCCAAAAATACGCTAAGCTTTCCCTGGCGGAGGGCATGCGCAGGCGATACTGGCCAGACACCTTCTCCAGTGGTTCAATCCCTTGCACTGCCCCCGCCCTTTTTTGCCGGATCGTCTAACGGTAGGACATGAGCCTTTGAAGCTCAGTATCTTGGTTCGATTCCAAGTCCGGCAGCAATTTCGCAGTAAGGGCAAAATCACCTGAAAAAAGCGAGGAGCACCGACGCAGTGGTGGGCGGGGCGGAATTCCCCCCTTATACCCCCCTTCCGCCCCGCCCGCTCTGTTGTTGGCTTTTTGGGAAATTTCCGGCACCAAGGCAAAGGGCATGCGCGGAGAAAAAACGATGGCGCGGTTGTGAACGAGTGGGTTCGAACCGACTTTTTGGAAAAACGCGCGGATTTTCGTGGCATCGGTGCTCTTTGCCAAAATAGCGGCTTGTTTACAGTCGTTTAGGAAATTAATGACCGGTTCGAACCGACTCGTGGAAACGCGCCCGAAAGCCGCTAGTTTGTCTTTTAAAACCTGTTTTTCAGTGATGAGTTTGTTTTTGGTGGCCTGATATTCTTCCAATGTTAGGGCGTTTTCCAGATAGGCCGTCATGAGTTTTTCAAGCTTGGCGTCGACGACGGTGGCCTCATTTTTTACCGCGTCAATCAGGTGCTGGGAGGATTTACCGTCCTCAACTCGTTCATTCTCAACTTCGGCGATCAGCCAGTCAGCCATAGCGGGGGACAATGACACTTTTTTAATTTCTTGCTGGATTAATGAGGTGATATTTTCCTCGCGGACATACGGTTGCGAGCACAAGCCCGTGCGCTTGGTGCATCGCAGATAATTGTGGCCTTTTTGTGTTTCAATGGTGATACAACAACCACACTCGGCGCACTTAAAAAGTCCGCGATACACATAGGGCTTGAGGCCGCTGGTCAGTAACGGTTTGCTTTTGTGCTCCATAACTTCTTGCACTTGGTCGTAAAGTTTTTTAGTGACAATTGGCTCGTGCTTGCCTTCATAAAATTCGCCATGAAAAGAGATGATGCCGTAGTACAGATGGTTTTTCAGAAGGTACTGATAGTTAGAAATAGAAAGGGCGTTACCTTTGTGACCGGTAAGACCAAGCTCGCCCATAACTTTGCGTAAACTGGGGAGGGTATAGGTGCCAGTGGCATACACCTCAAACGTTTTTCTGATCAACGGAGCTTTTTCGGGGTCAGTGGCGATGAGTTTAGTCTTTTTGTCATTGAGATAGCCGATTGGTGCTTTTTGCGGCCAGATGCCATTTTTCAGTTTTTGTCTATAACTGCGTTTGACGTTCTCCGAGAGATTGTCCACGTAGTATTTAGATTGAGAAAAAGCGATGGACAGCATAAATTTTCCTTGCGGAGTGGAGTCAAACCAAAATGTCGGGAATTTCAAGTCGGTAATGGTGCCCGTATCAGCCAGATAGATAATTTTACCGCCGTCAACCGAGTTGCGAGCGAGCCTATCCGGATGCCAGGCCAAGATACCGGAAGCTTCGCCTTTTTCAATGCGACCAAGCATCTCGGCAAACACTGGGCGGCCCGGCACTTTGGCGGTTTGTTTCTCAATAAATATATCTATCACGTCCAAATTTTCTCTCTTGGCGAGCTCGCGCAGCTCGGAGAGCTGGTCGGCAAGACTTCTGACTTGCCGATCCTCGGTGTCGGTGCTCTTGCGGGTATACATAAAATATTTTGTCTCACTCATGCCGTAATTTTACCAAAAATTTCAACAGTCAAGCATATACAAACCATTTCTTTTGTATCGTGTTGCACTTTTTCAAGAAGCGGTCACTTCGGCTTTGTCACCACTGACGTTTTTCGCGACAAGCATATCGGTATGGCAGAGCCAGTCGCACTTTTCCCAAAAAGAAAAGTGCGACTGCAACGACAGGCCATACGGATATGCGCTGGAGTGCCACTGAGCTTGTAGAAGCGGAAGTGACCGCTTCGGACACAACGACCAACTTACCCGAACTATTACTGAAGAAAATTGAGAATCCATCTGGTTCACAACCGCGCCATTGTTTTTTCTCCGCGTATGCCCTTTGCCTTGGTGCCGGAAATTTCCCAAAAAGCCAACAACAGAGCGGGCGGGGCGGAAGGGGGGTATAAGGGGGGAATTCCGCCCTGCCCACCACCGCGTCGGTGCTCCTCGCTTTTTTCAGGTGATTTTGCCCTTACTGCGAAATTGCTGAATTTTTTGGTCAATGCTCGAACTTTTTTCGCCGAAAATCCGGAAGCGTGACCCATTGCGCCGTCGCTCCGCTCGTCGCTCGGCAAGGGCGGTCGGAGGCCTTGGGGGTGTGGGGGAAAGGACTCCGCCCGCCCTTCCTCTTTGTGCGCTTCGCGCACTGCTTGTCGCTTTTTTCGGGGGTAGGAAAAGTATGGATACTAATTCCTCCCAAAATTATGACTCAGCCCAGAACCTGATTTGATTTCCAAACGATCTCAAAGATCATTTTGAACATGTCGTGAATGAGTTTGTCTTCAATGACTAAACCGATCAGTTTTTCACCGCCCAGTTTCGTGATGGCGAGTTTGTCCTCATCGTAGAGCATCATTCGGCTTCAAAAGGGAATATTTCTTTTGGTACATAGCGAATATCCGGCCAAACGTTCTTTTTCAAGCCAGCGAACACCTCGGCATTATATCGGCGATTTTCTTCGGTATCGGGTACGATAGCTCGTGTGGTTATGCCTATGCGTTCCTTGGCCTTGACGAAGGTGTGTAAAACTTTTGTTGGCAAATAGTTTTTAAACGCTTGGCCGTGGGAAAAAGAGAGCATCTCGTATTTTTTCTTTTTGGAAACCATCTCTTCGTAGATGGAGGCGATACCATCGGCATCGTTGAAGTAGCGAATAATTGGCTTATTAGGATTCGTGGCGAAGATGCCGTCAATCTCGGGAATAAGCTCTCGGGTTTTTTCATAGGCTTCGTGGGCGATGTCGGATTGCATTCGGGCAGCCCGAACCAACTTCTCCGGCTTTTCAATTTGGTAGAAAAGTTTTTTGCCGCGTTTGATTTCTGCCACTAATCCTTTTACCGACAATTCTAATAATATTTTGTAGACGGTGCTACGATTCAACTTGGTCGCCCCTGCTATTCGGGAGGGGTAGGCATGGAGAGTGTGCAACTCGATATTTTGCTGGTCCAAAAGGTATCCCATTTCAATTCACAATAGCAATTCCTCCTCCATATAAATTGTTTGGGAACCGATGAGTTATAGTGTTATAATATTTGCATGGAAACGGAGCCTAATGTGGTAACGCCAGCTAAAGCGCTTGAACAAATTGCGAGTGTAGAAGTTGTTGATGACTTAGACCGCAAAAAGGACGGTCAACTTTTACTATCTCCTGAAGACGAAAAAAAGCTCTCGGACATTCGGGTGGAGTTACCTGAACTGCAAAATATTGTGAGTGAATATTTGCGTTTACGGGCGTCTAAGACATCGCCTTTCAATTTTTTTGAAGAAAATAGTGTTGAAAACACGGAGGATAAAAAAGCGTTCTTAAAATTGTCAAAAGAAGAGCTAAGAGCCTTATTCGACGAGACTGGACGGAAAATGGCGGATAAGTCCGCGATCAAAGAAACAATACGTGAACGATTTCTCAAAGAAGACGTTCCTCTGAAAGAAATATTGGAGCATGTCCGAATCATCAAAAGTCTGTCAGATGAAATAGAAAAATACGAAAAAGACCATACTGTTGCGCATGAAGTTCATACTGATAAGGTTTTGGAAGGGACTGACTGCTTGTCACGGAGTGAGATTAATTCACATGTAAAAAGCCTGCGGGAAGATATAGAGATGTATAGTGGCAATTGGCTGAAACGGAAAATTAATAAATCGAAGATTGCGGCATGTCGCTCTTCGATTGAACATTTATCAGATGCTTCCAAAGAACTTATTATCGAGGCTACTAAGAAGCCTGATCGCTACAAAATCGAAAGAGAAGAAAGTGACGAGCGGGAGCTGATTGCTTCAAAATTAAAAAGTCTGGTGGTTAAGCGCATGTCTGCCGGCATTGATGCGATGAAAAGGGCTGATATGCCGATGGATGGCAAGGATACGGAGTATTTTCACGGGGAAATTCTGGCAAATCTAAAGAAAAAAATTGAGGCGACAATAGCGTCCGATCGGAGAGCTATGGATATCCCGCCCGAAACTGTAGCTGAATGTTTGGAAATCGCCAAGCAGGCCCTTCAACTTGAGAACGGCGGAAGCCATTGGAACGACTCGTATCAGCTTAGGGTTCAGATTGACAATAAAATACCCGGTAACTACAGTGTTCAAAATGAGTTCGAGCATGTCATGCGACGGGAGTATTATTTTACCGAGATTATAAATTTTATAAATAATGCGCCGTTTACTGAAGAGACCAAACCAATTATTGATGCGTATAAGAAGTGCCTCGATGATTTAAAAGGTAAAAGAGATTACTTGTATGATGTGCCGGCAGACATTAGGAAATTAGGATCGAAGATCACTGATGCGGAGCCGAGTGAAATAGTCAAGAATGCACTTGATCACATCGTGAATGATGGTCGGGATGATTTGCATTTTGAAGATTGGGATCGGCTGACCGGAGATCCACTTTGGATCGAGAGGTTAGGTAAAGAAAAAATCAAATATGCCGATAACTTACTGAAGCGAGAAGCCGGACAGTATTTACGCGACCTTCAAAAGGAAGAAGAGGAACATCAGGAAAGAGACAGTGTCAATAAACGAGAGCGTATTGGAGCAAAGTTCATTCGTTTTCATACCGAAGAAGACACTCCTTTAGTTGTAATGAACATGTACAGGGATTACGGCTACAACAGTCCAGTGCGTACCATGAAAGTCGGTACGGTAAAGTTACTCCAAAGTCTGTCGGCGGAAACTTTGGAACGAATTTCCGCTTCTGCTCCAGCAGGTTTTATGGAAGCTGTAAATTTAATAAGAGCTAATCCGGAAGATTTTGATCATGTTGTTCGTGATAAAGACTTTAAGGAGGTGGTCGGAGTAAGTCAAGAGGTTGATAAATTTGTTGGGCAAATGGCCCTTCATTATCTTGGGTCTGCAGATGTGCGCGAACAGATCTTTGCGGCGTGTACTCTCCAAGGTTTATCTACATGGCCACCTGAGGCTTATGAAGTGATTAAGCAAACCCTTCTCAAAACTCAGGATCAGAAACTCACGGCAGTTCTAGTTAAAACATGTGAAGCTCGATACGACGATCCGGATTCATACGGCATTCTTCTTGAAAATTTTGATGTTTTGTCGCCAACCGCCAAAGAAAAAATACGCGATAAAATACCCAGCATTCTTTCTCATTTGGTTGTTACTGACCACGAGAGCGTTAAGGATGGATTTTATTCCAGCTTATCGGCCATACTAGGGCTTCCCTCTGGCGATATAAAAAGGACTCTTGCAGTTTTGTATAAAATGCGACAAGTAAACTATTCTCACAGGATTGATGATGAAACGATTGTAGACGCGATAAAAATGTCTGCTGTCCCTGGCGCGCTGGAATTTCTCATTAGTTTCATTGAAATGGGCTATTCATTTAAGAGTGTTGATAAAGACGCCCTGTTGGAAGCTTTACCTCGCGCGTCTCAAGTTTTATCTGATTACACTTTTGTTAATAAATTATATCCAAGTTCTTATCTGAACAATGTTATCAAGGAAGGCAAATTGAGGGATGCCTTTGAATATTTTTCTGATCAGATCCGTTACAGTAATTCGTATTACGATATTTATGTAAAAATGGAAGAACTGGTCAAAAGCGACACGATCGATCCGGTTATGATGAGAAAAGCCACGGACGTTATCTACGTGTTACGCAAAGACTCTTTTGGCGCGGATGTATCCAGTGAACAATTTTATGCCGCAATTTTGGACACGATCGACCGGCCGGAAAAAATAAAAGAGCTTCGTGCTATTTTGGTTGATGAATCGATACCCGAGTCAATACGCGGCATAATCAAATCGGAATTTTTTAAGCTAATCACTATGCCAGACGCTTTGGTAAAGATAAAAATTTACACTAAGATAGCCTCGGATATCACCAGATCTCCTTCTCAGGAAATTCAGAGACTGAGAGAACCACTACTTCGAGAACTTATTTCGGCCGATGACCCAGTGGCCAGATATGCCGAGATAGAAAATGTGTTTATTAAAAATAATTTACCGATAGCCGGCAGGGTCTACGCTATTTTCGAAATCCTCTATCCGACAAAAAAAATTGAAGCAATGCTGAGTACCAGTTCCAGCCCAGTGCTTAAAGGTGTGGGTCCGCGGCGTCGCTCTGACATCTTTTATAAGGATCTTCTTAATGTTCATATCAAATCGGCAAATAGATCGCTTTTGCAATATATACAATTTCTAACGGAAAACGAGGGGTTGCTGTCCAAGGTGGAATCAATTGGTCCAGAGACCCTTAATAGTTCAGAAAAGAAAAAGTTGAAAATTCTATTGGACAAATTCGACACACTTTTTGAGAATTCATCATTGATCCAAAACGATGGCACTGCCAAGGAGGTAGACCTTAAAGAGCGTTACGAGGAAATAAAAAAACAACTTTCTGTGAAAGAAGGTCAAACCTTACATGAACGTATCGCGGAAATGTTTCTCAAGCCTCTGAATATCGATAGTCTTGAGGAAGTCAAAAATATTTCTATGGAAGCAATAGCGTCTGCAGACAAGCGCAATAGGGCACAGGTGGAAGATACTGGTGGGCATTTTGACCTGTCGGCCGGAGACCTGTTAAAAGGTATTAATGATTTATATATTGAAAACATTCTTCAAAATGGTTCAGTGGCCAGAGAGTTTTTAGGTGCAGACTCTGCTTCAGATGCCACACCTTTTGATACGGATGTAAGTATGATTTCGGAACAAGATGGCAAGTTGGGTTTTGCAGAGAAAGTAGACTCCTCAATTGCCCGCAGTTATGGAAAAATCCTTTTTGCCATACGAGACAGGGGGCAGTTTCAACATACCAAAAGCGGCGAAAAATCATCTTATGAACCCGGTAAGTTTGAGCTATTCAAGACTTCGGTAGCAGGTGAAAGGCATTACGGCATAAGGACTGGTTTTCCCGCCACGGAGATAGATTTCATAATTGAAAAAGGGCGAGTTGACGATAATGTGTCAGATCGAGTGTGCCATGCGATTGCGGAAAATGGCTATTACGTACCAATCGTGAATGATGGAGGAGAAGTTATATTTACACCTCAGCAATTTGATGAATACCGAAAAATATTCAGTGGTCTGGAAAGATTCGGGGGCGGAGCTTTCGTGTTTGAAGCTCATGATGATGAGTCTATTAAGAACCTCAAAAAAGAGGTTAGAAGTAACTCTGTTGAAGTCGAAAAACTTAACGGCAACATTAGATCGGAGATTGAGTCTGCCCTCAAAGGTTCGGGTATAACTTTAAAAGAAGAATATTCCGCCAGTATTATTGGCGCTGAATTGGTAGATACTGGTTCGACGGGGAGGAAAACAAATCTAGCCGGAAGTTTTGATTTTGATTTTTCGCTCAAATTGGACGAAGCGGATTTCTTGAATGCTGCGGGGCTTTCAGGAAAGATTGGAAAGTTGCTCGTGGCGGAAGAGGTTGACGTAAAGGCGCATCAGAATGGTTATTATCAGTTACGGGCAAAAAATGTGACGGGAATAGGGGAGGCAAAATTCAAAAAACCGATTGATATTGATATTGGTTTTACTCGCAAGTCGGATCTGGCTGTGTTTGGGTCTCATGATGCCGTCAGGGAAAAATTGACATGGATTGAAAGCCACATTGGTAAAGATGCCTATGAGACGACCATTGCCAATATTTTGTTGGCTAAAGAAAAACTCAAGGAAGACCATGCCTATAAAAAGCTGGAAGACGGTGGATTAGGAGGCATTGGTGTGGAAAACTGGATACTCGCTCATCACGGAAATATTGAGCAAGCCTTCCGCTCGTTCCGAGATGCAGCGTATGTTGGGGAAAAACAGTTACCTCTGGATGAATTTGCCAAGAAATACAAGATCATTGATCCGGGTGTGAATGTTAAATTCCTTCGACACGACAATTTTATTCAAAATCTAAAACCGGAAGGGTATAAAGCTATGCTTGAAGTCATTGATAAATTCCTGACTTCTAATAAAGCTTGAAATTTAGGTGGAAATAAGAGATTGGTGTCTTTTTTCATACCAAAAACCGTGAAGTTTGTATTGGCACTTCAAAGTCGTTTTAATCCTGTTTGTGGCCGAAGCCGATACCTACCCGACAGTCTTGGCAAAAATGCGTTCACTATTTTGATCAATAAAATGCAAGAAACTGGTATAAACATACCGCTACTCGCGGCGAGCGCTATCCCTGAGAAACCGCCAAATGTGTGTGCACATTACCCGCCCTTATTGACACTCGCTTAATTTTGTGATATTTTACAAGAAGCGGGATAATTCCCAGTAAGAAACAAGTTCCTCAAACACAAGGAGAAAACATGAGTTCTGCTATAATGGATGGTATGGACGTAACAAAAAAGTGGTGGGAAGATCATTCTGCTTTCTACCAGGACGAAACGAAAATCCCCATCGATATCCACTACGGCCCCGGTAGCCCCAACGAAGACGAGCTTCATCTCATCGGCCCTGTGGCCGGAAAGCATGTGCTTGAAATTGGTTGCGGCGGCGCCCAATGCTCTATCGCTTTCGCAAGGCAGGGCGCGGTTGTCACCGGCATAGATTTTTCTGAAAAACAAATCCAGTTTGCCCGAAAGTTGGTAGCGGAAAATGGCGTTGCCGTCCAGCTTTATCAGCAGGACATCACCAACCTCTCTCCCGTTGCGGACCAAAGCCAAGACATTGTGTTCTCTGCCTGCGCCCTCGGCTATGTCCCTGACCTCCTCGCGTGCTTCAAAGAAGTGCACCGTGTGCTCAAAGACGGCGGTGTGTTTGTCTGGAGCGTCGGACACCCTCTGTATGAGCTTGTGGACTCAAAGACGCTCACCGTGCGCGATTCGTATCTTGATACGGGCGTGAAAGTGGCGGGCGAAGAAACCGGCTCTGCGTTTGCAAATGTTCGGCGGACCATCAGCGATTACTTCACAACGATGACCGATGCTGGCTTCGTTGTCGAAAAACTATTGGAGCCAGATTCCCGCAAGCACTACAAGTATGATCCGTGGTATGGGCTCTGGGACTACACGCCCGAGCTTCTGGCCAAGTTGCCAGCTACGATTATCTTCAAGTGTCGGAAGAAATAAAGTTCCCAAAAACACAGACAGCCACCCACAAAGGTGGCTGTTCTTTTTTATACCAGCATAGTTCGAAATCCCCCCGCCAGCGCGAGCTCGCTGTGCTTTTAAAATAGTAAAAGATGTGGTATATTTTGCCAATTATGAACACATCTATCGCCGAGAAAATTTCTATTCAAGCCGAGGAGAAAGAAGACACGACAGCTCAAGCGGATCGCTTGGCTATTTTTGAAGAAGTCCACGGCCTAAAGAAAGGTGATTTCGAAGCATTTCTTAAAAATATCGGCCCATTTGCAGCCTCTAATGGAAAGCCCCTAACGATGCTTGACGGTATGGGTGGGTATGGCGATGTAACCGCTCATATTCTCGCTGAAGCAAAAAAGCAGGGAATCGCGCCAGACATTTATATTGTTGATGAAAGTATTAACCAGCTCAAAAGAGGCATGTCTAGCAAAACACTGCCCGAAGACTTTCCTCAAGACCATCTCGTTGTTGGCGATATACGAGAGACGCCATTTCCCGACAGCACTTTTGATACTGTAGTCATCAAGATGTGTATTCACGAGGTACCCCTAGCCGAGCAAACAAAAATGCTTAAAGAAGTCTATCGGGTTTTAAAGCCTGGCGGAAAATTCGTAACCTGGGAATTAGCGTTTAGCAACAAGGAAGCACAAAAAACTTTTCAAGACGTTATTCGTAAAAAAGATGAGATTGCTGGCTTTACTCAAATGGTGGCCAAAAGATGGTTTCCTATGGAAGCTGAAATCTTACAAGCTTTTGACAATGCTGGTTTTGTAAATGTCTCTTCGCCACACACACTTGAGCCAACTGTTAATTTAAGAAAAAGAGAAACAGAGCTTGCTTCAATTGAGCGCTCAAAGATTATGCACGAAAAAGGCGAATTGACGCCCGAAGAAGAAAAACATCTCTTAGGATTGGGCAAAAGTCGATGTAGTGAATTGGTGGCTTTTACGAAAAAATACATGGCTTCTGTTTCTCCGGAATTAAAGAAGGCCATGAACTATCGAGAAACTGTCGACAACGTTATTTTTGAGCCAGAAAAAAAGATATTTGTAGGGTATAAACAGAAATAAATAACCTATACCCGAAAATCATGGTTGAAATAATTTTTGAAGCACACGGAACGACATTTGATAACGAAGCACATTTAGCATCAGGACATAACGATGTAGATTTATCTTCACTTGGTGAGCAGCAGTCAAGAGAAATGGGTATTCGCTATAAGGACGAACATTTCGATGCAATTTTTTGTTCAGACTTAAAACGTGCTTATCGAAGCGCAGAGATAGCTTTCTGTAAAAACAAAGTTGGGAAACTGAATTCAGATGATGATTTTCTGAAGAACGAATGTAGGTTTCCTATAATCAAGGATGCTCGGCTTCGAGAATGTAATTATGGCGATTTTACCCAAAAACCCAGCGAAATTGTTGATAAAGAAAAACCACAAAGAATCAACATACCGTTTCCTAACGGCGAAAGCTATACCCAGACAACTACACGAATGAAATCTTTTCTACAAGATTTAGCAAAAAACTATAATGGCAGACGAGTAATGATTGTTGGCCACCGTGCTACGCAGTTCGGTTTGGAGAATTATATAAATGGTGTGCCACTCGAAAAACTTACCTCCACTCATTTCAAATGGCAACCGGGGTGGAAGTATGAGCTGGAAGAAGAAGGCGGATCGCGGGCTGTTGCTGAAGGTCAAGATTTTACTGTTTAAACTTTCTTATATGGAGCAGTTAGTATTTGAGTAAAAGAAAACCGCCTCCGACGCAGAAACGATTTTCTTTGCGTTGGAGACGGGATGGTAATCACTCAAGGCTTAAGGGTTCGGCTGTCAATGACGATATTGACGATGCACTGGAGACCTTCGCGTTGACAGAGCTCCTTCGCTCCTCGGTCGAGTTTCTCACGAATCTGTTCGAGAGAAACCGTGTCCTTGCCCTGCGAGAGTCGAACGGCCAGGCGAGTGAGAAACTCCACGAAGTCCGTTTCCAGAGCATTGCAGAATTCCACGATCGTCTCAACTTTGCTGATACCGCCGTCGGTCTCACTGTGGGCAATGGCCGACCGGTTGCAGCCCAGTCTGTCTGCAAGCTGGTCCTGGGTCAGCCCTTTCTCAATCCGGATTTCCTTCATGAGTTCGGCCGCCGCCTTCTTGGCTTCCTCTTTCGAGCGCTTCATAAAATGCTCCTTTTGTGGTAGGTCAGGTATTCTGCGTATATAATAGCACCATTATAGGCACCTTGTCAAGTAAGATAGTTGACTATACTATCAATGTATGATATAGTAGGCCAAGAACGTATTTTGTTGTTTGACTTCAACCATAACCTTAACCTATAGAAAAGGAGCTAATCATGAGTATGAGTATGGGCATGGGAATGAGCTTGTCGATGTCGCACAGCATGCAGTTACGCCACCAGTTGCGACTTGAACCCTTGGTTACCATGCCCCAGTCCAACTGGAGCATGATTAAGGCGTTCGAAGAGGACGCTGCCAGGGAGTTTCGGTTTCCGCTCGCGGCCAAGCGTGGCAAGTTCGAGGGCTTTGATGTTCTCGATCATGTCGAGCGCTTACGTCGGATCGACGAAGCGAACATGGTGTTCCGCTTCGCCTACACTCGGGGAGCAAACCCCAAGACCGGTCGTCCAAGTGGCTACTTTAAGATTCCTCTCTTGCGTGATCATCACGTCGAGATCAAGGACATCAAGAAGCGCGTCACCCGGGCCGAGTACGAACGAGCCGTGGCCATTCAAGAGTGTGTTGGGCAGATGGAGCGCATCGCGCACGCCATTCCTTATCACTCGCTTCTCACGGAGGTGCAGAAACATCTTCGCAAGAAGTACACGACCGACATCAACAACGCAGTCGTTGTTGGGGTTGATCGCGGCGGGCGTCTCCCAGCTATCATTATGGGCCGAGCTTTGAACCACCAACAGGTGTTCTACCTCAAAGTGGACCAGGGCGGCGGCCAGCTTGATCTCGATCGTCTGGAAGAGTTTGCCAAGGACGGCATCTTTCAGGGCAAGCACGTCTTATTTGTCGACTCGACGGTTGACAGTGGACGGCAGATCGAGGTTCTCAGGCGATACTTCGATGACAGCGGTTGGCAGTCGAAACTCGGCTTCCAAAGCTGGAGCATCGTTGGCTCAAATGAGAACGGCGAGAGCCTCTACAAGCACCTCAATATCAACTGGGGTGTCGATCCTGACCAGACGTTCGAGGACAATCCGACTCTGATGGGCGTCGATTACGCACCTGGCAGTCACTGCAGGGTTGTGGAAGTGCCCTCGGAAACGTCTGAGAAGATCCGCAAGGTGATTCTCGACGTGCCTGACGGCTTCGTCTACGACCTGACCGATATCGACGAGCAAATCGCCGAATATCGGCGCAAGCTTGCCGATCACGCGAAGGAAGAAAAATCGGTTGCTGTAAGTAACCGACTCATCTCTTCCATCAATCGCGAGATTGGGGTCGCGCTCGATTCCAAGGCTTGGGCGAAAGCTCGGAGTCACGCTTCCACGATGACAATTGGGGATCTTTCGGAAACTGGCATTGCCAGGACCGAAAACCAGATCACCAACCTGCTTATCGTCGGCAGCGGTCGAGAGCCATCTGAGATCTCTGACGAGGTCGCGGAATTCATCGTCAAACATCTTGGCGAGAAATACCGCTTCTGCGCCGGAACGCCCCATGGCAATCCCGGCACGGTTCTGCGCAAGGCGACGTGCTACCACCCTTCCGATGTTCGTCTTTACCAACCTGGTAATAGCACTGACAACGAGGAACAGTCCACCACCTACTTCGTCGGCAACGACAAGCAAGGAATGCGAAAGCAAATGGTGAGTGATGCGGCTGCCGTTCTTGTTCTCGGCGGTGGGGAGGGCACTTTAAACGAAGTGATCCTCTCGCTCGTCATGGGCAAGCTCGTCTTTCTCGTTCGTGGTTGGGGTCCGGTTCCTGCCTACGTTGGTAGCCGGATGAAGTTTCTCAAGATGTCGAACCTCCGGATGTGTGCATCGCTCGTCGAAGCGGTGCAAACACTCAAGGGGGTGTAGTTCTTCGGGCAAAAACCCAGCGCAACTCAACGCGTGTAAAAA
>Ga0265338_10002238_pt1 | contig 29484 bp, 22 predicted proteins | sample 42126metaG_FD_193579 | JGI IMG/M metagenome (GOLD analysis project Ga0265338, IMG submission 193579) | Rhizosphere microbial communities from Carex aquatilis grown in University of Washington, Seatle, WA, United States - 4-21-26 metaG | ecosystem: Host-associated > Plants > Roots > Rhizosphere...
AGTCTGGCCGACGCACAGGCGGTCGCCTCGCCGGTTGCCCGCTGCCGAGAGTGCGCTAGCGGCTCCGAAGCGGACTTTGAAGGTGGCGTTCATAGGCGGACGCGGCGTGATCTCGAAGTACAGCGGCATTGAAGCCTACTACGAAGAAGTGGGAAAGCGCCTGGTCCAGATGGGACACGAGGTAACGGTGTATTGCCGCAACTACTTCACCCCCGCGCAGGCGGAATACAACGGCATGCGGCTGGTGCGGTTGCCCACTGTCCGCTCGAAGCATATGGAGACCGTGGTGCACACGCTGTTCAGCACCTTGCACGCGCTGACGCAGAGGTACGACATCGTGCACTTTCACGCCCTGGGACCGGCATTGTTCTCGCTGTTCCCAAGAATGGTGCGAGAGAAGACGGCCGTGACCGTTCAAGGCCTGGACTGGCAGAGGAAAAAATGGGGGCGGTTGGCGTCGGCTGTGTTGCGCCTGGGAGAGCGTGCCTCCGTGCAGCTTCCGAATGGAACCATGGTGGTGTCACAGGCGCTGCAGCAACGCTACCGCGAATCCCACGGGATTGAAGCGTTCTATGTTCCGAACGGAGGAGTGTTGAGGGAGCGCCACGAGCCAAAGAAGATCCTGGAATGGGGACTGGAGCCGGGAAAATACGCTTTGTTTCTGGGGAGATTTTCACCCGAGAAAGGGTGCCACTTGCTGGTCGAGGCGTTTGAGCGGCTCGACACGGATGTGAAACTGGTGATGGCCGGAGCTGCGAGTTATTGCGATGACTACAGCCGGGACCTTCGAACGCATGCCAGTGATCGCATCCGCATGCTCGACTGGGTTTCGGGGGAGACGCTCGATGAGTTGTTGACGAATGCGATGATCTTTGTCCTTCCGTCAGATCTGGAGGGTTTGTCGCTCGCGCTGCTTGACGCCATGGGCGCGGGACTATGCGTACTGACGAGCGATGTTCCGGAGAACCGAGAAGTGGTGGATGGTGCCGGATTCACCTTCCCCCGGGGGAGCTCGTCAGACCTGGCGGAGCGGTTGCACTTCCTGATCGCCAATCCGGCCGTGCGCGAATCCGCCGGGAGGGCAGCGAGAACGCGGATCGAGGAGCAATATCAGTGGCAGAAGATCGCAACGGATATCGAGAAGGCGTACTTCGAGATCATGGGCTGGAAGCCCGCCGAAGTTACGGCGAAGAAACCGATCGCGAAGGCGGCAGCGGTGGGCGAAACCGCGGGCGCAGAACGACGTGCGGGATAGACACCGAATCGTCAGGCATTAACGGATTCCTCCTGTGGTGCACGGCTTCGGAGAGTCGCGGAAGCACAGGAGAAGCCACTGGCCCCCGCGGCGATCACGTAACGGCGATCACGTAACCAGGAAGGTGCCGGTAGCGGCACGAATCTAAGGCGGTTGAACAGAGGACGGGTGAAAACCCGTCCTTTTTTATTACAATCAGATGCTCGCTTGCGGTGCGATGCAGGTCCAACCGCCGCAGGCGATGCTTCCCATGCGAAATGCGATTCTTGTCACCGGCGGCGCGGGCTTCATCGGCTCGAATTTCATCCTGCAGCGAATGAGCGAGGATGCGGCGTCGATCGTCAATCTGGACAAGCTGACCTACGCGGGGAATCTGAGCAATCTGGAAAGCGTCGCGGGCGACCAGCGATACGAGTTTGTTCAGGGCGAAATTGCGGACCGAAGCCTCGTCCGGCAGCTCCTCGAACACCACCACCCGACTGCTATTGTGCACTTCGCCGCGGAAAGTCATGTGGACCGGTCGATCCGCGGGCCCGAGGACTTCGTTCGCACCAATATCGATGGGACCTTCGCGTTGCTCGAGGAGGCCCGGGCGTATTGGAGTGGCCTTGCCGACGAAGCTCGCAAGACTTTCCGCTTCCTGCATGTATCCACCGACGAAGTCTTTGGATCTCTAGGCCCGAGCGATCCCCCTTTCAGTGAGTCGACCCCGTACGCTCCCAACAGTCCGTATGCCGCGTCCAAAGCGGCGTCCGATCACCTGGTACGCGCCTACCATCGCACCTACGGGTTGCCCACGCTTACCACGAATTGCTCGAACAACTACGGGCGATTTCAATTTCCAGAAAAGTTGATTCCGCTGATGATCCTCAACGCGCGCGATGGGAAACCGCTGCCGGTTTACGGAGATGGCAGGAACGTTCGTGATTGGATCTATGTGGAGGATCATTGTGCCGCGGTCGCAAAGGTGCTGCGAGACGGCCGCCCGGGAGAGACCTACAACATTGGCGGCTGGAACGAGATGCCCAACCTCGAGATCGTGGAGACGATCTGCAATTTGGTCGATGAGTTTGCGCCGCGCGTTCGGGCCTCGCGTCGCGAACTGATCACGTTCGTCAAAGACCGCCCCGGCCACGATCGGCGCTACGCCATGGACGCACGCAAAGTCGAGCGCGAACTGGGATGGAAGCCGAAAGAAACTTTCGCAACTGGCATTCGCAAGACGGTTCGCTGGTATCTTGAGAATGAAGCATGGGTCCGCGACGTGACTAGCGGCGCGTACCGGCAGTGGATTGCAACGCACTACTCGGGGTAAGTAGAGACTCCATGAAAGAAAGCTCGAACTACAAAGGCATCATCCTGGCCGGAGGGTCGGGCACGCGTTTGTATCCGGTGACGCAGGCGATGGGCAAGAGCCTGCTGCCGGTTTACAACAAGCCCATGGTTTACTATCCGCTTTGCACGTTGATGCTGGCTGGTATTCGCGACATTCTTGTGGTCTCGACGCCCGAGGATGTGCCGAAGTTTCAGGCATTGCTACGGGATGGAAGTCAGTACGGAATCCATTTGCAGTACAAGGTGCAGCCCAGGCCCGAAGGAATCGCGCAGGCGTTCCTGCTGGCGGAGGAATTCCTCTGCGGCAGTCCGTGCGCTCTGGTGCTGGGAGATAACATTTTCTACGGGCACGATCTGGCGAAAGATCTGCGCGCGGCCGCAACGAATGTTCGCGGGGCACGGGTGTTCGCCTATCCCGTTCATGATCCCGAGCGATACGGAGTTGTCGAGTTTGACGCCAGCGGCCGCGCTCTCAGCATCGAGGAGAAACCGAAGCAACCAAAATCGCGCTATGCGGTTACGGGGTTGTATTTTTACGACAGCGAAGTGGTGATGATCGCGAAATCTTTGAAACCGAGCGCCCGCGGAGAACTCGAGATTACCGACGTCAACCAGGCCTATTTGAAAGCCGGCCAGCTGGAAGTGGTCGTCATGGGGCGCGGCATGGCGTGGCTCGACACCGGCACGCATGAATCCTTGATGGAGGCTGCGCTCTATATTCAGGCAATCGAAAAACGACAGGGGCTCATGGTGGCGTGTCCGGAGGAGATTGCATATCGCTCCGGCTACATCACCGCGGCGCAGGTGGAAGAAATTGGAAATGCTATGAAGAACAACAGCTATGGCGCCTATTTGCTGCAACTTCTGCGGGAGAGAGTATTTTGAACGCACTTCCGGCCACGCGCTCTGCCATGGATGCGATGAAGAGAATCTCGACGGGTCTGCCCGGCATGTTCATTCTGGAGCCGCGCGTGTTTGGAGACGAGCGCGGATTTTTTCTGGAGAGCTACAACGAGCAGGTGATGGCTGAGATCGGCATCCGCGAACGCTTCGTTCAGGACAATCATTCCTGCTCGCAACGGAATGTCCTGCGAGGGCTGCACTACCAGATCAAGCAACCGCAGGGGAAACTGGTGCGCGTGGCAGAGGGCGAGATTCTTGACGTTGCAGTCGATCTGCGGCGCAGTTCGCCGACATTTCGCGGCTGGGAGGCGGTGCGCCTGTCAGGCGAAAACAAGCGCATGCTGTGGGTTCCCGCAGGCTTCGCGCATGGATTCCGCGTGACCTCGCGGATAGCTCACGTGTTGTATAAGACCACGGACTACTATGCTCCGGAACACGAACGCACCCTGGCGTGGAACGATTCTGATTTGAAAATCGACTGGGAGCTCGATGGCGAGCCCGTCGTGTCCGCGAAAGATCAGCGAGGCGCCGCTCTGCTCGACGCCGAAACCTTCGAGTAGCCGCAGCCCATCGCATATATGAAAGTAATGATTCTTGGCGCTTCGGGCTTGCTGGGTAAAGCCCTTATGCACGAGTGGACGGGACATGACTGGACCGGACATGACCGGACCGGAGATGAAGTCGTCCCTCTCAACTCTCGCGACGTTGATATTCGCGACGCCGGCAAGGTGCAGGATGTGGTCGCTACCGTACGTCCGGATTGGATTCTACTGGCCGCCGCCTACACCGACGTTGACGGGTGCGAGAGTCACAAGGATCTTGCGTTCGCGGTGAATCGTGACGGGGCGGTGAACGTTGCTGAGGCCGCGAAGGGCACAGGTTCGCGCCTGGTGTTTCTAAGTTCCGACTACGTGTTTGACGGAAGAAAGACCTCGCCCTACGAAGTGGACGATGAACGTAACCCGCAGAGCGTTTACGGGCGAACGAAAGCTGAAGCAGAGGTGCGGTTGCTGGAGGTGCTGCCGGAGTGCTGCATCGTGCGGACCTCGTGGATCTTCGGAACAGGCGGAAAATGCTTTCCCGATACTATTCTGAAAGCGGCGGCGACCCGACTGGCGCTCGATGTAGTGAATGATCAATGTGGGTGCCCAACCTATTCCGTGGATCTGGCGAAGGCAATCGTTCAGCTGTGTCGCAAAGAAGCTTCTGGAATTGTGCACGCGACCAATTCCGGGGATTGTTCCTGGTTTGAATTCGCCCGCGAAATTGTGAAGAGCGCCGGACTCCCGGCTGAAGTATGTCCCGTCAACACTCAGCAGATGGCTCGTCCAGCGCCTCGTCCGGCATATTCTGTCTTGTCCCCCCGGAGCCTGCAACCTTGGGGAATTGCCATGCCTACGTGGCAGAATGCGCTGCAGCGCTATATCCACGAGCGCTCAAGCTGAGAGTCCTCACCAGCGTTGCTTCACCAGACGCGGGACTGTTACGATGCGGCGGGGTTTACTCCAGGTGCTATCAATCCTGAACTACATCGACCGGCAGCCCATCGATAATTTCGGCCCGAATCTGCCTCCTCTGGAGCCGGCCCCGTGACCAATACTTCCTTTCAGCCCGGCGAGGAGTTTGCTGCCGCAATGGACTCCCGCGATCCGCTGGCAGACTTTCGCCAACGATTCTATTTCCCGCAGAGCAAGAATGGGGAAGACTGCATTTATCTGTGCGGGCATTCGCTCGGATTGCAGCCGAAAACTGCTATCTCCCACATCGAGGAGCAACTCCGCATCTGGGCGGAACTCGGCGTGGAAGCGCACTTCCACGCAAAGAATCCGTGGATCTCTTACCACCGCTTGCTCTCAGCGCAGACGGCCGCGCTGGTCGAGGCCGAGCCAGCGGAGGTCGTGGTGATGAATTCATTGACGGTGAACCTGCACTTGATGATGGCATCCTTCTACCGTCCAACGACCAAGCGGCACAAGATTCTCGTCGAGCGCGGAGCCTTTCCCTCGGATCAGTACGCGGTGAAGTCGCAAATTCGCTTTCACGGATTTGATCCCGCGTCGTCGCTTCTTGAACTCGAACCTCGCGAAGGCGAGTCATGTATGCGCGACGAGGATGTGGAATCGCTGATCGAGCGCGAGGGCGATTCGATTGCATTGATCCTGATCGGCGGAGTGAACTACGCCACCGGCCAGGTCTTCGACATGGCTGGAATCACGGAGGCCGGACACCGCAAAGGGTGTGTCGTCGGGTTTGATCTGGCGCATGCAGCAGGAAATATTCCGCTGCGCCTGCACGACTGGGGCCCAGATTTTGCCGTGTGGTGCAATTACAAATATCTGAACGGCGGTCCGGGCTGTCCCGGCGGATGTTTTGTTCATGAGCGCCACGCGCGCGCCTGGGAACTTCCGCGTTTGGCCGGGTGGTGGGGCCACGACGAAGGGACCCGATTCCAAATGGGACCTGACTTTCATCCGATGCCGGGCGCCGAGGGTTGGCAGTTGAGCAATCATCCCATCCTGGCGCTGGCTCCGCTCCATGCCTCAATGGAGCTTTTTGCTGAGGCAGGGATCGAGCGGCTGCGCGCCAAGAGTGTATCGCTCACGGGATATATGGAGTTCCTGCTCGGTCAACAGTCATCCCCGAAGTTTTCCTTGATCACGCCGTCTGACCCGGAGCGAAGAGGGGCGCAGCTTTCGATCCGTCTGCCACGCGACGGACGCAAACTCTGCGACTCTCTGGCAGCACAGGGAGTGATCGGGGATTGGCGCGAGCCCGATACCTTCCGCGTGGCTCCCATCCCGCTATACAACTCGTATCACGACGTTTACAAGTTCGTGCGGCACTTTGTCGCGTCTCTTCAATGAGCCTGGTCCCGGCGAATCATTCCGTCTTGGTTACGTCAGTAACGAGTGGGCGCCTTCGAGCGAACTTACAATCTAGCCGTGGGGAATTCTCCGCTCCAGCACGCCAGGAAGTGGACCGCCATCGTGTCTGCGGTGGTGTGTGTCCATGTTTTGTTGTCGCTCCTGGCGCGGCGCGGGTTCGTGCTCACCGCAGTTGGCGACATCCTGCAAAACCTTATTCTGCTGTGCGCGACGATCGCCGTTGTTGCCAACATCAAAACGGCTTCTCCCCGGGCCCGCCTGTTCTGGGCGTTGATGGGTCTCGGCCTGGGAATGTGGCTGGCCTCGCAAGTGATGTGGACTTATTTCGAGGTCTGCCTTCGGCATGAGGCGCCAAATCCTTTTATTGGGGACGTAATCCTCTTCCTGCATATTGTCCCCATGATGGCCGCGGTGGCAATTCAACCGCACATTCAACAGGATGATCGCACCATAAGGGCTGGAACGCTTGATTTCGCGCTTCTCCTGACGTGGTGGCTCTTTCTCTATCTGTTCGTTGTGATTCCGTGGCAGTACGTGCACCCGGTGGAGTCCAGATACGGCAGAAGCTTTGACCTGCTATACGTTTGCGAGGAGCTGGTACTGGCGGCCGGACTGATGCTGGTGTGGCGTCGCAGCCACGGCGCGTGGCGCAATATTTACTTCCATTTCTTTGGGGCGACTCTTCTTTATTGCGTGGCTTCGCTGATGGCGAGCGAAGCCATCGATCTGCACCTCTACTACACGGGTAGTTTGTTCGACGTGCCGCTGGTAGCTGCGATGGTATGGTTTGTCCGCATCGGCTTCTTGCGGCGGGAGCAGGCGTCGCAGAACCCGGTGGAGGAACCGCCGACTCGCGGGTACGGCATTTGGAAGGCGCGCCTGGCCATGGTGACCGTGTTCATTACGCCCTTGATGATGGCATGGGCGCAATTCGGCGGAGATGCGCCGAAACCTGTACGTACATACCGGCTGCTCCTGACGGTTGCCGTGATGATCGTGATGGGGGTGTTGGTGTTTCTCAAACAACATCTACTCGACCAGGAACTGCTCAGCCTACTTCGCTTGTCGCGGAGCAACCTCGATGAAATGTGCAGGTTGAAGGACGAACTTGAAAACAAGGAGCATTCGCTGCGATGGCACGGTCTGGAGTTGCAGCGCAAGAATCTGGAGCTGCAGGAAATCTCCTTCACCGATGTCCTGACCGGTGTGTGGAATCGACGCTATCTTGAAGAGATTCTGACCGCTGAGGCGGGGCAGGTCCTGCGAAACTACCAGCGCGCTCGGGGCAGCGACATCCGCAAACTCGATCACCGCGATCTGGTCTTCATCATGGTGGACGTGGACTTCTTCAAAGAAGTGAACGATCAGCACGGCCATCCTGCCGGAGATCGGTTGCTGCAACTGGTTGCGCAGCGGCTCTCCACGGTAGTGCGCAAGTCCGACGTGCTGGTACGGTGGGGCGGAGAAGAATTCCTCATCATGAGTCGATCCACCGATCCCACCGGGACTCCAGCGTTCTGCAGCCGCGTGCTCGAAGTCATGGCGTCCGAGCCGTTCGATCTCGGGCACGGAATCTCGGTTCGAAAGACTTGCTCCGTGGGATGGGCGCCGTATCCATGGAGCCGCGCCGCGTTCGAGGCGATTTGCGCCGAAGAAGCGATTGTGCTGGCGGACACCGCCCTCTATCGCGCCAAGGCGCTAGGCAGGAACCAGGGTGTCGGCATTCTGCCCGCGGACGCAGCAATCGTCTCCCCTGAGTCGATCAACTTAACATCGTTGCAGGATGGCAAGTCGCCGCTTACCCGTACAATAAAGACAGAATGCCCGGGCCGGAATAACGCTCCAACCGCGGAGTTAGGACCAACAGAAGCCGTAGATAAATTCCACCGCTAACTCTCGTCCGCGACATATCCCGATCTGAATTCGACGGCCGTCCACCTCCAGCGGCGCTTGACCTGCGGAAGCGCGTTGACTACATTGAAGGCTTCGCACGAGGCACAATCACCCATGAATGCCAAAAATCCTTCACGCAAGACGGGCCTTCGTCAGAAGGCACAGTTAATGTCCTCATCTGAAATCGAGCGCACCCTGGTGCGACTGGCGTACGAAATCGTAGAAAAAAATGGTGGTGTCGATGGTCTGGGCCTGGTCGGAATTCGCCGCCGGGGTGTGCCCATCGCGGAACGCTTGGGCAAGATCATCACGCGCATCGAGAGTGCAAAAGTACCTGTCGGAACATTGGACATTACCTTCTACCGCGACGATCTCTCGACCCTCGGACCCAAGCCTGTCGTGCAGGAAAGAGAAATTGGGTTTGATATTGAGGACAGGAATATTGTTCTGGTCGACGACGTTCTCTTCACCGGGCGCACGACCCGGGCGGCGCTGGACGCCCTCTTCTCGCATGGCCGCCCAAGGCGCGTACAGCTCTGCGTGCTGATTGATCGCGGACATCGCGAGATTCCCGTCGAGGCCACATTCGTAGGCCGCAATGTGCAAACTACGACGAGCGAAGTCATCGAGGTCAAGCTGACTGAGATCGACGATGCGGAAAAAGTCCTGTTGATGGAGAAGTAGCGGGCCACCCAAAGGAGCAGGGATGGAATATCTGATTGGGACGATACTATCCCTGGGTGTGGCCGTCTTGGTCACCCTTGTCGGCCTTGATCGTGAACGTGCTCTTTACGTCACGGCGCTCGTCGTGATCGCCACCTACTACATATTGTTTGCCGCGATGGGAGCGTCTTCCCGGACCCTCGTTATCGAGATCTTGTTCGCGAGCGGGTTCTCGCTATTCGCGATATTCGGCTTCAAGAAAAATCTCTGGCTGGTTGCCGCTGCTACGATCGGGCACGGCTTGTTTGACTTGGTTCATCACTCGCTCGTCGAAAACCCTGGCGTGCCGCGCTGGTGGCCCGGTTTCTGCATGGCCTTCGATGTGTGCTTCGGTGGTTTTCTGGCCGTGCGTTTAGTGACGCGCAGACTGCCCGTCGCTAACTAGCCGGCCTACGGGTAACCTCAGCGTCCAATCATCCTCAAAAAGAAAAGGACGGTGGCATGAACCACCGTCCTCTTGTTGGCGCTAGAGCAGCTAAGCGATCCGAGTGCAGACCGCCTTGGTTTGCGTGTAGAGGTTGAGGACGTCGTGTCCCATTTCGCGGCCCCATCCGGATTGCTTGTAGCCTCCGAAGGGGAGAGCGGCGTCGAAGATGTTGTAGCAGTTGATCCACACGGTGCCAGCCCGAAGCTGTTCCGCCATGCGATGCGCCTTACTTATGTCGCGGGTCCAGACCGCGGCTGCCAGGCCATAGTCGCTGTTGTTGGCGCGAGGGATGATTTCCTCGGGATCGGTGAAGGGCATTGCGGTCACCACTGGCCCAAAGATTTCTTCCTGCACGACCTTCATGCTTTCCTGCGTGTTCACGAGTACGGTCGGCTCGACGAAGTATCCGCGATCGCCAGCCCTGTGCCCGCCGACGGCGGCCGTCGCGCCCTCGGAGAACCCAGCTTCGAGATATCCGCAAACGCGATTCAGTTGTTCCTGCGAGACCAGCGGCCCCATCTGCGTGTCAGGATCAAGACCTGATCCAACCTTGATCTTCCGAGCATGCTCGGCGACACCCTCGACCACCTGGTCGTAAATCGATTTCTCGACATACAATCGCGATCCTGCACAGCAGCACTGTCCGTGGTTGAAGAAAATGGCGCTGGCAGAGCCGGGGATGGCGGTCTCGAGATCCGCGTCTTTGAAGACGACGTTCGGAGACTTGCCGCCCAACTCGAGCGAGACTTTCTTCAGGTTTCCAGCCGCAGCATGGACGATCAACTTGCCAACTTCTGTCGAACCGGTGAAAGCGACCTTGTCGACATCAGGATGAGCTGCGAGAGCCGCTCCTGCCGTCTCGCCATATCCGGGCACTATGTTGACCACGCCTTCGGGGAAGCCGGCTTCCATGATCAATTCGCCCAGACGCAGGGCAGAGAGCGGCGTTTGTTCTGCCGGCTTCAACACAACCGTACAACCGGTGGTCAGCGCCGGGCCCAGTTTCCACGCCGCCATCAACAGCGGGAAATTCCACGGAATGATTTGTCCGACCACTCCCACCGGCTCTCGCAGCGTATAAGCATGATATTTTGCGCCGGGTGTGTAAGGTACCGAGAGGGGAATTGTGTTGCCCTCAATCTTCGTCGCCCATCCCGCCATGTAGCGCAGCAGGTCGACTGCGAGTGGTACGTCGGCGGCCTTCGCGATGTTGAGGGGCTTGCCGTTGTCGAGGCTCTCGATATATCCGAACTCTTCGGTATGTTGTTCGAGCAAATCGGCAAGCTTCCAGATGAGCCGCCCGCGCTCGGATGCCGTCATGCGTCGCCAGGGGCCGCTGTCAAATGCTTTGCGCGCGGCCGCTACGGCCTGATTGATGTCTTCACGATCGCCTTCGGCGACTTGCGCCAGCACCTCGCCGGTTGCGGGATTGTATGTGGGAAACGTTTTGCCGGATGCCGCGTTCACCCACTTGCCGTTGATCAGCATCTTTCGTGGTTGGTCGATGAACTCCGCGACTTGCGGATGAATCTGCGGGGAAACTGCGATGCCCATACGTCCTCCTTGGTCAACATGGACTTGCAAGAGAGAATGATGCCGGACGAAGGATAGCGACCGGGGTATGCTAGTCCCGCGCGGCGATAAATGCAATTCGCAAAGCTGAATCTCCAGCGCGGTGAGCCGGGGTCGCCTATTCCCCGTAGGGAACCCAGATATTCTTTACCTGCGTCGCGTGCTCGAGGAACCAGCGGCCTTCCGCGACCTTCGGATCGAACCAGTCAATGACGCGGCCTTCGTTGGTCCAGACCTGCTTCAGGTTCCCGGTCGACATCGCCTTCGCGGCGGCCACCGTAGCCTCGTCTCCATAGCACCAGATCGCATCGACGTCGTCGTGCTCGGCCAGGGGTTTCAGGAGTTGCGATACATAGCCCGTGACGATGTTCACTGCGCCGCCCGGAAGATCGCTGGTATCGAAAAGTTGATAGAGGTCACCCGTGATGAGCGGATATTGTTCCGAAGGAATGGCGATCACTGTGTTTCCCGCCGCAAGCACGGGCAGGACCAGCGACAAGAATCCCAGCAGGGGTGCCTCTGCCGGGCAGATCACGCCGACGGTCCCGATCGCCTCGTTCATCGCGATCGCGATGTTGCGGAACGGCGGATTGTGCACCGCTCCATCGAATTTGTCGGCCCAGGCCGCGTACGAGAAGATGCGCTCAATGCCGAGATCGACTTCCGCCGCCGCCTGTTTCTCGCCGACAGCTGCTGCGAGTCGATGGATGATCTCGCTGCGGCGCAGCGCAAGATTCTCGGCGCAGTAATAAAGAACTTGAGCCCGATTATGAGCAGTCGCTTTTGCCCAGGTTTCTGCCTTGTGCGCCGCTTCAACCGCATTGCGAATGTCCTTGCGATTACCCAGCGGCGTTTCACCCAACAACCTTCCGTCAGGCGATCGTACTTCCATGCTGTACCCCGAGTCGGGGCGCGCCTGCTTGCCGCCGATGTACAGTTTTACAGTGCGGTCGATCGCCGGCGTACTGGCCTCCAAAGACTCGGCGACTTGCGAAGCCTTCGGTGCGCTCGCAGTCGGCAGCTGTGGAGCGCGCTTGAACCACGCGGGCTCCATGTATTCCAGCAGGCCCTCGCGGCCGCCTTCACGGCCGTATCCGCTCTCACGGTAGCCGCCGAAACCGCACGCCGCGTCGAACATATTCGTGCAGTTTACCCAGACCACTCCAGCCTTCAGTTGCGCCGCCACATGCAGCGCTACGTTGATGTTTTCACTCCAAACGCAGGACGCGAGGCCGTAGACCGTGTTATTCGCTAACTCAACCGCTTCTTTCGGAGTGCGGAAAGTCATGGCGGCGAGCACTGGACCGAAAATTTCCTGCTGAGCGACGATCGACGTAGGATGCACGTTACTCAGAAGGGTCGGCGGGTAGTAAAAACCGCGTGAAGGCAGCGCAACTTGCGGTTGCCAGCAAGTCGCCCCTTCCGCGATGCCCTGCGCCACCATGCGCTGGATGCGATCCAACTGGACGCGGGCGACGATAGCACCAATATCAATCGCTTTGTCGAGCGGCGAACCAATTCTCAGGCCGCTCATGCGCTCTCGAATCTTGGAGATCAAGCTCTCGGCAATGCTTTCCTGCATCAACAGGCGCGAGCCCGCGCAGCATACCTGGCCCTGGTTGAACCAGATTCCGTCGACGAGGCCCTCCACGGCGCTGTCGAGATCGGCGTCTTCGAAGATGATGAACGGAGATTTTCCTCCGAGCTCAAGCGATAGCCGTTTGTGACTTGGTGCAGTGGCACTGCGGATCGCGCGTCCGACCTCCGTCGAACCTGTGAATGCGATCTTGTCGACATCAGGATGTTTCACCAGAGCTTCGCCGGTCGAGCCATCTCCTGTCACGATGTTGACCACTCCGGTGGGCAGCCCAGCCTCCTGGCAAAGTTCCGCAAAGAGCAGTGCCGTGAGTGAAGTAAATTCCGCGGGCTTGAGAACTACCGTGTTCCCAGTTGCCAAAGCCGGTGCGATCTTCCACGCCAGCATCAGCAGCGGAAAATTCCAGGGAATGATCTGCCCCACCACGCCGCAAGGTTCGTACCCGGAAAATTCCTGCGTGAGCAACTGAGCCCAGCCGGCATGATGATAGAAATGCCGCGCCACTAGCGGAATATCAATGTCGCGGCTCTCGCGGATCGGTTTGCCGTTGTCCATGGTCTCAAGGACGGCCAGCAGTCGCGAGTGCTTTTGCACCAGCCGCGCCAATGCATATAAGTAACGTGCACGAACATGCGGGGTGAGGGTACGCCACTTCGGAGTAGCGGCGCGCGCGGCGCGAACCGCTGCATCAATATCCGCAGCCCCGCCTTGCGCGATCGACGCCAGTGTGTCGCCGTTCGATGGGTCGAGCGTGTCGAAATATGTTCCGGCAGCTGGCGGCTGCCAAGCACCGCCGATAAAGAGTCCGAAGCGCCGTCCGTGCCGCTCCAGCCACGCTACCGCTTCCTTGGAATCCTCGGGAGCGGGACCGTACTCCATGCTGACGAATTTTTCGGCAATGCTCATCGGACTCGACTCATTTCACCCCGTCGAACTACGCCCGGCTCAACCGTGCGCTCCCTGCTACGCAAGCGGATGACGATACTCAGCCGAGTACCGTCCGGTTGCGTGATGTTCCAGTTGCCGCTCGATATCGCCTAACAACCCGCTCGCCCCGAAACGAAAGAGTTCTGCTCGCGTCCACGACACGCCAAGCTCCTCTTTCATCATGGCGAGCCAATCGAGAGATTGCTTCGCGGTGCGGATGCCTCCTGCGGGTTTGAATCCGACTGCCATCCCTGTCTGCTGCGCGTACTCGCGAATCGCGCGAACCATCACCAGGCTAACGGGGAGCGTGGCATTGGTCGGCTCTTTGCCGGTCGAAGTCTTGATGAAATCGGCGCCGGCCATCATCGCGACAAAGCTGGCTCGCGCAACGTTGCGAAACGTGAGAAGGTCGCCAGTACCAAGAATGACTTTCATGTGCGCCGTTCCACAAGCTTGCTTGAAAGCCGCGACTTCATCGTAGAGGGCCTGCCAGCGTCCGCCGAAGACGTGCCCGCGCGTGATGACGACGTCGATCTCGTGCGCGCCCGCTTCCACGGACCGCCGAATTTCTGCAACGCGTTCGGCCAGTGGAGACAAGCCCGCCGGAAAGCCAGTGGACACTGCGGCAACGTGTACGGCGCTTCCTTCCAGTGCATGGAGCGCGGTCTCAATGAATGTGTGATACACGCAGACCGCCCCGGCCTTGATGCCGAGTTCTTCGATGCCGAGTTTCTCCGCCAAATCCTGCTGGATGGGCTGTCGCGCCTTCGCGCACAAGCGACGGACGCGCTCATCGGTGTCATCCCCCGAAAGCGTCGTCAAATCCATGCAGGTAATTGCACGCAAAAGCCACGCGGCTTGCCATTCTTTTTTTACCGTCCGTCGGGCAACCTGCGTCTGGGCGCGGCGTTCCACCGCGCTCGTATTCACCCGAACTTCCTGCACCCAATTCAGGTCGAGAGGAATACCGGAGTTTCGCAGAAGAGAATGGCCGGCCAGGCTGGCGATCGTGTTCGAGGACTGTGGCTCGCGGGTTGCCAGATTGCTCGCTGACTCGCGAGCAACGTTGGCATAGTTGTGATCGACCGACATTGCAGCTGCGCCCTCTGTCGTCCCCTGTAGGGTGCCTGCCCGTGAGGCCTGAACACGGGAGGATATCTTGATATGCAATTGTACGGCAGGGAATCAAATGACACGACAGTTGACAAGAAAAAGCTCACAATCGATCAGTCAGGGTTTACAATTGCGCACGATTTGGCCGCATCAGCCCAGAGATCTGTCGCGGCTATTCTGTTCGCGATCTGTCCTATGCCTCGAAAGACGATCTCCCCCGGCACTCGGAAGAAATTGGAGCAAGCTGCTGCCAAAGTCATGAAGAATGCGCATGCTCCGTACTCAAACTTCCACGTTGGTGCCGCCATTCTCCTCACCAATGGCAAAATATTTTCCGGTTGTAACGTGGAAAACGCTTCCTACGGAATGACCAATTGCGCAGAGCGAACGGCAATTTTTTCTGCAGTCGCGCGGTTGGGCCCAAGAATTGAAATTCAGGCGGTCGCTGTTGCCAATGATCATGGTGTCGCGTGCTCGCCTTGCGGCGCGTGCCGCCAGGTGATCTATGAGTTTGGCCCCGACGCGACGATCTTCTTCCAAGGCGCCAAGGGACCAAAGCGGGCGCAAATCGCCGAACTTCTTCCGGAAGGGTTCCGGCTCCAGTGAGTGCTTCGACGTCGCTCCCGCAAGTTTTCCGTGCGATCGATGTGATCCGCAAGAAGCGCGACGGTGTCGAACTGTCGCGATCCGAAATCGAAGGCCTGGTCAACGCATACACCCGCGGCGAGATTCCTGACTATCAGGTTTCCGCATGGCTTATGGCGGTGGTCTTGCGTGGCATGACGCGCCCCGAAACCGCGGCGCTGACCGATGCAATGTTGCGCTCGGGTGAGGTGCTGGATCTTTCTTCGCTGCCCGCAAAGAAAGTCGACAAGCACTCGACCGGTGGCGTGGGCGACAAGACGTCTCTCGTGCTTGCTCCGCTGGCCGCTGCCGCGGGCATTGCCGTCCCCATGATTAGCGGCCGCGGTTTAGGACACACCGGCGGCACGCTCGATAAACTCGAGGCCATTCCGGGCTTCAACGTGAATCTCCCGGTGGGCGAGTTTCGTCGCGTGTTGAAAATCTGCGGCTGCGCGATGATCGGACAAACAGCAGAAATCGCTCCCGCAGATCGAAAGCTCTACGCGCTGCGCGACGTGACCGGCACGGTGGAGAGTCCGTATTTGATTTGTGCTTCGATCATGAGCAAGAAGTTGGCTGAGGGCATTGACGCCCTCGTGCTCGACGTGAAGACCGGGTCGGGCGCGTTCATGAAGAGCGAGAAGGATGCGGTCTTCCTCGCGGAGCTCATGGTGGAAACCGGAGAGCGCATGGGCAAGCAGGTCGTCGCCCTCATCACCGACATGGATCAACCGCTCGGCAACATGATCGGCAATGCGCTGGAAGTAGTCGAGTGTGTCGACATCCTGCGCGGTGCGGGACCGGAAGACCTGCGCGAGCTATGCCTCGAACTTGCTGGATGGATGCTCTATCTCGGCGGAGCCACCAAGAGTGTCGCCGAAGGCAAGCAGGAGAGCGTGAAGCTCATTTCATCCGGGGCGGCGCTCGAAAGATTCCGCCAGATGGTCGAACTGCAAGGCGGCAGCGTCGCCGCGATCGACGATCCCAGGAAACTCCCGCAGGCGAAAAGCGCGTTACAAGTTGGTGCGTCAAAATCCGGCGTCATCGCATCCATGCAGTGCGAACAGATCGGCACAGCATGCGTGATCCTCGGTGGCGGACGCGAAAAAAAGGAAGACTCGGTCGATCCCGCCGTCGGCATCGTGCTGCACAAGAAAGTTGGAGATCGCGTTGCTGCCGGCGAGCCCCTGGCCACGATTTACTACAATTCGGAAACCCGCGCAGCGCAGGCCCGGCAACTGATCGAAACGAGTTGTGTTGTGGCCGAATCAGCGCCACCGAAAAGGCCGCTCATTCACAGAGTCATCGGAAGGTCCGGGGAGAAAAACTGAAATGGGACGATACACCGGAATACTCGGCCTGCTTACCATGCTCGGCCTGGCTTACACTTTCTCCACGAACCGCCGCGCCATTCGCGGGAAGACTGTGGCGTGGGGCCTGGGGCTGCAAATCGTGTTCGCGATATTTGTCTTGCGCGTCCCGCGAGGCCGCGCCATGTTTCAGACAGCCGGAGATGCTGCGACTCGTGTTCTGAACTATGCCTTCGCCGGCTCAGAATTTATTTTCGGTGAGCTGGGCAAGAAATCTTCGAACATCGGTTTCATCTTCGCGTTTCAAGTTTTGCCGGTCGTGATCTTCATCTGCGCTCTCTTTGCGATCCTCTACTATTTCGGCATCATGCAGTTCGTCATCCGCATCGCGGCCTGGCTCATGACGCGGATCATGGGTGCCAGTGGCGCCGAGTCGCTCAACGTCGCCGCCAGTATCTTCATGGGACAAACCGAAGCTCCGGTAACGATTCGTCCCTTCCTGCCCGATCTCACCCGCTCCGAGCTGATGACGGTGATGACTAGCGGCATGGCGCACGTTTCCGGCTCCATCATGGCCGCTTACTTCGCCTTCGGCGCCGAACCAAGACACGTGCTTAGCGCCGTCATCATGACTGCACCGGGAACCATTCTGGTTTCGAAGATGCTCGTGCCCGAGACGGAGCAGCCCAAGACCGCGGGCCGCGTCGTGATGCCCGAGGACGAGCCAGGTAAGGAGAAAGAAAATCTTCTCGGTGCCATCGCGCGCGGCACCGGAGACGGCCTGCACATGGCGCTCAACATCGGCGCTATGCTCATCGCGTTCCTCGCTTTGATTGCTCTGGCAGATGGAATTTTCGGCGGCATTCACAATCACATCTCGTGGTTTCCGGAAAGCATCGAAAAGATATTCGGATTTGTCTTCGCACCGATCGCATGGGTGATCGGCATCCCAAGGCACGATTGCACCGCAGTCGGGAACCTGCTGGGAACCCGCATGGTCCTGAACGAACTCGTTGCTTTTACCCAGCTCGGCCACATGAAGGCTGCACTCGATCCGCGATCGTTCACGATTGCGACCTTCGCGCTGTGCGGCTTTGCCAATTTCAGTTCGATCGGAATTCAGATCGGCGGCATTGGAGCGTTGGCGCCGAACAAGCGAGGGGAACTGGCGCGGCTCGGCCTTCGCGCCATGCTGGCCGGGACCATGGCCAATCTGATGTCCGCGTCCATAGCCGGCATGCTGTTGTAAGCGCAAACCGGGAGCGTGAGCAAGAATGTGGGGACGGCCGCCTCGGCCGTCCAGTCGCGCAGCGACGCTCTTTCTCCCGCTGACGCTCCACATCTCGCTTCAAACTGCTAAACTCACCTGTCCACAATCAAAGGAAGAATCTCCGTGAAACGTCTCACCCTGAATCTGCTGCTGATGTCTTGTTTCGTAACCGCTGCCTTGTCTCAGACGCGCGTGATCATCGACACCGATCCCGGTGTGGATGATGCGATGGCCATCCTGCTCGCCTTGAATTCTCCGGAGTTGAAAGTCGAGGCGCTGACCGTTGTCCCCGGCAACGTCGACGGACGCCAGGGTCTCGAGAACGCGTTGAAACTCGTATCGTTGGCTGGCCGCTGTGACCTGCCCGTTGCGGCGGGAGCGCAGCATCCGCTCAATCAGAAATTGATTACCGCACAATTCTGGCATGGCAAGAACGGCTTGGCTGGTGTCGAGTTACCCGCTCCCACCTGTAAGGCTGATGCACGCTTCGGTCCGGATCTCATCATCGAACTCGTCCACAAGTATCCGCACCAGGTCACTCTGATTCCCGTTGGCCCGCTGACGAACATTGCGCTTGCAGTCTCCAGGGATCCGTCGATCGCGTCCCTGGTCAAAGACATCGTGATCATGGGTGGTTCGATTACCGGAGGCAACGTGAACGGCGCCGCCGAAGCGAACATCTATGGCGATCCCGAAGCAGCGGCCATCGTCTTCAATGCGGGTTGGATGGTCACGATGGTCGGCTCCGACGTGGGAGAGCGCACGTTGATCACGCGCAAGCACCTCACGGAGTTGCAATCGCTCCGCGGGCCGGAGAGCGATTTCATTTCTAAGCTGGCCGACTTCTACGTGACTCGGTCCGAGAAGAGCGGCTACCAGGGCGCCGCAATGTACGATCCACTGGCCGTCGGAGTTGTGATCGATCCCACGCTCGTGACGCTCAAGGACATGCACGTGGATGTGGAAACGAAGGGTGAGTTTACGCGCGGCGAAACCGTGGCCAATCGCATGGGGTCCAATGAGAACAACGTGCTGCACGGCGACCACTACGAAATCGATGGCGTCATCGACCTGAAGCCCAATGCGCGCGTGTGCCTGGCCTCAGACGCCGATCGCTTCGTTCAGTTATTCATCAGCCGCATCAAGGGAAAATAGATTCTCGATCAGCCGTTCGCGCGCGCAACCAACAAAATCGCTAGCGCATAGAAAACGAACATCAGAGTGATGAAGAGTTTGGCGCGCGGTCCCGCGCCGGCGAATTCCTTCCACACAAGAATCCCCCACAGCGCGCCGACCATTGGTGCCGATTGCCCGATGGCGTAGGAAATCGCGAAAGTTGTTGCCTTTCCCGCAACCACATTGAACACCGTGCCCGTGCCCCAGATCGCTCCGCCCAGCAGTCCCAGCAAATGTCCCGAAGGAGGTCCGCTGAAAAAGCCGGCAAAGCCGACCGGTTCGCCGACGAGCGGTTTCTTCATGAAATAGATATTCCAGATGAAACACGAAAGCAGCGCGCCCAGCGTCAAGAACACGACGGAAGCGTAAGAAGTCAGCGGATGCTCTCCGTGCAGTACTCCATAGGACGTGAACGGGCTCCACAACCCCATCAGCACGCCAGAAACAACGCAGACCACCATGCTCTTGCGCGAAGCCGTGCGTCCCGCGCCCAGACTACCGAACGCTTTGCCGTCGAGCACCACGGCAATGAAGGCACAGGCCACGCCCGCCGCCAGAAATAATAGGTTGCCTTTGGGCTGCAGCACGTAATTCAGCACCACGCCGACCACGAGCGCGATTCCGATCGAAACCGGAAAAGCGACCGCCAGTCCCGCCATGTCGATGGCGGCAACCAGTAGCAGGTTCGCCAGGTTGAAAATCGCTCCACCGATCAGCGTAGAAACGATATTGGAAGTATCAGCCGAGTGGACATTGTTCAGAAAGCTCGACGAGTCGTGTCCGCTGCTCCCCATCGTAAAAGCGAGAACCAGCGAGATCAGAAAAATTCCAATCGCATAGTCCCAGTAGAAAAGTTCGAAACGATAGTTCTTGACGCCCTTGTACGTATTGGCCCAGGAACCCCAGCAGATAGCACTCGTGATCATCATCAACAGCGCGACGGTTAGACTCGGTGGCGTGAACATCGTGGTCTCCCTTGGAAAACGTGTAACTGTACTCTTCTTTGCGCGAGCCCACAAGCCACGTAGTCGGCGCTTTTCGTCCACGGCTGCGCAAGCATCGCGATAAGGGGTAAAAGCTTCTGGTATCCTAACGCCCGTGCCGCGCACGTTTCTTATCGATACCGATACCGCGTCCGACGATGCCGTAGCGCTGATCATGGCGCTCCGCGCGCCCAACGTGCGCGTTGCCGCGATCACCGTGGTCGCCGGTAATGTGCCCGTCCAACAGGCGACGCGCAACGCTCTGTACACGGTGGAGCTTTGTGGCGCGACCGTTCCTGTGTACATGGGCGCAGAGAAACCGCTGTTGCGGACGTACGAGAACGCAACCTGGTTTCATGGACGCAACGGACTCGGAGATCACGACTATCCCGCGCCAAGACAAACAGCGCAGCCCAAGCACGCGGTCGACGCAATCATTGAAACCATTGAGGCGAACCCCGGTCTCGTTGTCGTCACGTTGGGTCCGCTAACCAACGTTGCCTCGGCGCTCTCGCGAAAGCCTTCGATCGCCGCCAACGTCAGCCGCTGCGTCATCATGGGAGGCAATCCGTGCTGCGAAGGCAATGTGACTCCTGCTGCCGAGTACAACGTTTGGGTCGACCCGGAAGCAGCAGCAATCGTGATGCGTAGCGGACTTCCGGTTGAGCTTGTCGGATGGCACTTGTGTCGTGGTGAGGCCGTGCTCGATCCGAGCGACATCGCCCGGGTCGAGGGATTCCATACACCACTCTCCCAGTTTGCCATCGAGTGCAACAGCCACGCCCGCGTTGCCTACAAAACTCAGACCGGAGAGGACGGGATCTGCTTGCCCGATCCAGTTGCGATGTGCCTCGCGCTCGATCCGTCAGTAGGAACGGACTGGAGTGAACATTACGTGGAAGTCGAGGCGCAGAGTGAGTTGACGCGCGGGATGACGGTGGTCGATCGGCTGAACGTCGCCGACGATGAACGCAACCAGGCGGTGTGGGCACCGGCTATCAAAAACGGTCGGGCCAGAGTGTGCTGGACCATTGACAACCAGCTCTGGAAACAGGCGCTCTACGCGGCTTTGCACTAGAAGAAATTTCTAGCCGTTTACTTGTGCATAGGTTGCTCGCCGCAAAAATTCTCCCTGCCCTGCACGGCCGAGAAACTTGTCTCCGTCCACAACAACTCTTCCTCTGGACAAGACGACGTCCGGCATTCCCGTCACCTGAATACCCTCGAACATTGAGTAGTCGACACGCATGTGATGCGTCTTGGCGCTGATGGTGTGCTTACGCTTGGGATCGAAGATGACCAGATCCGCGTCGCTGCCGACGGCGATCGTTCCTTTCCGCGGATAGAGTCCAAACAGCTTGGCGGGCGTTGTGGAAACCAGTTCCACAAATCGGTTTGCGTTGAAGCGACCTCCGGCTACGCCACCCGAGTAGATCAGGCTCATGCGGTGCTCCACGCCCGGTCCTCCGTTGGGAATCTTGGTGAAGTCGTCGCGCCCCATTTCTTTTTGTTCCTTGAAGCAGAACGGGCAATGGTCCGTGGAGACAACCTGCAAATGGTCGCGCTTCAGACCATCCCAAAGTTTGTCCTGGTTCCATTTCTCGCGGAGCGGTGGGGTGAAGACATACTTTGCCCCTTCAAAGCCGGGAGCGTCCATGTTCTCCAAAGACAGGTAGAGGTATTGGGGACAAGTCTCCGCGTAAACAGGAAGTCCCCGATCGCGAGCCTCGCGAACTTTCTCCAGCGCTTCGTTGCAGCTCAGATGGACGATGTAGATCGGAGCCCCTGCCATCTCCGCCAAAGCAACCGCGCGGCCTACAGCCTCAGCCTCTGCGGTCGTGGGTCGCGTCAGCGCATGATACTTCGGAGCTTTCTTTCCTTCCGCCAACGCCTGCTGCACGATGACGTCAATCGCGCTGCCGTTTTCAGCATGCATGCAAACCAGTCCGCCGTTTTTCGAAGTGGTCTGCAGCGCTTTGAAGATGCTCCCGTCGTCCAGCATGAAGACACCCGGGTATGCCATGAAGAGCTTGAAACTGGTTACGCCTTCCTGGACCAGGGCGTTCATTTCTGCGAGCTGCCCGCCTGAGACGTCAGTGACGATGCAGTGGAATGCGTAGTCGCAAACTGCTTTGCTCGCGGCCTTGCTCATCCAAGTGTCGAAAGCCTGCCGCAGAGGCTGACCTTTGTATTGAATGGCGAAGTCGATCAGCGTTGTCGTTCCGCCGAACGCGGCGGCGCGCGTGCCGGTTTCAAAATCGTCGGCGCTGGTTGTGCCGCCGAAGGGCATGTCGAGGTGCGTGTGAACGTCAATGCCGCCGGGAAGAACGAGCTTGCCCGACGCATCCAATACCTTGCCTGCATTCTGCCCGGCCTGCGCGAAGAGATCGGCTCCGACGGCGACGACTTTTCCGTTTGCGATTGCAACATCCGCCGTGTAGGTGTCGGTGGCAGTCACCACCGAACCGTTTCTGATGATCGTGTCGAAACCCATCGAAACCTCCGTCGCCGGCGAAATAAGAAAAGGAATTCTATGCTACACTGCCGCACTTTAGTTGTTCACTTTCCCGTTCCTCATATTTCTCGATCTAGGGGCCAGCCAATGCAATTCGGCATCACGTTGAAACCGGACATTTCGATCGAACGCATCGTAGGCCTGACGCGGCAGGCAGAGGCCGCCGGATTCGACTACGGCTGGATTTTCGATTCCCATGTCTTATGGCTGGAGCCGTATCCGCTGCTGACGTTGATGGCGACGAACACGCAGCGCATGCGATTGGGCACGTGCGTTACGAATCCAGCGACTCGCGATCTAACCGTGACCGCCAGCCTATTCGCGACGCTCAACCTGATTTCAGGTGGACGGATGGAACTGGGCATTGGTCGTGGCGACAGCTCGCGCCGCGTGTTGGGCAAGAAACCAGTAAGTTGGTCGCAGCTGGAAGCTTCGGTCGCGGAATTTCGCGATCTCACTTCCGGCAAAGAAGTACAACATGAAGGTCAGCCGACACGCCTCAGTTGGGCGAAAGATTCTCCGCGAGTGTGGATTGCGGGCTACGGCCCGAAGGTGCTGCACATGGCAGGACGAGTGGCCGACGGAATCATTTTGCAATTCGCCGATCCTGCTTTGATTGAGTGGTGCATGGGATTTGTGAAAGAAGGCGCGCGGGCCGCAGGCCGCGATCCCGGCAGCATCGAAGTAATGGCGGCTGCGCCCGTGTGGGTGTCGGATGATTTAAACGTTGGGCGCGAGCGGGTGCGGTGGTTTCCGGCTCTGGTTTCGAATCACGTGATGGATTTGATCCGGCAGTACAGGCCGGAGGATCTGCCTCCGGCCCTCACTTCATACGTGCAGGACCGTGAAGGTTACGACTATCTGCATCATTGCGAGGTCGACAGCAGCAACGCAAATTTCGTTTCAGATGAAGTTGTGGATCGATTTGCGTCGGTGGGGAATGCCGCAGCGCATCGAAAAAAATTGCTCGACCTGCAGAAGGCGGGCGTAACTCAGTTCAATATTTATCTGATGTGCGGCGATGAAGAACAGACTCTGGAAACCTATCAGCGGGATGTGCTGCCTGAGTTTCTAAGCGAAGCTTAGCGCAGTCCCGGCGGTTCAGGCTATCTTCCCGGGGCTTGCGCTCATCATCGCGTAGTAGGCGACAAACGAAATAGCAAATCCCACAAACCAGGAATAGTCGTACAGCGCCCGGATCGAAGGAATCGCGAGCCCTGCGATTGCCGTTCCCGCCCCCAGTGCCAGCGCGCCCACGGCGCGCCAGTTGAATCCCAGCGAGTATTCGTAGATTCCATCTCGAAGGTAGAGATCGTCAACCTGCAGTACGCGCCGCCGGATCACGAAGTAGTCGCAAATCATGATTCCCGCCACTGGCCCGAGAAACGCAGCATAACCTCCCAGCCATCCCATGATGAACGTGCTGTAACTCGAGAGCAGCTTCCACGGCATCAACGCGATCCCCATAAAGCAAGTGATGACGCCGCCAGTGCGAAAACTAATTCCTCGCGGCCACAGATTCGAAAAATCGTTGGCCGGCGAAACGACATTGGCTCCAATGTTGACATTGAGCGTCGCCAGCAGAATCGCGACCAGAGAAATCACCACCGCGACCGGAGAATGAAACCGACTGAGCAGTTGCACGGGATCCCAGATCGCGGTTCCGTAGATGACCACGGTGGCAGACGTCACTACGATTCCCACGAATGCGTAGAGCGTCATCGTAGTGGGTAAGGCCAGAGCCTGCCCGATCACTTGTTCGCGCTGATTGCGCGCGAAGCGCGTGAAGTCGGGAATGTTCAGCGAAACCGTCGCCCAGAAGCCGACAGTGCCGTTCAACGCCGGAATCAGGAATTTCAGGAAGTCAGGAAAACTGGTGAAGCGTGAGGGCACGGAAAACATAGGACCAAATCCGCCCGCCGCGTGATACGCCCATCCCAGCAGCAAGAGTCCTACGCCGAGCAGAATCGGAGCGCTGATGCCTTGCAACACGCGGATGTATTCGATTCCCTTCAGCACCACAGCCAGATTGATGAGCCAGAAAACGAAGAAACAGATGGCCGTGCCGTGAGGAAAATTCTTCCAACTCGGAGCGAGAGTCGCCAGCAACGTGCTGATGGCCTCGCCGCCGATCCAGGCCTGAATGCCGAACCACCCACATGCCACCAGAGCGCGCAGGACCGCAGCCACGTTCGCACCCAGCACTCCGAACGAGGCTCGAGCCAGCACAGGAAACGGAATTCCGTACTTAGCGCCCGGATGCGAATTCAGCAGCATCGGGATCAGCACGATCACGTTGCCAATGAAGATGGTCGCGACCGCCTGCCTCCAGTTCATTCCTCCCTGGATCAAACTGGCCGCCAGCATGTAGGTCAGGATGTTGACCGACATCGAAATCCACAACGCGGCGAAGTTGTACGTTCCCCAGTGCCGGCGCTCCGCAGTCGCGGGCGCGAGGTCTTCGTTATAGAGAGGGCTCGATTCGATTCGCGACCGCACTGGAAGGGAGTTCGATGTGGTCATTGGCGTCTGCGTTATATCGTGAAGACTAACCAGCGTGACTCGCCCGGCTTATCAGTCAGCCGCCGCGGATGACGTACTCTGTGTCGTAAGTGGGCCGTAGCTTTCCGGTCGCCGATCGCGGAAGAACTGCCACACTTTGCGGACTTCAGCAATCATGTCGAGATCAAGGTCCGCGACCACGACTTCATCTTTATCGCGGCTGGCCTGCGCGATAATCTTGCCCCGCGGATTGCAAAAATAGCTCTTCCCGTAGAATTCGCCGATGCTCCACGGCTTCTCCGTTCCCACGCGATTGATCGCACCAATAAAATATCCGTTGGCGACGGCGTGAGCAGGCTGTTCGAGCTCCCATAGATACTCCGAGAGTCCCGCCACAGTTGCCGACGGGTTGAATACGATCTCAGCCCCATTCAGTCCGAGAATGCGGGCGCCCTCTGGAAAATGCCGGTCGTAGCAGATGTACACGCCCACGCGCCCGTACTTTGTTTCAAACACCGGGTAGCCAAGATCGCCGGGCGTGAAGTAAAACTTCTCCCAGAATCCGGGATGGCAGTGCGGTATGTGATGCTTGCGGTATTTACCCAGATAGCGTCCATCGGCGTCGATCACCGCCGCCGTGTTGAAGTAGACGCCCGGCATCTGCTCTTCGTAGACGGGAACCACGATCACCATGCGGTGTTTCTTCGCGATCTTCTGCATCAGTCGCGTGGTGGGGCCGTCAGGCACGCGTTCGGTCAACTCATACCAGCGCGCATTTTGCTCCGCACAAAAATACGGGCCATAGAACAGTTCCTGTAGGCAGAGGATCTGCGTCTTCTTACGCGCGGCCTGCTCAATCAGCTTCAAGTGCTTGTCGATCATCGCCTTCCTGATTTGAGCGAGGGGACGCTCCGTACTCAGCGCGTTGCTGGCTTGAATCAGGGCGCAGCGGACAATGCGGGGCATGGCGTCCTCCCAGACTTAACAATCGAGGACCGAAACTATAGCAGAAACTATGATGCGTTCATCACGGCAGACGCTCGTTTGACACAGTCCCCGTGCGCTCAATAGACTCGGCCTTCGTCAAGGTTTCGTAGATCACGACAACAAACTATGGCAAAACGCCCTCGAATCGCGGTGGTTGGCAGTGCAAATATCGATCTGACGACGTTCACGAATCAATTTCCCAAGCCGGGCGAAACCATCTTCGGACAGAAGTTCGATCTCGGTTTCGGCGGCAAGGGCGCGAACCAGGCGGTGGCTGCGCGTCTCTGCGGCGCTGAAGTCTTTATGGTTGCCCGTGTGGGAAGCGATCTGTTCGGTCCCGCAACCATTGAGAATTTCCGCAAGCAGGGAATCGATTCCACCCACGTGAAGCAGGTCGAGGGACTGTCGAGCGGCGTCGCCCCCATCTTTGTGGAGCCCAACGGCCAGAACCGCATCCTGGTGGTGAAAGGCGCGAATGACGCGCTCAAACCGGCCGACGTCGACGCCGCTGCCGAGACCTTGAAGACTGCCGACTGCATCGTGCTGCAGTTCGAGATTCCGTTGGAGACTGTCTACTACACCGTCGCCTTCGCTCGCAAGCACGGCATTCGTTGCATCGTGAATCCAGCCCCTGCGCAGCCAGTGAATATGGGTGCGTTGAAGGACCTCGACTACTTCGTCCCCAACGAGAATGAAGCGGAGGCGATCATCGGTTCGCCAGTGAAGAATCTTGACGACGCCAAAAAGTGCGCTGAGAAGCTGGTGGGTGGCGGCATTCGCAGTGTCATCATCACCTTAGGATCAAATGGATCCTTGTTGGCCAGCCGCGACGGCAGCGAGCACGTGCCGGCGTACACCATGAAGAGCCTCGACAGTTCAGGCGCCGGCGACGCTTTTATCGGCAGCTTCGCGACGTTCCTCAGCGAGGGTGTGTCTGAAAAGGAAGCGGTGCGGCGCGCCAACTTGTACGCCGGGCTCTCGACGATGGGTGTGGGAACGCAGAAATCTTTCTACGATCGAGCGCGTTTCGACGCCGAATGGTCGACCCGCGCTTGAGCCTGCGGAGGCCGACAGTCAATCGTTTTTTGCATCGGTCAATGCGAAAGAATTACGAAGATTAATAGTTTTCCACTACAAAAATTCTTGACTTAGCGGCAAGTGGCAATTTATAAGCCGTGTCTGCGGTTTGGGAGACCTCTCAACTTCACGGGAAGGGGGAGGGTCTTTTTTCTTTGGGGCGGCGTGATAGCCGAAAGGGGTTCGAGAATGTCGAGCAAGAAGGCGCTTTTCGCGGCGTGTCTTTGTTCGCTGGTATGTCTGTTCAGCCCACTCCTCCACGGTCAGGCGACCGGGAGCTTCTCCGGCACGGTTTCCGATAACTCTGGCGCAGTAGTCGCCGGCGCCAAGGTCACCGTCACGGTTCAAGCCACGAACATCGCGCGCGACGCGGCGACCGACGACACCGGGCACTTCCTCGTTCCCGTGCTGGGGGTCGGTGTCTACACGGTTCGGGTAGAAGCGCCAGGATTTAAGGCTGCCGAATCCAAAGACGTCCGGCTGCAAGTCGACGAGCATCGCGAATTGGACTTCAAGCTGCAACCTGCGTCCGTCACCACGAGCGTGGAGGTAAGCGCGACGGAAGTCGCGGTGCAGACCACGAATGCAACCTTGGGTCAGGTGATCACGTCAGAACAGGTCGCCGAACTTCCCCTGAATGGCCGCGACTTTGTCCAGTTGGCGACGCTAATACCGGGCGTGGCCCAAGAGACCAATCCAGGTAGTTTCTTTAACAGCGGTCCCAGCAGCGAAGTGTCAACCCGCGGGACGTATTCCCTTTCGGTGGGTGGCTCTCGAGCCCAGAGCACCGATTGGCTGTTCGATGGTGTTGACAATAACGAACTCACCGCGGGCGGCATATCGATCTTGCCCTCGATCGACGCCATCCAGGAATTCAAAGTCCTAACCTACAACTACTCAGCGGAGTTCGGTACCCGCGCCGGTCCGACCGTGCTGATCACTACAAAGGCAGGGTCAAATAAGTTCCACGGGTCCGTGTTTGAGTTCTTCCGCAACACCTCACTCGATGCGAAGAGCTATTTCGCCGTCACCAAGGACAAATTCAATCTGAACCAATTTGGTGGTTCCGTGGGTGGACCTATCCAGAAGGACAAGACGTTTTTCTTTGCCGACTATCAGGGAACCAGAAGACGACGCGGACAGGTATTCAACGGGTTAGTTCCGACGCCGGCTATGCTGACTGGCGACTACTCACTGGATCCATTGGGTGTCGCCCGCCCCGGCACTTTCGATGGCTCAACTAATGCCGATGGCTTCGGTGACATCAACAGTCCGTATACCTTCTCGCCCTTCCAATGCGACGGTTCAGGGAACCCCTTGCCTGCGGGAATCGGCGGCGCTCAAGCGGCGGGGGTGAACTGCAACAAGATTCCTTCGAATATGTTCGATCCTAGTGTCAACCCATCCGTCGATCCGTCCGGTTTGGCGATGATGAAGATGTACCCACAGTCCAATGTGGTCAATCTCAATACCCTGACTAACTTTTCGAATGTGCCGGTTCGGTCTCTTAACGATGGCGAATTTGATGTCAGGATCGACCACACCTTCTCAGGCAAGGATTCTGTCTTTGCCCGCTTCAGCTACGATCAGGCGACGTCATTTATTCCCGGAGGCTCCCCGGGCTTCGCCGAGGCTAATGCCTTCGGCAGTACGCAGAACATCACCAATCACGCGCGCAACGTGGCCGTATCGGAGACGCACATTTTTTCCGACCGCAACATCAATCAGTTCACGGCCGGCTTCAATCGCCTTTTCAATCACATCCTGTCGTTTGGAAATGGCACCTGTGAAGCCGCTAACATCGGTATCCTGGGCGCAAACCTGAACAGCAAATGTCCTAACGCACCGAGTGGTGTCGCCACGCAGTCGACAAAGGACTGCATGAGTTGCGGGATGAGCTCTACCCTGATGAATAATTATTGGGCGCTGGGGGATCGTGGCTTTGCCCCCTTCCAGGGGGGAACCAACGTCTTCCAGATTTCCGACTCGTTCGACATGATCCGCGGCAAGCACGAGTTCAAGGTTGGTGGCGGATTCCGTGCTCAGCAAATGAACGTGGAGACGAACGCATTCCAGGACGGTTTCTACATTAACTTCGGACTTACCGGTGATGCCACGGCGGATCTGTTGCTCGGTCAGTTGGGTGGCGGAATTCACGATCAGACGTTCTTCGGAGCTACAACGGGTCGCCGCTGGAAACTGTTTCGTCCCTTTGTCGAGGATAACTGGCGCGTAACTCCGGATCTGACCCTGAACCTGGGCTTGGCTTGGGCACTTGTCACGCCGGTCAGTGAAGCTCACAATCGGCAAGCCAATTTCGATTTCAACGGTGGAAAGTTCTTTGTTGCCGGTTCGGCGGATTTTGGCGCCTGCACGATCTGCGTTCGCTCGGACGGGCGCGTCGGTATCC
>Ga0265338_10002239_pt1 | contig 29480 bp, 23 predicted proteins | sample 42126metaG_FD_193579 | JGI IMG/M metagenome (GOLD analysis project Ga0265338, IMG submission 193579) | Rhizosphere microbial communities from Carex aquatilis grown in University of Washington, Seatle, WA, United States - 4-21-26 metaG | ecosystem: Host-associated > Plants > Roots > Rhizosphere...
GGCGTAACATCCGCCCGGTGTGCCTTAATAAAGGTGGTACCGACGGTTTTCCCCGCTGACCCAGAATAGCTGCGTTCAGGCGGCCGGGGCTGGCTGCCTGAACGCGGGCCGGTACGGCCATATCCGCAGGCCAGGAGGCGGATGTTACGCCTGCGCGATCAGGCCGGGCGGCTTCCCGGCCGCCCGGCGTCCCGCTGGCCACGCCTGCCCCGGCACCGAACTGCGGCCCTTTCCGCCGCGTACCGCAGTGCCCGGGCGGCGGCGCGGGTCTCCGGCCGGGAGCGTCACCCGGGGATAGCCCGCGCGGGAAAGCCCGGACCGTCAGGTCTGGTCCCGCGGGACATTGCCCCCTCCAGCAGGCCGACGTTCATTAGTAGGCGAGCGCTCGATTTCAAGACCAGTGTCCGGACCTGACTCATCCCAACGAGGAGATGATGACGCGTGAGAAGACGGGCAAGGATCGGCGCCACGGCGGCGGCACTGCTGCTGGCCTGCGGGCTGGCGGTGACCAGTGCGGCCGGCCCGGCCGCAGCCGCCGCGACCGCCAGCTGGCCGGTGGAGGGCCAGAACGTGATGAACACCAGGGACGCCGCGGCCGAGACGGCGATCTCGGCCGCGAATGTCGCCCACCTGAAGGTCAAGTGGTCGCTGACCACCAACGGCGACGTCCCCGACACCCCGGCGGTATCGAACGGGGTCGCCTACTTCACCGACCACGGATCGGCCACCGCGCCGAGCACGCTGTGGGCGGTCAACGCTGGCACGGGCAAGGTCATCTGGTCAAAGTCGATCTCGTCCTACACCGGGATCGCCGGCGACACCTCCCGCAGTACCCCCACCATCGCTGGCGGCCTGCTCATCCTGGGCGACTTCAACGCGGCGGCCGGCGGTGGCGCGGCTACCGGCGCGAGCCTCTTCGCGGTGAGTGCGGCTACCGGCCAGCTCGCCTGGAAGACCACCCTGGATCCGAGCCCGGTCGCGGTGGACACCTCCTCCCCGGTCGTCTACGGCGCGCTGGCCGTCGTCGGCGTCTCCTCGCTGGAGGAGCAGGCGGCGGGTAACTCCAGCTACCCGTGCTGCACCTTCCGCGGCAGTGTGGTCGCGGTCAACGTGGTCACCGGCCAGATCGTCTGGAAGACCTACATGGTTCCCGCCAACGGCGGCAAGCCCGGCGGCTACTCGGGTGCCGCCGTCTGGGGCAGCACCCCGGCCATCGACCCCGCGACCGGCCTGGTCTACGTCGGCACCGGCAACAACTACACAGTCCCGGCGGGCATCTGCACGCAGCCCAACCAGACTGGCTGCACCCAGCCGCCGGCCACTGACCACGCCGACTCGATCGTGGCGCTGAGCCTGCTCACCGGCGCGATCGCCTGGTCCACGCCCACCCTGACGGCGGACGTGTCCACCACTGCCTGCACCAACCCGGCCGAGGAGTGCGGTCCTGACTTCGACTTCGGCTCCGGGCCCAACGTCTACACCGCCAAGATGCCCAACGGGCTGCCGCGGACACTGGTCGGCATCGGCCAGAAGAGCGGCGTCTACTACGCACTCGACCCGGTCACCGGCAGCGTCGTCTGGTCGACCAAGGTCGGGCCGGGCACCGAGCTTGGCGGCATCGAATGGGGCGCGGCAACCGACGGCACCCGGGTCTACGCCGCCGAGTCCGACTTCTACGGCGTCCCCTATACCGTCAACGGCAAGAGCATCACCGGCGGCTCCTGGGCCGCGCTTGACGCCGCCACCGGCAAGATCCTCTGGCAGACGGCCGATCCGCAGGGAGCACCGGACCTGGGTTACATGACAGTGGCGAACGGCGTCGTGTACGCGCCGTCCAACGCCGGCAGCGGCGCCAACATGTACGCGCTCAACGCCGCCACCGGGGCGGTCGACTGGTCCTACGCCAGCGGCGGCTCGGTGGTGGCCGGCCCGGCGATCGTGAACGGCACCGTCTACTGGGGCTCTGGCTACTACATCGGAACCGAGAACAACAAGTTCTACGCCTTCGGGCTCTGACCGCCCGCGCCGCCCGGGCCGCGTTTTCCGCGCGGCCCGGGCGGCGCCGTGCGCCCGCGGCCGGGCCGCTAACCAGTTATTTCGTCAGCCGGCAGACGGGACGCGGTGAGCGCCGCCCGCAGCAGCTGGAGGCCGGGCACCGAATCCGGGTCGATGCCGCACAGCTCCCGAATGCGGTCGACGCGGTACCGCAGGGTACGGCGGTGAATGCACAGCCTCCCGGCCGCACGCTCCCGGTCGAGGTTGCAGGCGAGCAGTACCTCAAGGGTGCGCCGCAGGTCCGTGCCTTCCTCGAGCGGGGCAAGCAGCCCCGCGAGGCGCTGGCGGATAGCAGGCTGGCGAGAGATCGCCAGCTCGACCAGCAGGTCATCCATCCGGTAGAGCCGGCGTTCCCCGTCGGGGATGGCCATCGCCAGGCAGAGCGCGCCGCGTGCCTCGTCGACTGAAGCCGGTATCGAGGCGAGGCCCGGCTGGAAGGCGTGCGCCGCGTAGACCCGCTGGCCGGCCAGCGAGCACAGCCGGTCAGCCAGCTCCGCGGCGGTGGCCCCGGCTGCCTGGCCAGTCGCCACGACGGGAATCAGGATGACCAGCCGGGAGTCATCGCCGCAGTACAGCGTGCCGGGAAAGCTCTCGATGGCCTGGCTGACGGCCGGCCCGCGCAAGGCTCCGGCGTTGTGCGGTGACACCGCGCACGCCATCACCGCGTAGCCCGGCGCCAGCGCTTGCCCGGTGGCCTGGGCCACGTCGGCCGCGGGCTGGCCGGCGATAAGTGCCTCGGCCAGCACCCACCGCGTCGACCGGGGGTGGCTTCCGGCCCGGCCGGCCTCGAGGTAGGCGCGGATAGCCGTGTGCTGCGCCCGTTTCATCATCCGGGCGGTGGAACCGGTGAACTCCGTCATCTCAGTGAAGTGGCCGGGCGAGACGATGCGCCAGGATTCCCTGATGATCGTCCCGCTGCCCACGTCGAACGCGGCCGTCAGCACCCGCAGCGGGACTCCGTGGCGGGCGAACTGGGCTCCGAAGGCCTGGTAAGGGTCGAGGTCGTCATCGGTGAAAGGCTCGCCCGCGGCGGCGAGCTCGAGAACGCGCTCCACCATCCGCGCCCGGAATGCCTCCTGCTCACGCCGCCGGTGCTCGGCCGTGAGCCACGCCCAGGACGGGAGGATGTGGCAAGCGACCGCGTGAGTGACGGCCTCGACGACTTCCGCCGACCGCGTCGCCAGGACCTGCGGGGAGATACTAGCTGAACTCAAACCGTCAGCCTCCTGTAAAAGCACCCACATAACTAAACATCATCGTGTTCGGCCGGGCTACAGCAAGCACTTCTCTTTCCCGCCGGGGAAGCCCGCGGGCGCGGAGTTTCCCGGCCGGGCAATGGTCCCGTGCCAGCCACGAAGCCGCCCGGCGGCCGATCCCGCCGGGGCCGGCCGGGGCATAGCCGGGCGTCCTGCGTACGGCACCGGAGGGCTCGCCTAACATGGGAGACATGTCTGAGACCCACCGCCAGGTCCTGCTAGCGAAGCCTCGCGGCTACTGCGCAGGGGTCGACCGGGCCGTGCAAGCCGTGGAGATCGCGCTCGGCAGGTTCGGCGCACCGGTATACGTGCGCAAGCAGATCGTGCACAACACCTACGTGGTGAGCGAGCTGGAGAAGCGCGGCGCCATCTTCGTGGAGGAGACCGACGAGGTCCCCGAGGGCAGCGTGGTGGTGTTCTCCGCCCACGGCATCGCCCCCGAGGTCCGCGATGAGGCGGCGCGGCGGCGGCTGACCACGATCGACGCAACCTGCCCGCTCGTTACCAAGGTGCACAACGAGGCCAGGCGCTTCGCCGCGGCCGACTACGACATCCTGCTGATCGGCCACGAGGGCCACGAGGAAGTCATCGGGACGACCGGTGAGGCGCCCGCCCGGGTGCAGCTGGTCGACGGGCCGGAAGGCGTGGCGGACGTCGAGGTGCGCGACCCGGCCCGGGTGGTCTGGCTGTCTCAGACGACGCTGTCGGTCGACGAGACCACCACCACCGTGTCGGCGCTGAAGACCCGGTTCCCGACGCTCATCGACCCGCCGAGCGACGACATCTGCTACGCCACGCAGAACCGGCAGGCGGCCGTCAAGGTGATCGCGCCGCGGTGCGACGTGGTGATCGTGGTCGGGTCGCGGAACTCGTCCAACTCAGTCCGCCTGGTCGAGGTGGCCAAGGACGCCGGCGCGCCTGCCGCCTACCTGGTCGACGACGCGGGGGAGGTTGACGACAGCTGGCTCGCGGGCGCCGGCACCATCGGCGTGACCAGCGGCGCGTCGGTTCCGGAGGAACTGGTCGCGGGTGTGCTCGGCAAGCTCGCCGCCCTCGGTTTCGCTGACGTGGAAGAGGTCGAGGCAGTCAAGGAGCGGATGTCGTTCCAGCTGCCGCGGGAGCTCCGCAAGTAGGGGTCGCGGCAGTATAACTAAGGTCACGGCAGGGGCTCGGCCGCTACTAGCTCGGGGGCGGACAAGGGCCGGGCCGTGTCGGTGACCGCGGTGGGAGCGGCCAGCTCGGCCTCGACGACGCCAAGCGACGACAGCTTTCGCGCGCTGACCAGGACGCGTGTCTCCAGGCTGCCCACGGTCGCGTTGTAGGACGCCACGGCGGAGGTCAGCGACCGGCCGAGCTTGTCCATGTGCCGGCCGAGTCCGGACAGCCGGTCGTACAGCTCCCGGCCGAGCTCGAACACGGCCCGCGCGTTCTCCGACAGGGCCTGCTGCTGCCAGGCGTACTGCACGGTGCGCAGCATCGACACCAGCGTGGTGGGGGTGGCGATGTGCACCCGCCGGCTCAGCGCGTACTCGAGCAGGGTGGGGTCGTACTCCAGGGCCGGGGCGAGGAATGCCTCGCCGGGCACGAACATCACCACGAACTCCGGCGTTTCCGGCAGCATTGACCAGTACGCCTTCGAGGCGAGCTGGTCCACGTGCGTTTTGAGGTGCCTGGCATGGGCCGCCAGGCGTGCCTCGCGGACCGCTTCGTCCCCCACCGACGCGGCCTCCAGGTAAGCGGCCAGCGACACCTTCGAGTCGACCACCACGTTCTTGCCGCCGGCCAGCCGTACCACCATGTCCGGCCGCTGTCCGCCGTCCAGGATGACCTGCTCGTCGAAGTCGACGTGCGCTGCCATGCCGGCCAGCTCGGCCACCCGGCGCAGCTGCAGTTCGCCCCAGCGGCCCCGCGCCTCCGGCCGGCGCAGCGCGCTGACCAGCGCGGTGGTCTGCTCCCTGAGCTGGTCCGCGCCGCGTCGGCTGAACTCCACCTGCTGCGCCAGCTCAGCGTGGGATTTCGTCCGGGCGAGGTCAGACTCGCGCAGCTGCTGCTCTACCCGCGTTAGGGTCTCCCGCATCGGCCCGACCAGCGACTCCACGTCGAAGCGCTGGGCGAGCTGCCCCTCGGCGAGCGCGGCCCGTTCCGTTGACTGGCGCTCGAGCAGCGCCGCCCGCTCCTGCGCCGCGCGGGCCCGTTCGGTCGCGGTGGCGGCCGCGGTACCGAGGCGGTTCCTGGCCAGCAGGTAGCCGAGCAGCAGGCCGATCGCGATCCCGGCAAGCAAGGCGAAGACGGTCATGGTTCCAGTATCGGCAGGCCACTGACAGCCCCGGCGGGCGACACGCGCGGGGAAGCGACACAATAGTGATCGTGCAGGCGGCCATCGAGGCACGCGCGGTCGGGTTCCGCACCCGCGCGGGGGAAGTGCTGGTCCGTGACGTCTCGCTGAGCGTCGGCCGTGGCCAGCTGGTGGCGATCACCGGCGGCCCGGGCCGGGCGGCGCTGCTTGACGTGCTGTCCGGGCTCCGGCGGCCGACCGCGGGAGCGGTCACCAGGGAGGCCAGCGGCACTTCCGGGGGCTGGCCGCGGGCCGGCTACGTGCCGGCCGGCGACGCGCTGCCCCCGGTGCTGCCGCTTGCCACCGCGCTCCGCTATTCCGCCGCGGTCCGCGGGGTGCGCCCGGCCGCGGTGGCCGGCGCACTCAGCCTGGCCGGCCTGCCGGCTCGCGCGGCTGCGCCGGCCGGCGCTTTGGACCCGGGGGAGCGCAGGCGCGCCGCCGTCGCCGCGGAGCTGCTGGGCCGGCCGGAGCAGCTCTTCCTGGACGAGCCGACCGCCGGCCTCGACCCGGCCCAGGCCGGGCAGGTGCTCGACCTGCTGCGGCGGCTGGCCGACGGCGGCGTCACCGTGCTGCTCACCACCAGCAGCCCGCTCGACGTGGCCCGCTGCGACAAGGTGGCCGTACTCGCGGCCGGCGGAGACCTGGTTTTCTTCGGCACGCCGGAGGCGGCGCGCGGTTACTTCGGCGCGGACAGCCTGGAGGAGATCTACCAGCGGCTGGCCGGCCTCGGCGACCCGGCGGCGGCCTGGTCCCGCCGGTTCTTCCATTTCTCCCACGCCCGGGCAGGCTTCGCCCCGGTGCCGACCACGCCGCCCGCGCCGGGCCCGGCGATCCTGCTGCCGGACGCGGCGGGCCCGCACTCGGCGGGTCCGGTAACCGTCCTGGCAGACCCGGATGAGGTCGTCGGGGACCCGGACGAGGCAGTGCTAGCCCCGCACGGCACAAGGCCTGCCCCGGGCGAGAGTGGGCCTGTCCCGGACGAGAATGCGGGCTGGGCCGTGATGGCCGGACCAGGCGGCCTGGCTGCCGTCGCCCGGGCCGTCCGTCAGCTGCCTGTCCTGGTCAGCCGGAACGCAGAGGTGGCTTGCCGCTGGGCGTTCGCCCGCACCATCCTGGTGGCCGCGCCGGCGGCGGTGCTGCTGGCCTTCGCGGCGCTGATCGGCGCGGGCGCGCTCGACGCGCCGCGGGCCGCCCTGGCGTGGGCGGTTGGCGGCGGGTTCTGCATCGGGCTGGCCTACGGGTTGCCGCAGGTCAGCGGTGAGCTCGGGATACTGCGGGCAGAGCGCTTCTGCGGCCTCAGCGCCGTCGGCTACGTGCTGGCCAAGCTGGCGGTTCTGATCCCGCTGCTGGCCGCCGCGGATGCGGTCGCGCTGGTGGTGCCCGCCGCCCTCGGCCGGCTGCCGGCGGGCTACGGCCCGGCCTACCTGACCGTGCTGCTGTCCTCGGCGGTGGCGCTGGCGCTCGCCCTGCTGCTGTCGGCCGCGGCGCTGGTTCCGCCGCGGGCGGCGGGCGCGCTGGCGGCGATGGCCGGGACCGCCCCGGGGCGAGCCGCCTGCTGGCTGCCCGCGCTGCTGCCGGCCGCTGCCCTGCTCGCCCTGCTCGATCACCCGGACTGGCCGGACTGGCTGGTGCTGGGCGCGCTGGCGGTGGCGCTGGCCACCGCGGTGACCGTGCTCATCGCCCGCCGTGTGCCGTCCGCGGCGGGCGGCCCTCCCGCCGCGCGGTTCTGACGTTCCGCCCCGGCTTACTACACTCGGCGTTCGTGAGCCTGTCTATCGGAATCGTCGGCCTGCCCAACGTCGGCAAGTCAACCCTGTTCAACGCGCTGACCAAGGCCGGTGCCCTCGCCGCGAATTACCCGTTCGCCACCATCGAGCCGAACGTGGGCGTGGTCGGGGTGCCCGACCCCCGGCTGGATGCGCTGGCCAAGCTGTATAACTCGGCCCGGGTGGTGCCCGCCTCGGTCCGCTTCACCGACATCGCCGGCCTGGTGAAGGGCGCTTCCCAGGGGCAGGGGCTCGGCAACCAGTTCCTCGGCCACATCCGCGAAACAGACGCGATCTGCCAGGTCGTCCGGGTGTTCCGGGATCCCGACGTGACCCGGGTGGAGGGCTCGGCGGAGCCGGAAGGCGATATCGAGACGGTCGTCACCGAGCTGATCCTGGCCGACCTGCAGACGCTGGAGAAGGCCGCTCCCCGGCTGGCCAAGGAGACGAAGTTCACCAAGGACCCGGACAAGCTCGCCACCGCGGCGGCCGCCCAGCAGGCGGTAACGGTGCTCGACGCGGGCACGACGCTGTTCGCCGGTGCCGCCGCGGCCGGGATCTCGCTGCCCGCGCTGCGCGAGCTGCACCTGCTGACCGCCAAGCCGTTCCTCTACGTGTTCAACATGGACGTGTCCGACCTGGCCGACGAGGCGCTCAGGAAGCAGCTGGCAGCGCTGGTGGCCCCGGCCGAGGCGATCTTCCTCGACGCGAAGACCGAGGCCGACCTGGCCGAGCTGTCCGACGAGGAGGCGGCCGAGCTGCTGGCCGAGGCGGGCCTGGGCGAGCCCGGCCTGGCCCAGCTGGCCAAGGCGGGCTTCCGGGCGCTGGGGCTGCAGACCTTCCTGACCGCGGGCCCGAAGGAGTCCCGCGCCTGGGAGATCCCGGTCGGTGCCACTGCCCCGGAGGCGGCGGGCGTCATCCACACCGATTTCCAGAAGGGCTTCATCAAGGCCGAGGTCGTTTCCTTCGGCGACCTGATCGCGGCCGGCTCGGTGCCCGCCGCCCGGGCGGCGGGCAAGGCCCGCATCGAGGGCAAGGACTACGTCATGCAGGACGGCGACGTAGTGGAGTTCAGGTTTAACGTGTAAACGTCAGGGCTACTGGCCGAACGTAAATCTCAGGTTTGCGTTGATCAGCTGATTTAGTCGCTTTCGCATGTGCCCGGTCAGGGACGCGTCTGGCCTGGGTTCATCGACCAGAAGTGTCCAGCGAAGGTCTGTTCCGTACCCGCTGCGGTCGGGAGGCAGGTCGAAGCGCACGATCGCGTCAGGCCGCTTGATCCACAACGACGACCAGACGACGAGGTCCGGCTTGTTGGTTTCTAGCAGCCGAGGACGCTGCTCGTCGTCTTGCAGTTCTAGCCACGGTCGCGCGGGATCACGGTCGGGCCGGGTCAGTGCCTCGAACATTACATGCGGCGGGGCCGGCTGATTCCGTTTGCGGCTCCCAGCTTCGAGCATGGCATCAACCCTATGAGAGCGTCGCTGCAGGCCGTACGCCCAGCTCGCTAAGCGGTCTGGTATCAACGGTGATACCATCTCGTCATGGCGATGACTCTTAGGCTTGCGGATGATGAGGCTGAAGCGCTCCGGCGGCGGTCGGAGCTCGAGCAGCGGTCTATGCAAGAGGTAGCGCGGCAGGCCATCAGGGAGTACGTCGAGAACCACAGCCGGGCCGAGTTGCTCGACCAGGTGCTTGACGAGGAGCTGCCCAGGTACGCCGAGGCACTGGAGCGCCTTGGGCAGTGATCTACCTGACGCTGGCTGAGCTTCTCCACGTGGCCGAGCGGACGCTTGGCCACGACTACGACGTCCGCGACTACGGTTTGCTGGAGGCGGCGGTGGCGAGACCCCGCGCCACCGTGTTCGGGAAGGACGCGTACCCGGACCTCGATGCCAAGGCCGCCGCACTGCTGCACTCGGTCGCGCGCAACCACGCTCTCATCGACGGCAACAAACGGCTCGCCCTAGCGTCGATCATCGCCTTCTACGGGTTGAACGGACGTCGGCTTACCCTGACCAACGACGCCGCTTACGACCTCGTGATCAGCGTGGCCGCCGGAGAACTGGACAGCGTTGAGGAGATAGCCGCGATCTTGCGGACCGCCACCCGCTCCGCTCGCCAGCAGACGTGAACCGCCCCGGCCACCGGACTCGGTTAGCCGCCGATGCGCGCGAGCATCCAGACGGACAGGGCGGGCCAGGTGCCGCTCCGTATCCAGGGTCGGCTGTCGGAGCCGAGCACGAACACGCTGGTCTGCCCGTACTGCGACGATTCGCGCTGGGTGATCGCGGCCGGGCCTGACGTGAGCGTCCCTTGCAGCGAGTTCCAGCCAGTGCGGACTGCCTTCGTGTGGCCGAGGAACTCCCTGTACCAGGCCGCCTGGTCGGTACCGCGGACGAACGCCACCACCGCGTTCGCCGACGGGGTGAAGATGCCCGGGTCAGCCGTGGTCTGCCCGCCGATCGGCTGCCAGGCCAGCCACTTGCCTGCCAGTTGTTCCCTCACCCAGACCGCCTGGTCGGTGCCCACTGCGGCGATGAACAGCCCGGCTGCGTTCTCGGCGGCCGCGGGAGCCGTGCCGGGAAGCAGCGTGCCGCCGTAACTGCTCCACTGGGTCCACTTCGTCGCGCTGGTGCTGAGGGTACCGATCAGGGTGCGGCCCCACACCGCCCCGTCGCTGCCACGGACGAAGACGGTCAGCGCGCCAGGCGCGGCGGCGGTGCCGAGGCTGACGGCCGGGCGGGAGGTGAGCACGCCGCCGAGGGGAGCCCAGCCCGTCCAGCCGGAACTGTTCTGGTAACGCCACCACAGCTGGTTGTCGGTTCCGCGTCCGAAGACGGCGAGGCCGTGAATCGGAAGGGTGCCGTACGGGATCCACACCGCGGCGGGACCGCCAGTCAGCTTTCCGCCCATGGGCGTAGGAACGTTCTCACTCATCGGGGACATGTGAACTGTCCACAACTGGCCGCTCGTGCCGGTGTAGAACAAGTCGGTCGCCGCGTTGACCTCGCCGGCCAGGGCGAGGGTCACTCCCGGCTGGGGCGCGTCCGGGTTAACAGCCGGGGCCGCGCCCGCGGTGCCGGCCCGCGCGGAACCCATCGTGATGACCGCGAGCGATGCCGCTGCGACGGCGCACAACGCGCGTGTCAGGCGTCTGGACATCTTCACCCACCCTGCCAATAACCCGAGACCGGATTAACGGTCTGGCGTGAGCAGTGAGCGTGCCGTCGGTCCCAGGCCATTCTTGACGATGTTTTCGCGCGATCACTGTAGTTATTAGCCAGCACGCGGGCGGCTCACCATCGTGGTGGCGCCGCCCTGGTACCAGGATGCCCGGGTTGCGCATGGACGCTAGAGGCGAACCGCCTGCCGCCGAAGGCCGAATGGCCTCAGCATGATCACCAGGGCCTGCGCAGGTTCTACCCCACGCAGAACTCGTTGCCTTCCGGGTCTTGCATCACGACGAAGTAGACCGGGTCGGCTGGGTCATCCTGCCGCTCGCGCCGGATGATGCTGGCCCCGAGGCTGGTCAGTTCCGCCACCCGGGCTTCAACCAGCTCGACCCGCCGTTCCTGGTTCAGGGTGTCATCGCGGCCCGTGGGGTACACGTCGAGGTGCAGCCGGTTCTTGCCCGCTTTTGCCTCGGGTACCTGCTGGAACCACAGCGCGGGGCCCGCGCCGGCCGGGTCGAACAGCCGGTCGGGGAAGACCTCGTTGCCGCCTAGCGCGGCGCGGTAGTGACTTAGCCAGGTGGAGTGCGGCCCGGTCGGCGGAGCAGGCTGGTAGCCCAGTACCTGCGACCAGAACCCGGCCAGCCGCTCGGGGTCGTTGGCGTCGATCGTCAGCTGCCAGAACGTCATGATCAGACGCTATATCCCAGGTCGGCGGGGGAGCCCTTACCCAGGGTCGGCGTCGGATGCGGTTAGCCAGGCGACGACCGCGCGCTCGTGCCTGCCGCGGGCCGCGTCAAGCGGGGTCTCGCCGGACCAGGGGGCGCGCCAGTTGCTGTCGGCGCCGCGTCCGGCCAGGTAGCGGGCGGTTTCGAGCTGACCGGCGCGGCAGGCGTTCCAGAACGCGATGGCGAGTTCCTCGTCCCCCGGCGTCGGGGTCGCCGTCGCGAGCCTGGTGACCAGCGGCATCAGGCCGAGTGCGGCCGCGCGGGACAGGTTCATGGTCGCGCCGCGTTCATAGAGCCTGCGCAGGGCGTTCCACTGCGCGTAGCCCAGGGCGGACTCGGCCGGCGGGCCGCCGCTGATGGACGAGCCGGGATGCTCGATGTCGGCCCCCGCGTCGAGCAGCGCGTCGATGAGCTCGACGTCGTCGTTGCTCGCCGCCCAGTGCAGCGGGGTCTCGTGGTGAGTCATTCCGACCGCGTGCGCGTTGAGGTCCGCGCCCGCCGCTACCAGCGCGGACACCACCCCGGCCGGGGTGGGCCGGTGGCCAGGCGCGTCGGCGAACAGGTGCAGCGGTGAGCGCGAGTTGATCAGGCTCGTCGCCAGGCCCGGGTCGGCCGCGAGCAGCTCCCGCAGCCGGGCCACGTCGCCCCTCGTAAGAGCGGTAGCGAACTCGGACGCACGCGGATCGCGGGTAGCGCCGGAATCCTGGCCGGCCGCCGGCTCGCCCGTCGGCTGCCCGTCACAGGCCGGTTGACTGGCCACTGCGCCTGGTCCTTTCCTTGATCTGGGCGAGGGCGGCAAGCCCGGCCCGCAGCCCGGCCAGCTCGGCCGGGGTGATCATGGTGGCGAGCTCCTCGTCGACCTGCCCGATCGCCGCCGCGACCGCCTCGGCGGCGGCCCGCCCCCGGCCGGTCAGCTCGATGTTCATCCGGCGGCGGTCCGCGGGGTTGACCTCGCGACTGAGGTAGCCCCGGACCACCAGGGTGTCGATGAGCAGGCTGGCCGCTTGCCGGGTGACCCCCAGGCCGCGGATCATGTCCACCGCCGGGGTGCCGTGGCTGGCCATCCCGCCGAGTACAAACGGCCCGTTCTGCGGCAGGTCACCGCAGCCAGCCGCGGCCAGGACCGCGCTGATCGTGTGGGCGTAGCTTCCGCGTGCCCCGCGCAGCAGCACTGGGAGGTTGGCACCGCTACCGGGAGCGGCTCCGTTGGGATCCGTGCCACCGGGAACGCCGGCCGTCATGCGGCCAAACTAGGCAGTGCGGCCGCCCAATGTCAAGCGTCTTGTCAATCAAGTCTCTTGACAGATGTCCGGGTGGGGCGGTTGCGCCCGGCGGTACGAGCGGATCTGCTGGATTTCATCGGTTATTCGCCTTTAAGCCCTCCTAACTCGACACGGACGATCACCTGGCCGGTTTTGCTCTCCCTGTTACCCCCTGGCGATGGGAGGACTGGTGAGCATGGAAAACGACAATCCGGGCACAACCGAGAACGAGGTGCCGGGTACCGACTACCGCTCCGCGGCACCGTTCCGGGCGGCGGTCAGCCGCCGACGGTTCCTGCAGGTAGGCGGTGCGCTGGCGGGTGCCGCCGCCGTCGGGGCCGGTGCCAGCCAGCTGGGCGGCGTGTTCGGCGGTAGCCAGGCGAGCGCGGCGACCGGCACGATCGCCGACCTCAAGCACGTGGTCATCCTGATGCAGGAGAACCGGTCGTTCGACCACTACTTCGGCACCCTGCGGGGCGTCCGCGGCTTCGCCGACAAGCAGCTGCTGAAGTACCAGAACGGCACCACGGTCTTCGACCAGCCGGACAAGTCGCGGACCGACCTGGGCTACCTGATGCCCTTCCACATGGACTCCACCAGGGTGGACGCGCAGAACGCGGGCGACCTCGACCACAGCTGGGCGGGTGACCACAGCGCGCGCAACGGCGGGCTGTGGAACAACTGGGTGCCGGCCAAGACCGAGCAGGCCATGGGCTACTTCACCCGCGACGACCTGCCGTTCAACTACGCGCTGGCGGACGCCTTCACCATCTGCGACGGGTACCACCAGTCGATCCTCGGGCCGACCAGCCCGAACCGGATGTACTTCTGGACCGGCACGTCACACGGCTGGACGTCCAACCCGCCGGATTACACGGTCGAGTTCACCAACGTCACCACGTATCCCGAGCTGCTGCTGAAAGCCGGGATCTCGTGGCAGGTGTATACCAACCACGAGGTGGGCGACGGCAGCGGCAACGACGGCTGGGTTGGTGACTACGGCGACAACCCGCTGTGGTTCTACCAGCAGTACCAGGCGTCGGAGAAGGCCACCACGGCGGCCGGGCAGCAGCTCGCCAAGCAGGGCGCGGTCCAGCCGTGGCAGCCGAACGCGGGCACCGCGCTCGGGCCGAATCACGTTAACCACGTGCTCGCCCAGTTCATCGCCGACTGCTCTGCCAGCAAGCTTCCCCAGGTCTCCTGGATTGTCGCGCCTTATGAGTACTCCGAGCACCCGGCGGCCAGCCCGAGCTACGGGGCGCACTACGCGCGGACGGTGCTCGAGGCACTGATGAGCAACCAGGCGCTGTGGGAGTCCACGGCCCTGTTCATCACCTACGACGAGCACGACGGCTACTTCGACCACGTGCCGCCTGGGTTCCCCGAGGCGTCGGTGACCAGCGAGTACATCGGCGGGCTGCCGATCGGCCCCGGACCCCGGGTGCCGATGATCATCTGCTCGCCGTGGACCCGCGGCGGGTACGTCGACTCCAACAGCTACGACCACACGTCGACGCTGCGCTTCCTCGAGACCTGGACCGGCGTCCAGGCGCCCAACATCACCGCCTGGCGGCGGTCGGTGACCGGCGACCTGACCGCGGCGTTCGACTTCGGCCGCCCCGACTTCTCCGTCCCGGCGCTGCCGGACACGGCGCCGCTGATCACCCAGTCCGATCAGGAGAAGTCCTTCCCGTCCGTCACCGCGCCCGCTGAGGGCGCCCAGGTGCTGCCGGCCCAGGAGCCCGGGACCCGGCCGCACCGCCCGAGCCAGCTGATGCCGCACGCCGATGTCATCGTCAACCGTTCCGCGCACACGGTCACCGCGACCATGACCAACGCGGGCCAGGTCGGCGTCTCCCTCATCGTCTACCCCGACAAGTACCTGCCTGCCTCGGCGACGCCGTTCACGGTGGTCAAGGGCACTAGCAAGACCTACACGTGGACCGCGACGCTGCCGGACAAGTACGGCTACGCGTTTTCCGTCTACGGTCCCGACGGGTTCGTCCGCTCGTTCGCGGGCGCCATCGTCGCCGCGGGCACCACGACCGGGCAGATTCCACGGGTGACTGCCACCCCGGTCGCCGGGTCGGCGCAGTCGCTGCAGGTCACGCTGGCCAATGACGGGACGACGGGGGTGGCCTACACGCTGACGGCCAACGGCTACGCGGGCACCACCCAGCAGACGATCACGGTCGGCGGCGGTGCCAGCACCAGCGTCAGCTGGCCGGCCGACGCCGACGGCTATTACGACGTGATCATCACCGCTAACACCAGCGACGGCTTCACCCGGCGCTACGCCGGGCGCATCGCCTGACGCCAGCCGTCGAGGCAACGCGAGTGAGCTAAGGGGCTGTGGGTGCCATCGAGGTTCAGATGAAACCCCAATAGAGGCTAAAAAATAGCGATAATCGAAATTTTTCATGATCACGGAAACTTTTTGGTGTGATCACACCAAAAAGTTTCCGTGATCATGCTCTTGGCCAGTGATATCCGCCTTCGTTGGCGCGTCATTGCGGCTACTTGGCCCGCCCAACGTAGCGACTCGCCGCGTGAGGGCGAGCCGCGGGGGGCGAGCCGCGTACGTGTGAGCCGGCGAGAGGGAGCGGCGTAGAGGCGAGCGGCGGGGGGCGAGCGGCGTCAGGGCGAGAGGGCGGCGGCGCGTGAAGGGGCCCGCCTGCGGCGGTTCCCTTTCACGCACACGGCCCCGGGGCCTTCGCGCACACGGCCCCGGGGCCTTCGCGCACACGGCCCCCGGGCCTTCGCGCATACGGCCCCCGGCCGCTGGCGGCCGTGACGGCGTGGCGTCCCCGGCGATTTGGTACCTCAAGTCCGATTCTGTCTCCCTCGCATCGACAGTCACTCAGTGTGCATTCGTCGCGTAATCGAACGGCAGCTCCAAGTGCCCCGGAAATCCCCGACACCAGCAGTTTGATTACGTACCGTAATGACCGTTAGGCGGGCCTGCGACCTGGTCGGCCGCGTTTACCGGCCACGATGAAGATTTTGCCGTGATGGAGTGAACCGCCGCGTAGGTCGTTGCGTATCACTATGTGACGAGTTACGGTCGGTAAGGGACTTCGCTGCCAAGGGGCTGCGATACCTGTGTCGGGTGTGACTGAAGGAAACTTGAGTATCAGATCGATGCGGTTTGTTCGGCTCTAATGCGGCCCGTGCGGTCGTTTTATGCCGCACAATGGAGCACGGGATCGGCGGTAGCCCGGCCGTATCTAACTGCCAGGTCGGACGGGCAGAGGAGTGATGGTGCGAAGGCTCAGCGTTGCTAGCCTCGATAGCGGTGCGGAGTCACCCGTGTACGGTGCAGCGCCGTCGGTGCCGCGGGATCCCGCGGGCCGGTTCCTCCCGCCTGGCCAGGCGGTGCGCGACCGCAGCGCGATGCGCGGCGGCCCAGTGTCCGGCGGCCCAGTGTCCGGCGGCCCAGTGTCCGGCGGCCCAGTGTCCGGCCGTCCAGCTCATGACGCGGCAGTGGCCGGCCTGGCGTCTTCCCGGACCGCCGGGGCAGTGCCCGTCGTCGCCAGGCCGGCGCGACGCGCGGCAACTTACGACATGTCGGTGTTCGACCGGCAAAGCGGAAGATGGTATGTAAAGGACATCCGTGCATCTACGCAGCCGATGGGTACCCCATGACCCCCTTCGTGTCATCGCGGGTCGTACCTCGCGGCCCACGGCCCCCGCGCAAGCTCACTGATGTCCACGGAAGGGAAGGATGATGTCCGTATCGATCATCGCCGCGGCAGCACCGCAAGCGGCGCTCAGCACCCAGGGTCTCGTCAACTACCTGCAGCAGCTTTTCGGCCCGCTATTTCTGGGAATAGTGGGTATCGTGGCGATCTTCTTCCTCTTCACGCGCGAGATCACCCGGTTCGTGCAATTCATCGTGCTCGCCGTCGCGATCGCCGTGGTCTTCTACACCCCGAGCATCGTCCAGACGCTGGCCAGTGGAATAGCGCACGCGCTCGGGGTCCACTGAGCTAATTTCGCGCTGAGGAGTTCAGTCCTGTGGACCTGCCCACTTATACGAACATCTGGCGGATAGAAAAGCGGCTGTACAAGCTTTATGATTTCCGGCTGCCGATGCCGCTGCCGATCAACTGGATAGCCGTATTCGCTGGGATCACGATCCCCTATATCATCCTGCTGATAGCTATAGGGCTGCCCTTCAACCACACCCTGGTCTGGCTCTACGTGCTGCCGCCGGGGCTGCTCACCTGGCTCACCACCAGGCCCGTGATCGAGAACAAGCGGCTGCCGGAGCTGGTCGAGTCGCAGATGCGGTACCTGTCTGAGCCGCGGACCTACGTCCGTCTCGCCCCGTTGAGCGAGAAGGACCAGATGATGCTCACGGCCCGCGTCTGGCGCAGCCGTCCTCCCCGGCGCAGCAAGGCCGCGAGCCCCGCCGCCGCCCGCCCGGCCGCCCGCCCGGCCCCTGGTCGGCTGGCGCTCCCGGCCAGCGAGGCGAGCAGGCAGGTGCAGCCGCTACGACCGGGACCAGTACTCAGGCCCACCTCGGTCTTCCGTCCCGAGCGGGCGGCCGACCTGGCCGGGCCGGGACTTGTCGCTCCGGGCCAGCCGGCTGTCCAGGGCCGGCCAGGCCGCCCGCGCCCGGAGTCCGGGTCGCCGCAGCGGCTCCGGGTTCACGAGCGTTCCCGTACCCAGGATCGGCCGCGGCTGCCCGTGGCGGGTCGCGGCGGCCCGTGGCGTCCACCGGTGCTGCCGAACGCCCGCACCGTGCTGCCCGCCCCCGCCCCCGGCGCTGACCAGGAGCAGTCGGCCGCGCCCGCGAACCTGTTCGTGCCTGGCGGTTTCCTGCCTGGTGACCCGCCCGGCCGTCAGCAGCGGAGCGATGACGCGGTGCACGCCATGCCGGACGTCGCCCCGCCTGAGTCGGCGTCGGGCGCGTCCGGCTTGTTTAGGCCGGTCCCGCCTATGCCGGTGCCGCCGGTGGCGATGCCGATGCAGGCGCAGCCGACGGCGGTCTACCCGGACCGTACGCCGCCGCAGGCCGCCGTCCCGCCGTCGCCCCCGCCCGGGGCCCGGGTCAGCGGTGCCTTGCCCGCCCTGCCCGAACTGTCGCATGACGGCCCGCGCCGCCGCCCGGACGCCGACGGCACCCAGCCACCCGATCAGCAGACCGCGCGTGGTGCCTGGCCGGCCCCGGCGGCCGGGCTGGCGGCACCCGGCCCGGTCCGGCCGGCTCCGGTGGTACCGGCGGGCGGGCCGGCTCCGGCAGTGCCCGCGGCTCCGGCGGCCCCAGCAGCCCCGGCGGCTCCGGCCCAGCAAGCGTCGGCGGCACCAGCTCCCGCGCCGGCCAGGCCTGCTCCCGGGCGGGCCACGCCCGCTCCCGGTCCGGCCATGCCAGCTTCCGGGTCAGCCGCCGCGCTCGACTGGCCGCTCCCGGCCCGGCCGCTGCGGTCGGTACCCTGGGTGCCGCCCGTCACCGCGGTCCCGCCCGGAGACTCAGTGCCGCCCGGAGACTCAGTGCCGCCCGGAGACTCAGTGCCGCCGGGAAACTCAGTGCCGCCTGGAAGCGCTGCGCCGTCCGGGAACACCGGATCAGCCGACGCAACTGAGGACGGCGACCAGCCCCAGGCAGCGGACCGAGTCGCGCCCCCCGCTGCGGCCCAGGCAGACGCGGTCGCCGAAACGACCGAGCGGCCAGAAGTATTCGACGCTACCGAGGCGACTGGGATAGCTGAGCCCGTCGAGACGGCCGAGCCGGCTGAGTGGCCTGAGGCAGTGCCCGGGTCGGCTGAGACGAGGCTTGGGCTGGCTGCCTATGCGGACAGGACTGTTGGCGACGCCCCCGCTGTTGACAATGCCGCGACCGTTGACGGTGCCGAAGATGTTGACGGTGCCGAAGATGCTGATGACACCGGCACCGCTGTCGCGGCCGGAGGAATTGAAACGCCGGCGCCTGCCGAGGCGTCTGAGCAGTTCTGGCTGCCTGAAGTAGCAGAGCCGCCTGGTGCGGGTGAACCGCCTGAGCTGCCTGCGGCGCTGGCCCCGGTACCTGCCCCGCCGTCCCCGGTGCCTGCCCCGGCGCCGCCCCCGGTACCCGCTGTCGAGCAGGTCGAGGACTCCGCCAGCCAGCCCGTTCCGACGGTCGAGCGGGCGCTCAGCGGACCCGGACGGGACCGTAACGTCGCCTGGGGCGGCAAGGTCAAGATCGTCACCGGCAACGGCTCCGCCCAGGGGCCTGGCGCCCGCGACCAGGAGGCGCTGGACCGGAACCGCGCCCGGTTGCCGGTCGGCGAGCCGAAGCGGATCCTGGTGCTCGGCTGCACCACCGGCGCCGGGCAGTCGGTGACCACCCTGATGGCCGCGTCCATGCTGGCCAGCCTGCGCGAGCAGCCGGTGGCGGCGGTGGACCTGCATGACGGCACGCTGGCCCGGTACCGTGCCCCCGCCGCCTGGCTAGAAGAGCTGCTGGCCGGACGGCCGCCGCAGCACATCAGGGCCACCCGGCCGGACGGGCTGCACCCGACCCCCAAGCCAAGCCCGGCCCGGCTCGACGTGGTCGCCTCGCACGAGCCGCTCGGTGACGGCGACGACATCAAGCTCGCTGTCCAGCTCAGCCGGCACTACCCGCTGTCCGTGCTCGACCCGGGGGCGGCCGGCCTGACCCGGCTGCTCAAGATCACCGATCAGCTGGTGGTGGTTGTCCCGGCCAGTGCCGACGCGGCCGACGCGCTCGCCGACACCCGCGACTGGCTGGACAACAACGGCCACGCGGACCTCGCCATGCAGGCGGTCACGGTGATCAACGGGGTGAGCCGCCGCTCGCTGCCTGACGTCGAGCGCGCTGAGTTGATCGCCCGGGGCCGCTCCCGCGCCATCGTCCGCGTCCCCTGGGACGACATGCTGCCGGTAGCCGCCACCGGCCCGACCACGCTCCGGCCGCAGACGCGGGTTGCCTACACCGCGCTGGCCGGGGTACTCGTCGCGGGCCTGTCCGCCGCTCCCGTAAGGAATAAGTGATGAGCGCGAAGTCGAAGGGCCGCAAGCGGCTGGCGATCCGGTACTTCGACGACCGGGTGCTGCTCACCGACACCCACGCCTGGGCGTACTACCGGGTGCCGTCGGTGTCGTACGAGTTCACCACGCCCGACGAGCGCGAGGCGCTGTGCACCAACATCACCGTGGCCCTGGCGGCGATCAGGATGCAGGACGCGGAGGTCCACCTGCGGATCGCGCACCGGCCGTACCCGGCGGTGGAGTGGGCCACCGGCCTGGACGCCACCAGTGACGGCGGCCCCGGCTGGCGCGAGTACCTGGAGCAGATCTACCAGCACGTGTGGGCCAAGGACTTCTGGTCCAAGGAGATCTACCTGGGGGTCAGGCTGGGCCAGCGGTCGGTGCGGGCGCAGCTCACCGACGGCCTGTTCGGCAGCTTCCGCAACAGCTACCGCACGGCGGAGCGCGGACCGGACGATGACGCGGTGCCGGCCGGCGAGGTCGGCAAGTGGACGGAGCAGGCGGAGCGGCTCGGCCGCGCACTGACCGCGTCCGCGCTGGCCGCCCGGCATGCCTCCGCCCGCGAGGTGGCGTGGCTGTTCCGGCACACCCTGATGGGCTCGCTGGGCGACCCGCCGCCGTCCGCCACCCGCCGCCGGGCCTGGGGCCAGGGCGAGATCGAGCAGCTCTACGAGGGCTCGGTGCACAACGGGCGCAACATGCTGCGGCTAGAGCAGGTGCAGGGCGACTCCTGGGCAGCCTTCCTGTCGTTCGCCCGGTTCCCCGACCTGATGGCCTTCCCCGACGGTGAGCCGTGGCTGCACTACGCCGACTCGCTGCCGTTCCCGGTGGAGATCTCATCCCGGATGAGCCTCATCCCGCCGGGCAAGGCGTCGAAGGACGTGTCACGGCGGCTAGCGCACGCCCGCGACATGGACGCGCACATCCGCGAGGCGGGCGCCGAGGCACCGATCGCGCTGGCCGAGCAGATCGCCGCCGCCCGGATGCTGGAGCACGGCATCACCAAGGAGCGGCTGCCGTTCGTATACGGCTGGCACCGGGTGATCGTCACCGCGCCGACCAGGGAGCTGTGCGTGCGCCGGGTCGAGGCGGTCACCGAGCACTACCGGGACATCGGCATCGACCTGGTCAACTCCACCGGCGACCAGTTCTCCCTGCTCTCGGAGTCGCTGCCCGGCGAGAAGGTGCGGCTGTCCTCCTACGTGCAGCGCCAGCCGCTCTACACGATCGCCGGCGGCATGCCGACGGCGACGGTGGAGCTCGGTGACCGGATCGCCGAGGGCGTCGGCTGGATCGGCCCGTACATCGGCGAGACGCTCGGCCGGGCCCGCTCGGTCGTCCACTTCGACCCGATGCTGGCGGCAGCCAGGAACCGGCCGACCGCGGTCGCCATCACCGGCGAGCCCGGCGGCGGCAAGACCACCCTCGCGATGCTGCTGATCTACCAGCTGGCGCTGCGCGGCGCGACGATCGCGGTCATCGACCCCAAGGGCGACGCCGAGCCGCTGGCGGAGTTCCTCGGCAAGACCGGCCGCAAGGCCCGGGTGCTCCCGCTGTCATCGGCCGCGGCCGGCCTGCTCGACCCGTTCTCCTTCGGCGACGACCTGGCCGAGAAGCGCACGATGGCGACCGAGACGCTGCGGCTGCTGCTGCCGCGGATGAGCGAGGAACGCGAGTCGGCCATGATCCAGGCGGTCGGCGCGGTGGCGACCGGGCCGCGGCCCAGCCTGGGCAAGGTGGTCCGGCTGCTCGAGGAGTCCGACGACCCGGCCTGGAAGAACCTGGGCGCGGTCATGCGCTCGGTCTCCGAGATGCGCCTGGCGCGGCTGTGCTTCGCCCCGTCGGGCGGCCAGCAGATCGACGCCCAGGGCTGGACCACGGTGTTCACCCTGGGCGGGCTCACCCTGCCGGACACCACCACCGGCCGGGAAGACTACTCCTACGAGCAGCGGCTCTCGGTGGCGCTGCTCTACCTCGTCTCGCAGTTCGCCCGGCGGCTGATGAACGGCGTCGACCGGACCGCGCCGAAGGCGATCTTCCTCGACGAGGCCTGGGCGATCACTTCCACCCCGGAGGGGGCCAAGCTCGTTCCCGAGGTATCCCGGATGGGGCGGTCACGCAACACCGCGCTCGTCCTTATCTCGCAGAACGCCGGTGACCTGCTGCACGAGCAGGTAACCAACTGCATTTCCAGTGTTTTCGCGTTCCGCTCGTCGGAGCGTTCCGAGGTGACGAACGTTATGTCGCTCCTCGGTGTAGAGCCGACCGAGGAGCACAAGGCGAGCCTTCGTGCCCTCGGCAACGGTGAGTGCATTTTCCGTGACCTCGACGACCGCGCGGGCCGCATCGGCGTCGATCTCGTATCCGAAGATCTACGGGACTGGATCGATACAAATCCGACACGAGCTCGCCGGCCTCAGCCGGCGGCGACAACCTCTCCGTAAGTACCGCCGAATACAGGAGCCTCCCGAGATGGCTGAACTGCAACCACGAGCAGGACGACCGGGGCCGAGGCGCCGGTCAGCTCGTGCCCTGATGCTGGCCGGCGCGATGATCGCGATCGTGTTCAGCGGGCTCTTCCTGGCCCGCTCCGCCAGCGCGGCGCCCGCCGCGGCGACCACTTCGGCCGCACAGGCAGCCCCCGCCGCGCAGGCCGCTTCCGCCGCGACCGGCGGGCACGCGGCCGCGACCAGCACGACAGAGGTCGCCGGCCGGTCGGCCGGCGGCAGCACGTCGGCTAGCACCGGCCGCGCCGCCGGAACCCAGCTGACCACCGTGTTCACGCCGACCCAGTTCAGCGCCGGGGTCTGCAACGTGCCCGGCATCGGTGACATCGGCGGGCTGATCGGGCTGTGCCAGGCCGGCTCGGGCGTGGTCAGCGACCTGAACAACATCTGTACCTCGAACGCGCCGTCGCCCGAGCTGGCCACCTCGGGCATCGACTCACTGATCACCACGCCGGGCGGCACCACCACCGCAGGCAAGACGCTCTACGACAACTACGGCATGGCCGGCCAGTTCTGGGCGTCAACCGGGCTGACCTGCTCGCAGATGACGTCGCAGATCGGCAACAACGTGGCCGGCATGGTCTTCGACATGGCCAAGTCGCTCGACCGGGTAACGATCACCGTCTACCAGTCGGCCGCCAGCGCCAACATCCTGTCCTGGCTCAGCAGCTCGGTCGACCGGCTGATCGGGGCGCTCGGCAACGCCGTCTTCTACCCGTACCTCGCGCCGGTGGTGCTCATCGGCGCGATCTGGCTGGCCTGGACCGGCCTGGTCCGCAAGCGGGCCACCCGGACCCTCGAGGGCACCGTCTGGATGGTCATCGCCGCGGTCGCCGCGATCTGGCTGATCGGCCGGCCGGCCGATTTCACTAACGTCGGCACCAACGTGTCCAACGGGGTCACCTCGGTCCTCAACACCGCCTTCGCCAAGCTGCCCGCCACCACCGGCAGCAACTGCCTGCCGGTCACCCCGGGCGACCCGCAGGCGCTCGCCAACTACTCGTTCACCTCGGGCAACGGCATGGTGGACGAGAACGCCAACGAGCTGTGGACGGTGCTCGTCTGCAAGCCCTGGCTGGACGGCGAGTTCGGCACCACCCAGTACGCCACCCCCGGCACGCCCGCCGCGCAGACCAACATCATCAACCAGTACGCCCGCCAGCTGCTGTGGTCGCAGGCGGTGGCGGTCAACGAGAAGCCGGTCACCACCGACCTGGTTAACACGAAGGAGAACAGCTACAACGGGATCGCCGCGCAGCTGAAGCAGACCAACCCGGCGGTCTACTCGCTGTTCCAGGGTGACCAGTGGACCACCAGGCTCGAGATCGGCTTCGAGGCGCTGTTCGCCGCGGTCGCGGCCGGGCTGCTGGTGCTGCTGATCGCGCTGACCCTGATCATGCTCAAACTCGGCTTCCTGCTGCTGCTCGTCGCGGGGCCGTTCTTCCTGCTGGTCGGCATCCACCCGGGCTTCGGCCGGGTGATCGCCATCCGCTGGTTCGAGATGCTGGTCGGCGTGCTGATGAAACAGGTGGCGGTGGCGCTGACGCTGAGCGTGCTGCTCTACTGCTACTCGCTGATCATGGGCACCACCGACCAGGTGCTGCCATGGGCGCTCAAGATCATGATGATCGCGCTGGTCACGGTGACCGTGGTGATCTACCGCAAGCCGTTCCAGCACCTGTTCTCCTCGGTCGGCTACGGCATGCTCGGCGCCGACCAGCGGGCCGAGGTGAGCTGGCGCCAGTCCGCCTTCGGCTTCCGCCGGGTCACCGCCAACGCGGCCGGCCTGGTGGCACCGGGGGCCGGAACCGCCAGCGCGTCCCGTTGGGCGCGCCGCGGCACCAGCGCCGCCGACGGAGCGGCGGCGGGCACCGCTGGCGGGGCGGCGGGGGACGGCGGCGTCCCCGCCACCGGGGCCGCGGTCCCGGAGGGCACCGCGTCCGCGCCCACCGCTGACAGCCACGCGACCGGGCGGCAGTGGCCGGACGCGGGGGTCAGCGGCGGCGGCCGGGCGGCGCCGCCACTGCCGCTGCCCGCGCAGGGCGCGCCCCCGGTGAACACCGGGCCCGCCTCCGTGGGCTGGGCTCGTGGTGGCGGCGGGGCCGGCCAGTCACCGGCCCGCGGCACCGGCCAGTCACCGGCCCGTGGTCCGGCCCAGGCCCCGCCGCGCGCCCCCGCCCCGCCTCGCACGACGCCGCCGCCGGTTCGCCAGGGTCCCGCCCCGGCGTCCCGGCCAGCGACCGGAAGCGGGTGGCCCGCCGGGGCCAGCCGCACCCGTTCGGAATCCTCCGGTGGAACGACCGGGGGAGTGGCAAAGCCCGACGCCGCGCCGTTCTGGGCGCGATCGCGCCGCCGGTCCAAGTAACTGGGGCCAGCGATGAACCTGACCTCGGGCCAGCAGCGACTGGCGTTCGTCATCTTTGTGCTGGTGGTCGTCGGGCTCGGCATCTACCTGATCGGGCACCGCAACTCAGGCACCCCGGCCGCCGCGCCCACGGCCCCGGCCAGCAGCTCGGCGCCCGCCTCGGCCAGCGGCAGCGGGGCGGCCAGCACGCCGCCCGCCGTGGTGCCGTCTGCGACCCCGGCCTCGACGGCCGGCGGGGCGGAGATCTACCAGTGGCTGCCGTTTACCCCGGGCGACCTGGCGGCCGCGTCGCAGACCACCACGGCCTTCGCCAAGCAGTACGTCACCTGGAGCTACACCGAGGACAAGGCCGCTTACGGCGCCAGCCTGGGCGGCCTGGCGACCCCGTCCGAGGTGACCGCGCAGGAGTACTACTACAGCACGGCCGGCGTAGCCGGGCCGCGCGCCGCCGACAAGCAGGTCTCGACCGGCAGCGGCACGATCGACTCGATCCGCTCGTTCGCCAGCGGTTCCATCACCTTCGTGATCACCGTCAACCAGAAGGTGACCTCCACCCAGCCAGCGGTCAACACGGCCAACCAGTACGCGGTCACGGTGCAGCAGGCCGCCAGCGGCTGGCAGGTCAGCGACATCGAGCTGTCGAACCTGGGCAACCAGGGCATCCAGGCCACCCAGGCCACCCAGTGAACGGGCGGTCAATCGGGCCGATCGTCATCGGCCTCATGGTCATGCTCCTGCTCGCCTTCCTGATCGTGCCGATGGTGGTCATCGGCGGCGCGACGCTGCTGTTCGCCGGCGGCTCGGGGACCAACTGCAGCTCGGCCGCGGACGCGGTACAGCCCGGGGTGTCGACCGAGGCGGCCAACTCCGTCCCGTCGGACTACCTGAAGTGGTTCCAGCGGGTCGGCCTGCAGTACAACGTGCCGTGGACGGTGCTGGCGGGCATCGGGAAGGTGGAGAGCGACGACGGGCGCACCACCCTGCCCGGCGTGAAGTCCGGGTCCAACTCGTTCGGCGCGGCCGGCCCGATGCAGATCGGCATCGGCAATGCCTCCACCAACGTGTGGGGCGGCACCCCCGTCCACCCGGCGTCGGAGGTAGTCGACGGCGTCGCCACCGACGAGGACGGCGACGGGACCGCCAGCGTCTACGACGTTGCCGACGCGATCGCGGGCGCGGCCAAGTACCTGGTCGCGCACGGGGTGCAGCAGAACGTCCCGGCCGCGATCTTCGCCTACAACCACGCCGACTGGTACGTCGAGGAAGTGCTGTCCTGGTCGTCGAGCTACGCCAAGGGCGGCTTCACGGTCGCGGCGGCCAACCAGGGCGGTACCGTGGTGGCCGCGGCGGGCGGCGGCAGCACGGCCGGCTGCACCGGCAACAGCCAGCTGGCCGCGTTCGTCGCGCCCAACGCGATCGTCGGCCAGGCCGTCAGCTACGCCGAGGACCAGCTTGGCAAGCCGTACCTGTTCGGCGGCACCGGGCCGGCCGCGTTCGACTGCTCGGGCCTGGTGATGATGGCCTACCAGGCGGCCGGGGTGACGATAGCGCGCACCTCGCAGGACCAGTGGAAAACGCTGCCGCACGTGCCCGCGGCCAAGGTGGTCCCCGGCGACCTGGTGTTCTTCGCGGGCGCGGACGGCACGCCGACCGCGCCGGGGCACGTCGGCCTGGTGGTCGGCAAGAACCTGGAGATCGAGGCGTACGCGACCGGGTTCCCGGTGCGGGTCTCTACCTTCGGCACCCCGCAGTCCCCGCCGGGCGAGACGAAGGTGGTCGGCTTCGCCCAGCCGTGGCCGCTGAAGGCACCGGTCGGAGCGGTCCCTGGGTGACTGTGCCCCTGGGTGACTGTGCGCGCCCCGGGCGCGGCCGGGTCCCGGGTAACCCCCGCGTCAGCCCGAACGGGGGCGGGGCGCTGCTAGCCGGCCGCGTGCTTGCCAGTGCTCCGGCGCAGCGAGCGCCCGCCGCGCGGGCGCGGCTCGGGCAGTGCCCTTGACAGCTCGTCGGGCAGCCGGAGCAGCGGGTTGGCGGTGCTCGCGACCACGTCCTGTGCCATCTCCGTCACCCGTGTGCCGCGTGCCCGGGAGGCCTTGCGCAGCAGGTCGAACGCCTCGCGCGGGCGGAGCCGGTGCCGCTCGGCGAGCACCCCGATCGCCTGCTCGACCCGGACCCGGGCGGCCAGCGCGTGCTCAAGCTGGGCGACGGTGACCGCCAGCCGCGCCGCCTCGCCGGCGTCGCCGGACCGGTCGGCGATGCCAGCCGCACCGGTCACCGCGGGTATTCTCCGCTGCGGCCCGGACTCGTTGGCCCGCGGCGCGGGCGGGCGGCGGCGGGGCGCGCCGTTCTCGTCGACCGCCTCCATGACGGTGGTGTCGTCACTGTCTGCCTGGTCGGCCGCGAACAGGTCGGCCAGCACCATCGCGCTGGTGAGGTCGGAGACGTTCTCGTCGCCGACGACCCAGCCGCGCTCGGCCTTCCTGACTACGACGTCCTCATGCTCACCGACGCCGTTCGACTTATTAACGCTCATGCTTGCTTACCTGCCTCCCCCTACCCAACAACCCCGGGGCTTCGTCCACACTACCTGGTGAAACAGGACGGGCCCCGGCGGCTGTGCCGTAGCGGCAACGGAGCGGGACGGCCGGGTGAGCTGGCCGGCTCTGCTGGCCGGCTCAGCTGGCAGAGGCGGCGGCCAGCTCGGCGAGCTTCTTCTGCACCTGGGCCGCGGACGGGTTGCACAGGGTGGAGCCGTCGGCGAACAGCAGGGTGGGCACCGTCTGGTTGCCGCCGTTGACGCTCTCCACGAACTTCGCGGCCTCCGGGTCGAGCTCGATGTCGACCTCGCTGACCTCCACCCCGGCCTTGCCGAGCTGCCGCTTCAGGTTCTTGCAGAACCCGCACCAGGTCGTCGTGTACATCGTCAGCGGCACCGGGGCCTCCTTGTCGTCCGGCCCGGCCGCGGGTACCGCGGGGGCTATCGGATGCTTACAACAACTTTTCCCTGCTGCGCCTTCCCGCCCGTCCGCCCGCCCGCCCGCCCGCCCGTCCGCCCGCCGCCCGGGCGGCGGGCACTGCCGCCAGGAGTGGCCGGCGTGCGGCACCATAGGACGGGTGGATGCCGATGAGCTGCTGGCCGCGCTCGATGCCGAGCAGCGGGCGGTCGCGCTGTCCCCTCGCGGGCCGGTCTGCGTGCTGGCCGGCGCCGGCACCGGCAAGACCAGGGCGATCACCCACCGGATCGGCTACGCGGTGGCGACCGGCGTGGTCAACCCGGCTCAGGTGCTCGCGCTGACCTTCACCGTGCGCGCGGCAGGCGAGCTGCGCGGGCGGCTGCGCGCGCTTGGCGGCGGCACCGAGGCGGTGCGCGCGTCCACGTTCCACGCGGCCGCGCTGCGGCAGCTCAGCTACTTCTGGCCGCGGGTAGTCGGCGGGCACCCGCCGCGCCTGGTGGAGTCGAAGCTCCCGTTGCTGCGCGAGGCCGCCGCCAGCCTGGGGCTGCGGATGGACGGCCCCGCGCTTTCGGACGCGGTCACCGAGATCGAGTGGGCCAAGGTATGCCAGGTGCACCCGGACTCCTACGCGTTCGCGGCGGCGGCGGCCGGGCGGTCGCCGTCGGCCGGCACCGAGAACGCCGGCCGCCTGTACGCCGCCTACGAGGGGCTCCGCCGGGACCGCCAGCTGATCGACTTCGAGTCGGTGCTCGAGCTGACCGCGGCGATCCTGCTGACCGAGCCCGCCGCCGCCCGCGAGGTGCAGGCCGCCTTCACGTACTTCACGGTGGACGAGTTCCAGGACGTCAACCCGCTGCAGAAGCTGCTGCTTGACGCGTGGCTGGGCGGCCGGGACGACCTGTGCGTGGTGGGCGACCCGCGGCAGACGATCTACTCGTTCACCGGGGCGACCCCGGAGTACCTGCGGTCGTTCGCGGCCGACTACCCGCGGGCGACGGTGGTCCGGCTGGTGCGCGACTACCGGTCAACCCCGCAGGTGGTTGCGCTCGCCAACCGCCTGTCGAGCCGGGCGGGTGCCCGGCCGGACGGGCAGCAGCCGGCCGCGGCCGAGCCGGAGGCGCTCGTCGCCCAGCGCCCGGCCGGCCCTGACCCGGCGGTCACCAGGTACGCCGACGATGAAGCGGAGGCGGCCGGGGTGGCGGCCGCGATCGCGGCGCTGATCTCCGGAGGCGTCAAGCCGGGCGAGATCGCGGTCCTGCTGCGGATCAACGCGCAGCTTGAGCGGTTCGAGCGGGCGCTGGCCGACCGGTCGGTGCCCTACGTGGTGCGCGGCGGCGAGCGGTTCTACGAGCGGCCGGAGGTGCGCAAGGCCCTGGTGCTGCTGCGCGGGGCCGCCCGGGCGGCCGGGGCCGGGAACGACGCGACCGGGCTGCCAGGCGAACTGCCCGCCGCCGTCCGGCACGTGCTGGCCTCGGCGGGCCTCACCGCGGCCCCGCCGGCCGGGCGCGGCGCGGTCAGGGAGCGCTGGGAGTCGCTGGCCGCGCTGGCCGGCCTGGCCGACCAGCTGGCGGCCGGCCGGCCCGCGGCGACGCTGGCCGATTTCGCCGCCGAGCTGGCCGAGCGGGCCGAGGCCGGCCACGCGCCGGTCGCCGCGGCGGTCACGCTGACCACCATGCACGCGGCCAAAGGGCTTGAGTGGGACGCGGTGCTGCTGCCCGGGCTGACGGAGGGCATAATGCCGATCGTGCACGCGCGAACGGCCGAGGCGGTCGAGGAAGAACGGCGGCTGCTGTACGTTGCCGTCACCCGGGCCAGGGTGCACCTGGCCCTGTCCTGGGCGCCCGCCCGGTCACCGGGCACCGAGGGAGCGCGGCAGCGGTCGCGGTTCCTGGCCGCGATGGCGGGCGAGCCGGCTGGCCGCCGCCGATGAGCGATTCACTGGACCGGCTGCTCGACCTGCTTGACCTGGAGCAGATCGAGGTGAACATCTTCCGCGGCCGGTCGCCGGAAGAGACCGTGCAGCGGGTATTCGGCGGCCAGGTGGCAGGGCAGGCGCTGGTCGCGGCGGGCCGAACGGTGCCCGCCGACC
>Ga0265338_10002240_pt1 | contig 29470 bp, 37 predicted proteins | sample 42126metaG_FD_193579 | JGI IMG/M metagenome (GOLD analysis project Ga0265338, IMG submission 193579) | Rhizosphere microbial communities from Carex aquatilis grown in University of Washington, Seatle, WA, United States - 4-21-26 metaG | ecosystem: Host-associated > Plants > Roots > Rhizosphere...
TATGGGCATTGCGCGAGCCCGATGTTTTCCCAGCTATGGACTTTTCAAATCACGTTGACAGGAGATTGAGGAGGAAGAGATGGACGGAACGACGATCATAACCTGCGTCTATTGCGGAATGAGATATCCCGAAGGTACCCCACCGTCAGGCGGGAAAGTTCTGACTGATCACATCAGGGTTTGTGAAAAGCATCCGCTTCGAAAGGCTGAGGCCGATATAGCCAAGCTTCGCCGGGCCTTAATGGGAATCGTCGGCGCAGAGGATAAAGGAGAGCTTGAAGCGATGGCTGACTTTCTCATAAACGATATCGGCCCTGATGACGAAAAGGTGAAAGCTCTCAACGCCATTCAGGCTTTGATTGAGACAATCGAATGATCATCAGCCCCTTACCCATCATCCCTCAAGTTCTTTTCTCACGTATGCGCCGTAAGTTTTTGTTTTTACAAAAGAAAGCGTCATTTTCATTGGTAAGGTGTACGTTCCGAATAGATTGAATTCCTTCTTGCGCAGGCGCGCGTACTTATTACTTAGGCTGTGATGGAAATGCATCCTCCCAAATAGAAATCTCTTGACAGGTCCCTTCCAGGTCGGCAGGGATGCCTATTACGTCCGGGGCCTTCTCGCCGGTGCGGCAGCCATGCTCAAGATCGTGAGAAGGGCGGACGCCAAAGGGCACAACGCGACTTGGGTTGCCAAGCTTGTAGAGTACCGGCAGAAAGAGCTTACCCTGGCAGAGACGGCAAAGCTCTTGGACACCTCCACGAACGTCGTATGGGAGTACGAGCGCGACATGAAGGCGGCGGGGATTTGGCCGGGGTAGAAACAAGGAAAAGCTAAAAGAAAGGCGCGGGGAAGTCGGTTGTCAAAGCTTCCCGCGCCTTCTGCTATCTTGTCCTTATACCCACCGTCAATACTTTCCTGTTATGCTTATCGGGTATTTTGGTTTTCCCTTCGCCGGTTCAATATCTGATTCCATGACGTAAAAGTAGATCGGCTGAAGCCACGGTTCCGCATTTCTGATAGAACAATAGGCGACTCTTTGGACTCCCAACGTCGAATGTGCGAACGTTTCGAAACGGATAATTTCAAAGATGACCTTCGGATTGATTGGAAAACATCGGAAATGACTTATGACGCCATTATAGCCGCCATCCGATTCAACCGAGGGCAAAAGCCCTCTGCGCCACAAAGGAGGGTCACTATTCTTATCCTTTCGACTTTTATCGAGATAGCTCATTTCGGGAGTTATTGCTTGGTCTTTGCATGTCATCGGCCAAAAACGGAGCTTTTCTTTTCCATGATAAAGACCCAGATCGGAGAAAACCTCATCTTTGCCGTTTTCGCCATTCGCTTTGTTGCTGATTCCTCTCGGCACTTTTTCAATGTCAGATTGCATGACATAGAAATAGCTTACAGGCTTCGAGGTAGGGCAGATGCAATATGCTACTTTTCTGAGTCCCTCTGGCATGTTCACCGTCTCAACATGAAGGACTTTAAAGGGAAGCTGATCTTTCAAACCTTCTGGGCCTGCCATCGTAACCCAGCTTTTGCAGTGGCCTTTATCCCAATCATTCCGATCTTTGGCAGTAAAAGTTCCGGAGTTCCTGTGCTCGTTGACATTGGCTGCTATGTTTTTGTCATCGCAAGCCACGGCTTCTTCGTATTTAATGCGGTATAGATCATCGGCATAGGCCGACACCGAAAGCAAAACTACTCCGATCACTGCGAACAGTTTCAGCATGCATAATCCTCCCTTTGTTCGATTATACCGCATGTCTGCTTATGTTTGACAAGATTCCTTCTTTTACCTCAAAAAATACTACTTGACAAGTCTGGATCAGTCGAGGTATGAAAAATATAGGCTGTGAGAGTCGTAAGGAGTCACTAAAACCAAACCCGCCGAGGTAATTCCTCAGGCGGGTTTTTTGTTCCCCCCATCCACCCATGCCAATAGAAATTTCAGTCAGAGCCGACTTTAAGTCGGTCATCAAGGGTCTATCCGACCTCGCCTATAAGCAGCTCCCCTTTGCCCAGGCCCAGGCCGTCACCGCGATCGCCCGGTCAGTGCAAAAGGCGGAGTCCGACCAGATCAAGAAAGTATTCCCCACGGCAACCCCCTTTACGCAAAAGTCCGTCGGCATCGTTCCGGCGCGAAAAGGAAACCCCGTCGCCACGGTCTACCTGAAAGACATCGCGGCTCAGTACCTCGCACCTTTCGAAGAGGGCGGCACGCACTTTCTCGGCAACAAAGCAGCCATCCTGGACCCTATCAACCAGCAAACGAACCAGTACGGAAATTTGCCCCTGCGCACCATCGCCAGATTGAAGGGCCGACCGGACGTATTTATTGGCTTGGTAAAAGGCGTCTATGGGGTGTGGCAGAGGCCATATACACGCCCGAAAGGACAGCGTCGGGACACGTCGAAAAAGCTCGGCAGGGTGACCAAGGCCACCAATACTACCGGACACCTGAAGCTGCTCGTCCGCTTCGAGGAACCCAAAGAGGTCAATCAGCACTTCGGCTGGGAAGAGACGGCGAAGAATGCCGTTGCCGCCAATTGGCATAAGGATTTTGACGACGCCATGGCTAAAGCGCTTGCGACGGCAAAATGACGCTTGCTGAATTCGGAGCCCTTTATGGCGTCTCGAAACAGGCCGCCGAGAAATGGAAGAAGCGCGGCTGGATCATTCTCAAAGACGGGGACATCGACGTTGAAGCCTCTCGGAAGAAGCTGAAGAAGTACCGGAAGCCCAGGCCGGTAAAGGCGGTCAACCCTGAAGTTGACGGCAAGGTCAAGGTCAAGGGCAAGAAGGTTGACAAGAAGCTCAGTGTTAAACCCGGCGAGACCCCGAAACAGGCCGCCGACCGGATCATATCCGAAGCCGATGTGACGATGGACTTCGAAGAGGCCCGGCGGATCAAGGAGAGCTATCTTGCCCTCTTGAACCAGCTTGAATACGACACCAAATCCGGCCTCGTCGTCATGGCTTCCGACGTTGCCCGGGAAGTGGGAGAGGAATACGCCAAGGTGCGCACGCGCCTTCTGGCGATTCCTTCCGAACAGGCGCCCAGGCTACACCGGCTGAAGACAGTCGCGGAAGTACAGGATGCCATGCAGGAGTGTATTACCGAGGCACTGGAAGAACTGACCAAGGATGCGATATGATGCCGGCCTAAAAACCTTTCGCGAAGGGCTCAAACAGGCCAGGCGCAAGAATATTCAGCCGCCCCCGAAGCTTTCCTTGAGCGAGTGGGCGAATCGATACGCGGTGCTTTCTCGAGAGACCAGTGCTCAAACCGGAAGATTCAGGGCTTTTCCCTATCAGGTCGGTATCCTTGACGCCATCACGGACCCCTCTGTCGAAGAGGTCAGGGTCAAAAAGAGTGCTCGGGTGGGTTTCACGAAATGCCTTGACCATGTAGTCGGGTATTACATTCACCAGGACCCGTCACCAATGCTCATGGTTCAGCCCCGCGTCGAGGACGCCGAGGACTACAGCAAGACGGAGATTTCCCCGATGCTTCGGGATACACCGGTCCTCATGAAATTGGCCGGGAGCCCAAAGGCAAAAGACAGCAACCAGACGATCCTCAAGAAGATCTTCCTGAATGGCTCAAGCCTTTCCTTGGTGGGAGCTAACAGCCCCGGTGGCTTCCGACGTATCACGGCCCGTATCGTTCTTTTTGACGAGGTCGACGGATACCCGGTCGGCGGGGCCGGATCGGAAGGTGACCAGATAGCTTTAGGCAAGAAGCGGTCAGAAACATTCTGGAACCGCAAGATTGTCATGGGCAGCACCCCGACGATCAAGGGCTTAAGCCGGATCGAGCGAGGGTATGAACAGAGCGACCAACGCCGCTACTATGTCCCCTGTCCCCACTGTGGAGCTATGCAGGTCCTGGAGTGGGGCGGTCCCGATACCCCGTATGGAATGAAGTGGGACAAAGACGAGGACGGGAACGGAATACCGGAAACTGCCCATTACGTCTGCAAAGACAACGGCTGCGTCATAGAAGAAGTCGACAAAGCCGAGATGGTGACGAAAGGCGAGTGGAGAGCATCCAGACCTTTCAAAGGAATCGCGGGCTTTCACATATGGGCGGGATACAGCCTTTTCCCGAATGCCTGTTGGCGAAACCTCGTCACCGAATGGCTTCGGGTCAAGGATGATTCTCTTCTCCGTCAGACCTTCATCAACCTCGTACTTGGTGAAGTTTACGAAGACAGGGGCGAAAAGGCCCTTAACGAAACCAAGCTCGCGGCACGCACCGAGGTATGGGCCGCTGAGGTGCCCGAAGGGGCGGCCGTGCTCACGGTCGGGGTCGACACCCAGGATTACCGGTTCGAGTGTGAAACAGTCGGATGGGGCATGAACGAAGAGAGCTGGTCGATCGATCATGAAGTGATCGAGGGCGACATGGAGACCCCTGACCCCTGGAACCGCCTTGACGCATACCTGAAAAGAATATGGCACCGGGCGGACGGCAGGCCATTCACCGTTATGGCGGTCTGCATGGACTCAGGAGGCCACCATACGCAAAAGGTCTATGACTTTTGCAAAGCTCGTCTCGGTCGCAAAGTGTGGGCGATCAAGGGTGAATCGGCGATAGGCGGGAAGAGATCCCCGGTATGGCCGACAAAGAAGCCAAGCTCGCGCAACAAGTCGAGCTTTCGGCCCATCATTCTCGGCGTCAATGCCGCGAAGGACTCCGTCAGGTCTCGTCTGCATATCGACAAGCCGGGGCCAGGATACATGCACTTTCCGTCTGAGAGAGACATAAACTATTTTGCGCAACTGACATCGGAACGGTCGGTTAAGAAGGTTTCAGGCGGCCAACATTACCGAGTGTGGGAGCTTCCTCCCGGAAGGGCTAATGAGGCCTTGGATATAAGGGTCTATGCTTATGCGGCCCTCTGCGGTCTCCTGCATTTCGGGCTCAGATTGAATAAAAGAGTGGAGATGGTGGCAGCCGGGAAGGCGTTTCCTATTCCTCCTTTGACCTCCCCGGTTTCCCCGTCTCCCGTGACGGTAGAAGAAAAGCAAGACCCGGCAGAAGCTTTACGCCAGGCCCTTTTCCCTCAGCAGACGGAGACGTCATCGAAGGCGGTCAAGAAATCGATCATCAGCAGGCTCGCGTAAGAGAGGACCCATGGTAAAGAAAATCAACCACACGACTTTTGAGTATCACCCTGAATTCAAGGGTGAAGTCCAGATCACCAAAGGAGACCAGTCGCTCAAGATTTCCATGGAGGAGCTCCGGGCCTTTGTCGCTGAATCTGTCAGGTACGAACTCGCCGACCACATCCAGAAAATGAAGCCCGTGGACCTTCTGAGGAGGATCGCCTGATGTCCCGTACCAGCGTTCTCGATGGCCTGGACCTCGTCACCCTTCAGGCACGCTTGACGGCGATGCAGTTGGCGCTTCTCGATTTGCAGAGTGGGGCCCAGGTCGCCACGGCAAGCTATGCCCAGGGTGACGGCAACCAGTCAGTGACCTACCGGGCGGCCGATATCGCATCCCTTACACAGGCGATTCTTACCGTCCAAACGCAAATAGACAGGCTAACCGGGGCCAATATGGCCCGTCGCTGGCCGATGCGTCCGTTCTTCTAAAATCAGAGGACTATGAGCAAAATACTCGACTATAACGGGAACCCAATCCCCGTAAGGGGGAAGCTGCGCGCCGACTCCGGAGGCCCTTCATCTGCCCTACCCGGAAACGTGCCCTATCTGTTCCCCTATGATGCGGCCAATTGGACCACTCAGGAGATGGGCGACTGGCTGCCTTGGATTCGGAGCCCGGATTCTGAAATTAACCTTTTTCGGGATCGAATGGTTGGAAGGTCCCGCGATCTCGTCAGAAACGACGGATGGGCATCAGGCGGCATTTCCCGGATTCTCGACAGCACAATCGGCACAAATCTGCGTTTATCGGCCAATCCCGACTATCGGGCTCTCGCAGTTCGATCAGGAAAAAAGGCCTTTGACGCCACATGGGCGAATGAATTCAGGCAGGCCGTAGAGGCTCTTTGGCGTGGTTTTTCACAGAATATAGGCCACTATAACGACGTTTCGCGGCAGCTTACCATAGGGCAGCAATTCCGACTCGCTCTGCGTCACAAGCTGATTGATGGGGAGTCTCTCGGCCTCATGTACTGGCTGCCTGAGCGCATAGGCTATGGCGCAGCGGATTATGCGACGGCGCTTCTTCTGATCGACCCTGACCGCCTGAGCAATCCTTATCAGATGATTGATTCGAAATACATGCGCGGTGGCGTGGAACTTTCGGAACATGGTGTCCCTATTGCCTACCACATCCGAAAAGCCGAGCAGAATGACTGGTATCTCGCCGTCGAAGCCAACACCTGGGAGCGAGTAATCGCCGAAGATGAGGACGGATGGCAACGAATCATCCACGATTTTGACCATGACCGTGCCGGCCAGCATCGAGGCGTAGGCGCATTCACGCCTGTTCTTTCCCATGCTAAAATGCTCGCCCGATACTATGGCGTTACCCTTCAGGCGGCGACCATCCAGGCCATATTTGGGACTTATGTCAAAAGCCCTTATGATCCTGCCCTCGTGCAAGACGCTATCGCAGGGGATCCTGACGCCGAGCTTCCCATGTATCAGGAGCTACGGTCCCAATGGGCAAAAGAACGCCCGGCCATGTTGAACGGCGCCAGAGTGCCGACCCTTGCCCCTGGAGAAGACATTGTTTCTGTCTCCGCCGAGCATCCGAGCGGCAATTTCAAGGATTTCGCCCACGAGATGGTAGGAATAGAGGCGGCGACTCTCGGCATGAGTAAGGAGCAGATGACGCAGGACTGGAGCGAGACGAATTACTCGAGCGCCCGTGCCGCCGCTCTTGAGACCTGGAAGACCCTTACCCGCCGAAACGGGGATTTTAAAACAAACACGGCAACTCCCGTCTATGCGGGTTGGTTGCAAGAGTCTTTTGAAAATGGCGAGCTTCCGCTTCCCACCGGTGCCCCTGACTTTATCGAGGCCAAAACGGCTTATTCTCAATGTTTATGGCTCGGAGTGCCGCGCGGCTGGGTAGATGAAACGAAGGAAGCTGCCGGCGCCGTGATGAGAATGGACGCAGGGCTGTCGACACTCAAGGATGAGGCCAGGATACAGGGCCTCGACTGGGAAGAAGTCGTCCATCAGCGGGCGATCGAAGTGAATCTGTTTAAAGAGCTGGGCCTTAAGCCTCCAGAATGGGCAGGAGAAGTGGCAGCGGCCGAGGCATCAAGACCGCAAGAGTCACCGCGGGCGAGATAATGGACGACTGGATTGATATAGGGGACGGTCATTACATCAGATATTTCATATGGGCTCCCGATAGGAAGCTAAATCCACAGTATGATCATCTTCCCGATGTTGACAAGTTCGGCATTCAAATAAAGCATGGAATTTGTATGTCTGCGATCAACTTCGATGGTCCCGTCCAAAAGGAAATTCTCAAAGACAGCCGTCATATGTGGCAGGTCGAATCATGGGAGCCTCTGACCATATCCCCCAGCGTTCTATGCACAAGATGTGGAGACCACGGGTTTATCAAAGGCGGGAAATGGATTAAAGCATGAGAGGATACGAAATTAAATGATGAATAACCTTCCACATTTGAGCCAAAAGCTCTTTAATGTCCCTCTCGCGATACTGCCGGGCAAGATCGAGGTCATTATGTGCGTCCTCGCAGATCGTTTGGGCGTTACGCGCCTTTTCCGGGCGGACGGATCGGCCGTGATGCTCGATTCTTTCGGCACCGGCGAGCAGGCGCAGGACCGGGCTTACGATGTTGTGGAAGGGGTTGCAATCATTCCGGTGCAGGGGACGCTCGTCCAGAAGCTTGGCTGCCTTCATCCGTACTCGGGCATGACCGGGTATGATGGCATCCGTGCAAACCTCAGCATGGCCATGGAAGACGAGGCCGTGAGGGCGATAGTCCTTGACATCGACAGTCCGGGAGGAGAAGTCAGCGGATGCTTTGACCTCTGCGACGCCATCTATCAGGCCCGGAGTGAAAAGCCTATATGGGCGATCCTGACGGAAAATGCTTTTTCGGCGGCGTACGCGATCGCAAGTGCGGCGTCTCGAATCGTCGTTCCCCGCACCGGCGGTACCGGAAGCGTCGGGGTCATTTGCGCTCATGTGGATTTTTCAAAAGCTCTGACGGAAGCAGGCATCGCCGTTACGCTGATCACCTACGGCGCACGAAAAGCAGATGGAAACGAATTCAACCCCCTGTCCGATGAAGCAAAATCAAGGCTCCAGGCGGACGTAGATACCATGGGCGATATGTTCGTTGATATGGTCGCGAGAAACCGCGATCTTCCCGTATCTACGGTGCGGAATACCGAGGCGGGCTGTTATATGGGCAAAAAAGGGGTAAAGGTGGGTTTTGCCGACGCCGTTATGGCGCCGGATGAGGCATTTCGGGCTCTTTTACAAACAATAAAATAGCCGGAGGCGTTAAATCAAGAAATATATCGCATGTCTGGTAATCGGTTTTCTCCTGTTCATTTCGACCGGCGTTTACGCAGACGACTATATGACCGGTAGTTTTTCCAGCGGTAAAATCACGCCGACCTATCCCCTGACCCTGCCGAGCGGTACCACGCTTCCGGCATCATCGACGGGATATGCAAAACTTACGGTAAGCGGCGGTAATGGATCGATTACGACAGCCGTGCCTGCAACCGGGTATTCGGTAAATACCGGAACTGCCTACACTGTGACCGGGTCAATGGCGCTGGCAGCCGGCGGAACCACCACAGCCACGACCGGGGCGCTGGCAGCGGGTCTTTACATAATTCAGGGCCAGGTGAAATTTGCGACCTCTGCATACACGGGTACCGGCACTGACAATCTGACGTGTCAATTTTACACAACCAACGGAACGCCTGGTGCACTGAGTTCCACTGAACATCAGTCAGCGACGAGAGGCATCCCCACCCTGACCACTTCGACGGGATATACAGACACTCTTTCTCTTGTCGCTCGGCATACGGCAACGGCAGGCGACGTGATTCAGATTTATCGCCAGGGACCGGCATCCGGAGAAACCGCCACCGCCGCAAGCATTGCTTGGGTACAAATACTCCAATAGCAAGATCCAGAAATTATCTTTCAGGGAGGATATAGGTATGAGCAAGATATTGTCGAGCATCGGCAACGCGCTCTCGTTTGCGCATCTGGCCGGCATAGGCATGAAAAAGAAGGCCGATTCCGAGGACGACCCGGAGAAGGAAAGAGAGTCCGAGCGCGATCACGAGGACGAGACCGACGGCGCGAAAAAGGGAAAGCGGGCCAAGGCCGAGGAAGATCGCGAGCGCGAGAAAGAAGACATCGACGCCGAGGAAGAAGAAGGCGACGATGATGATAAGGAAAAGAAGGGCAAGAAAGCCAAAAAGGCGAAGGCCGAAGGCGAAGAGGATGACGAGGAAGCCTGCGACGATAAGCGGGGCAAGAAGGGCAAAAGAGCCAAGTCTGAAGGTAAGGACGATGAAAATGACGAAGAGGATGAAGACGTTGAAATGCGTGGATCCTCTCCTATAGCTCAGGCCAGGCTGAGGGAGCAGCGCCGCTGCGCCGCCATCTTTGCCTCGTCTGCCGCCGCCAAAAACCCCGTGTTGGCCGCCAATCTGGCCTTTTGCACGAGGATGACCCGCACAGAGGCCCTTGCGGTCCTGGAGGCGACTCCCGCGGCTTCTGCGGCTCAGGTTAGAACCCGTCACAATCCGGATGTCGGCACCGGCGCATCCGCATCTTTGACCACAAAACAGGCCGTCGACAAGTCTTTGGACCTGGCATTTTCGAAGGTAGCCGGAAGAAGAAAGTAGCCGCCTGAAGGCTGGCGATAATTCCAGATCATATACGAGGAGAATAACAATGGGTAGCCCTACTGTAACACCCCTTACCGAAGCAAGACACAGCGGCGGTTTTATCGTGTCGGAGGCAAACGGGCATATTTCCCGGGAGCAGATCGTGCTCACCGGTTCGGCCAACATTCCGGCCGGAAGCGTGCTCGGAAAAGTAGCGGTCGGCACTTCCGCAGGCAGCGCGGGCCTGAAGGCCTTCGGCCTCGTCACCCTGGCAAAAAACCCCGTGGATGGTGACACGATCGCCATCAACGGCACAACCATTACCATGAAATCGTCCGGGGCGACCGGCGCTCAGGTCAACATCGGGTCCACGCCGACCCTGACCGCCGCCGCGATCCTCGCCTACATTACGGCTCACAACATCTCGAATGTCACCTGTACGGCATCCGGAAACACCGGCATATTGGTTACGGCCTCGGCAGTCGGCACGGCGGCAAATTCCTATGCCCTGGCGACGTCCAATACGGATGCGTTTACCCTTTCCGGAGCGACCCTCCTGGGCGGCACGGCGGCAAATACCGGAGACGCGACCGTCACAGCCTATACGGTCGGGAGTTCAATCAAGCCCGGCACGTACAAGGCGATATGTGTCACGGCGACAACGGCGAACGTGTTCGACCCTGACGGAGACCTGCTTGGTGTAGCGACTTTCGCCACCCCGTTCACGGACGCGCAGATCAATCTTACCATAACGGCCGGGTCCACCCCCTGTGTTGCCGGCGACACGTTCTACATTACGCCCGCTACCGGTGCAGGGAAATACAAACCCGTGACCGCATCGGCCACGGACGGTAGCCAGGTCGCATCGGCCATCCTTTACGGGACCACGGATGTGACGAGCGCGGACAAAAACGCCGTCATCATGGCCCGCCACTGCGAGGTCAACCTGTCCGAGCTTATCTGGGATAGCTCCATGACACCCGGCCTCATCGAGACGGCAAAAACCCAGCTCGCAAGCAAGTCCATCATCTGCCGGTAAAAATTCACCGGCTCGGCCCACACTCTCTACGGACAAAAGGCCCTCTTCGGAGGGCCTTTTGTATTTCACAATCCAGCACGTAAGGAGACAATACGATGCCTGATATCCTTGATATTTTCCACAGCGATCCCTTTACCGCGATCGCGCTTACCGATGCCGTACAGCGCAACCCGTACCAGCCCATAGGGCTCGGCGACCTCAATCTTTTTGACCCCAACCCGATCAGAACCAAAGCCCTCGCCGTCGAAGAGCGCCAGGGTAAGCTCGCCCTGATTCCGTTTTCGGCACGAGGCTCCGAAGGCACCCAGAGAACGACCGAAAAGCGAAAAATGAGATATTTCGAAGTTCCCCGGCTCATGCATGACGACACGGTCTACGCCGAGGAGCTTCAGAGCGTGAGGGAGTTCGGCACGGAGTCTATCCTCATGCAGATCGAGACGGAAGTGGCCCGGCGTCTTTCCGGTCCTACCGGCCTCCTCTCATCCGTGGAATTCACGAAAGAGTATTTGAGGCTCGCGGCCGTTCAAGGTCTGTGCTGTGACCCACGGGATGGCTCAATCCTCTATAACTGGTTTGACGAGTTCGAGATCACCCAGGCGACGGAGGTTGCATTCAATCTCTCCGCCGGTACCGCAAACTCTCTGAGGCCGATCATTAATGGCATCGTCAGAACCATGGCAAGGAAGGCCCAGGGTGCATTCGTCCCAACCACGAGGGTCTTTGCTCTCTGCGGCGACACCTTCTATGATTACCTCGTCAATCACCCCGACGTAATCCGGACCTTTATCAACTGGTCCGAAGCTCGCGACATCAGGGACGGAAGCCAGGGCGCGGCGTTTTCCGCCTTCGACTTCGCCGGTGTGTCCTGGCTCAACTACCGGGGCAGCGATGACAATTCCACCATCAAGATTGCCGATGACAAGGTGAAGTTCTTCCCTGTCGGCGCTCCCGGTGTCTTCCGTGAAGCCATGGCCCCGGGCGAGACCGTGGATTGGGTCAACACTCCCGGTAAACCGGTCTATGTTCTTCCGATCTTCGACCAGCAGCGCCGGATGTGGTGGAAAATGGAAGTCTACGCCTATCCCTTGTTCATCTGCACACGGCCCGAAGTGCTTCTTTCGGGCAGGGCGGGGACGTAAAAACGTGATCGATTGGAGCAAAACCGTAGTAGCCCCTTGCATCGCGATATTCGGCGAGCCGATTGTCTATTACCCGGCGACCGGCTCGCCGTTTTCGATAAATGGGGCTTTCTACAACGCATACAGTGAGATGACATTCTCCGCTGAGTATGGGACGGAGATATCAACCACGTTCCCGGCTGCGGGCGTTGCGTCCGCCGATTTTTCGAGTCCTCCCGCCCAGGGCGATACTTTAGAGGTCGTCAGAACAGGGAAGACCTACAAAGTTCGCGTGCCCCGTCCGGATGGTAAGGGTGGGATTTTCCTTGTTTTGGACTATGTGAGCGGATAGATGATCGACCGAAAAACCTTGAGACTTGCCGCTGTCTTGACTCTAAAAGCGGCGCATACCTCTGCGGGAAATTCCGTATATTCGCCCGAAGACTGGCCGACTCAGCCCGGGAAATACCCCATTCTCATTGTGAGGACACCCCGGGAGCATAAAGAAAACAGCGCCCCCAGGTCCGGGCTCCCTCAGTTTTTCAGCACGATAACGCTCTCGGTTGTGGGCCGGGTGGAAGCAGTGACGGAGGCGGCAGCATATAGCGCCCTCGAGACTCTGTCGGAACAAATCGAAACCGCCCTTCTCACGAATAGCCAGTTCATCAACGACAACGGCGTTCAGCAGTTTGCCTCGGTCGATACAACCATGGATGTCCAGATAGAAGGCGAGCGCCACTATGGGAGCACGGTCGTGCTCTTCGGCATCGAGGTATTTCAGATGTACGCGCCGACCATTGATGCGGCAGGGAAAGTAATGGCGACACCACAGGCCGATGGCTCAGCGGGAACAATCGTCGCGCCGGAGATCGAGGAAATGGAGATCATCATCGAGGACGGCAATACAAAAAAGACCCTCACGGGAATCGATATCGATTTGGAAGGAGGATAACCATGTACGTGACGCCAGAAACCGGGTTGAAGATTGTCGACCCATTCAAAAAAGATTTTCTCCCGCCGGAAGGGAGAGAGGTAGTCGATGATTCATATTGGCGCCGCCTCGAAAGAGATGGCGACGTGACGACAGGTAATGCGGTGATCCCAGCCGCTCCGGCAGCCAAAGCCCAAACCACGTAAAGGGAGTACCAGACAATGACGATTCCATTTCGCAATATACCTCAGAACCTCAGAGTTCCGCTTTTCTATGCAGAAGTCGACAACTCCCAGGCGAACACGGGCGGCCAGAATCAATGCGCGCTGATCATAGGCCAAATCACCAGCGCGGGAGCTGCTCCTCCCAACATTCCCCTGCTCTGCCAGGGGCCGAATGATGCAATAACCCAGGGCGGCGCGGGCTCCATGCTGGCCCTGATGGTTCAGGCGTATCTCGCCAACGACAGCTTCGGCACCGTCTATTATTTGCCTCTGTCGGATGCGGGCGCAGCAACCCCTGCTTCCGGGACGATTGTTTTTACTCACGTTCCGACCGCCGCCGGCACGATATCTCTCTACGTTGCCGGTCAGAGCGTTTCGGTTTCTGTCTCGGCATCAGAGGCGGTTATAGACATTGCGACGGCTGTTGCCGCTGCAATCAATGCCCTTACAAGTCTTCCGGTGACGGCTGCAACCGGCGGTACTGCAACCGTGACGATCACGGCGAAGAACGCGGGGCTGTGCGGCAACGACATTGATGTCAGGCTCAATTATCGCGGCGCCGTGAATGGAGAATTGACGCCGACCGGCCTCACTTACACGCAGACGGGGACATCGAGCGGAGGGGGTTACCTGCTCGCAGGAGGCGCAACCAACCCGACGTTGACGACCGCCCTTGCCAACCTTCCCGCCGGTGTGCTGTTCGATTTCATTGCGTCGCCCTATACCGATGCCACATCGACGGCGGCTGTCAGTGCAATGCTCAACGATGCCACTGGTCGATGGAGCTATGCTCAGCAACTTTATGGCGGTGTTTTCATGGCTTCGCGCGGCTCGTCGGGAACTCTCACCACGTTCGGAAATACCTTCAACGATCAGCATAGTTCGGTTATGGGCATGTTTGATTCCCCGACACCGGCCTGGATATGGGCGGCGGCGGTAACGGGAGCGGCAGCGGCCAGTCTTAAGGCTGACCCTGCGATACCCCTTCAGACCGTTGCATTCCACGGCGTTCTGGCGCCTCCCGTCGCGTCTCAGTTCCTGATCAGCCAGCAAAACACCCTGCTCTGGAACGGAATATCGACGTTTACCGTCGACCAGGGCGGCGTCTGCCACATTCAAAACCTCATCACAACTTACCAGAAGAACGGCTTCAGCGTGGCGGATGACAGCTATCTCGAAATTGAGACGATGTATACGCTCATGTATGTGCTTAGGTTTCTCAAAACAATCGTCACGAGCAAGTACTCGCGGGTGAAACTCGCGGCTGACGGGACGGCTTTTGCGCCCGGCAGCGCGATCGTTACGCCCAAAATTGTCAAAGCTGATCTCATCGCCGGATACCAGCAACTCTGTTACGACGGGTATTGTCAGAATGCGCCGAAGTTTGCAGCCGGGCTCGTCGTCGCGCAGAATTCCACCAACCCGAACAGACTGGACGTGCTTTATCCTGCCGTATTGATAGACCAGTTGAGGGTCTTCGCGCTTCTCGCCCAGTTCAGGCTCGTCTAAAGCAGGAAAAACCACGCACAAAATCGAAAGGGGGCCGGTCTTGGCCCCCTTTATCTTAAGGAGTGACTGCAATGGCAGATATTACCAATCGTGTTGCCGGAACGGCATACCTCACCGTAGACGGCGTTTCGTACGCCCTCGCGGGCGATCTGGAATACAACCCCAGCATAGTAGCGCGTGAAAGCGTGATCGGTCAGGACGGCGTCCACGGCTATAAGGAAACGCCGATGGCGCCCCATATCTCGGGATCGATACGCGACATGAACGGCCTGAGCATAGCGGAGTTGAACGCGATGACGAACGTAACGGTCGTGCTCCAGCTCGCGAACGGAAAGCTCGTTGTAGGCCGGAATATGTGGACGGTCGAGAGCCAGACCGGCAAGTCAGGGGACGGAACTGTTGAAGTAAAGTGGGAAGGGTTGCAGGGTAGCGTCACAGAGAACTAAGGCAAAAACAAAGAGAGGAAACGATGGCAGGCAAAAAGATTAAAGTTTGTGGCGTCGAGTATGACTCCATTGATGAAATACCCGAAGCGCTAACGATGCCCCTAAGAAAGCCGGTCAAAATAGGGGACCAAATCTATGAGGCTCTTAATTTGAGAGAGCCCACGGCCGGGGAATGTTCTAAGATGGCAAGAAAGGCTGAAACGGACCCCACGGGGGCCTTGATCGATCTCATATCCATGGTATCCGGGATAGCTCCTCCTATTATTGAAAAAATAGGTGTCAGGGATATGAGGGAGGCCGGACAATACCTCGCGGTTTTTACCAATCCCGGCCAGGCAACGGGGACCGAATCATAGCCGCATTGACAAAATTTTTTGGGTGGGGTCCTGATGGGGCATGGTCGCAGACCTGGACTCGGCTTTTGTGGTGGAATGATCAGGCTATTCAAATGGTGAAGGAAGGTAAGAACAATGGCAGATAAGAAAAATGTCTTCACCATTACGATTTCCGCTACAGACAAGGCGACAGCGACCGTCAAAAAGGTCAATGAGTCCATCAGCAAATTTGTTCGTCCCGTCACTGAGGTTAAGCGAGCGACGAGCGCCCTCGGAAAAGAGATGGGCCTCGGCAAGATCGGAAAAGGGTTCAAAGACGTTGCCGTGGCCGCAACCGATGCGGCGAGAGAAGCGTCAAAAATCGTTGCTCCTCTCGCCGCCATAGTCGGGGTCGGAAGCATCATCGGTATTGTAAAACTCTCGAAAACATGGGGGGATCTCGGCTCGGAAATTAGTCGAACCAGTCAGATCATAGGCATCTCTACTCATGATCTCCAGGCCTTCCGGGGGGCGGCTCGCCTCGCCGGCCTTTCTTCCGATTCAATGACAGCTGGGCTCAAGACTTTGGGCGGTACGATGCAAGACGCCCTCGTGGGTCGTAACAACGATGCCCTGTATGTAATGAGACGGCTCGGAATACAGATGAAATATACGGCAAACGGTGCCATAGATACCGGGGCTGCACTTCTTGATTTGTCAGAAATCATGCAGACATCGAACATGAGCGTCCAGTCTAAAAGATCGCTTGCCCAGGTATTCGGCCTCGAAGAGATGCTTCCTTTGCTCATGAAGGGGCCTGAAGCTATTAAGGCCTATCTTGACCAAATGGAGCGCTCAAACACGATTATGGGAGGCGATGCCCTGAAATCGGCTGATACCTACCGGGAATCCATGGAAAAACTCATGATGGGCCTAAAGAACTTCGGCTACACGATCGGAAACGTTCTCATCCCAGTTTTGCAGCCCCTCGTGGATAAGATTACTACATGGGTGACCGCCAACAAACAATTGATCGCCACAAAACTTGCTGACGTTGCTCGAGACATTGCCGGCGCTCTAAAAGAGATAGATTGGATGGCGGCAATTGATGGTATCAGTGACTTTGTCAAGGGCGTCGTAAAGGCTGTGGACTGGGTCGGCGGGTGGAAAGTAGCGCTTGCGGGCCTGGCCTTCGTGATTGCAACCCCGCTTTTGTCCGCAATTGCGAATCTAACGACGGCTCTCATCGCTCTTGGCGGGGTAATGATTGCTAACCCCGTAGGAGCCATCATCACGGGAATAACCCTTGGCGTTTTGGGCCTTGCTTTTGTTGGTTATGAACTCGTCACGCATTGGGAAGAGGTTAAGAACCAGTGGGGCGATATCTGGAAAAGCATGGCCGAGGGCGTCAATGGCCTGATTGAGTCATTGAACCGAGTTCCTTTTGTCAACATTCCTAAAATCGACACCCGTCACGGCGCAAGCGGAAGCTGGGACAATCCCTCAGGGGGAAATTTCGGAGGTAAGGGCGCAAGCGGAAGCTGGGGCGGTCCTGCATCGCTTTCTTCCGTCGCTTCCCCTGATCTTCTCGGTCTGGTGAAAAACCTTGAAGGCAGCGGCGATAATGCCATTTCCAAGGCGGGCGCCATTGGCACATACCAGATCATGCCGGATACAGCCCGGCAGTTTGGTTTTGACCCTACGAAACTGAACGATCCTATTTACAGCGAGAAAGTTGCTCGGACTATACTGGGTGATTTGTCCAAAAAATATCCCGGGGACCTCGATGCTATTCTGACAGGGTACAACGCCGGTCCAGGCAGGGCAGATACATTTTTAAGGTCTGGCCGCAACGCCGCCCTGCTTCCCAAAGAGACACAGGGCTATCTCGCCCGCGCTCGCGCCCTCATTTCCGGCACGGGTCCGGCAGTGGCCACGCCCTATTCACCGGTACCGGGGGCTTTCCCCAATATTGCAAGGAACGGAAGCGCAGGAGCAGCCGGCGCACCCTATGCCCAGGGGTCAGGCGCGATCATCGTGACAGTCAATTTTGAGAACGCGCCCCGCGGTATGAAAACCACTACTCAAACAAAGGGTAACGTCATCGCCAATACCAAGATCGGTTTTGCCATGCCTGAATTCGGTGCATTATGAGTTTCTTTGCGAGCCTCAGACGAGCCTCTTTTGGAGGTGTTCCTTTCGGCGTCCTGGCGGGAGACGGACACTTTGGGCGGCGCCAGGCGGTTCATGAATACCCATTCCGTGATACTCCATGGGTCGAGGATCTCGGCAGGTCTGCCCGGCGAATCAACGTGATAGGCTTTATCGTCGAGGACGACAAGATTAGCGGCGGCGCCGATGTCATTATTCAGAGAGACCGCCTCTTAGAAGTAGCCGAGTCCTCTGCCCAGGCGACGCTCGTTCACCCGACCTATGGAACCATGCAGGTAGCACTGCTCGAGATATCCGTTTCTGAAAAGTGGGACGAGGGGTGTTATTTTGAAATCGCCTTTAGCTTTATCCAGGCCGGGGAAAGGACCATGCCAAGCATCATCGTGGCCACAACCGCGATGGTCAAGAAAAAGGCTTCTTCCGCCTATTCCGCCTCGATATTCGATTACGCCCTTGCGGCCGTCCGGCTCGTGCACCTATCCTCATCGCTCATCAAGACGGCCATATACACGGTCAAGACGTGGACGAAAATAGTAAAGAACGTCGTGAACGACGCGACGAGTCTTATCGGTATGGTCTCAGAACTTGCCGGTACCCAGACCGATTATGGCCGCTATGCCGGAGGGGGTACAACCGGTTTTACGGGCTCGGCGAAAACCCTGGCGACAAAGACCACAAGCGAACTCATCGCCGCCGGCTCAGCGTCGAGGTCTGCCGTTGAGATCGCAGCGGCAAAGCTCGCCACGCTCGCCGCGTCAGGAATGGGAGCAGACCCCGTCATGGCCAAAAAGGCTGCGGCCGATATTGGGGAAGCCGCACAAGGGTTGACCGATGCGATACTCTCAGCCATGGCCGATCCGGCGGATGCTGTGCGCCTGTTTCCGACGCTTGCAGATTTCATCCCGGCGACCTACTATCCGCCATCGGTTATCGGCAACGCGAGAAAAGCCTTCGAAACAGCAATGGCCAATCTCTTTCGGCGCTGTGCGGTGATTGCTCTGGCAAAAGCATCCGCATCCTATCAGCCGTCCTCATCCGATGACGCGGTGGCCGTTCGAAGAAGCGTGGTCGCTCTCCTCGACCGTGAAATTGTCGTCGCCGGTGACAATGGGGACGACTCGACATTCAATGCTTTCCGTGAGCTGAGGCAGGCGGTAGTCATTGATCTTAACACGAGAGGGGCCGCGCTTCCCGCCCTCAAGACGGTCACCTTCCAGGCATCTCTGCCGGCGGCGGTCGTATCGCTGAGGCTCTATCGAGATGCAGGCAGGGCGGACGAAATATCCCGGGAGACGGGCGCTCCTCATCCCGCATTTCAGACCCTTTCAATGAAAGTCCTGGCATCGTAAGGAGACACCTAAATGCCTCAATTTGCCAATATAGAATCAGTTTTTGGAACCTCGATGAAGAAAAGTATGTCGAAAGAGGAGACGGTCAGGGCTTTACGCCTTGCCATCGCTGCCGAGCTTGAGACAGCGTCTCTCTATGAGCAGATCGCGGAAGGAACGGCTGATGCTTCGGTCAGAGAAATCATGTACGACATTGCCAGGGAAGAGCAGGTCCACGTCGGCGAGCTCCTCCACATGATCGAGAAGGTCAACAAACGGGAGAAAGACGCCTACGAAGAAGGCGAAGACGAGGCGGCCGAGAAAGTGGGGTAGCCCCTTCTATTGTTATCGTTCTGTGTTCTTGCGCGGCATCTTTTTATTGATAATTTCACTGTCTATTATGCTTGTCTTGGAAAATACCTCAAGACATCCTTGAAAGGCTCCCGCCCAGACCAAGACGCTAATCAGGGCAATGCACCAGCCGGACATCGTCGGAATAAAGATTATCAAAGCAAGGCAAACCAAAACGGGCGGGATCATAGCTACCAACAATGCTTTGTCACTTCGTTTCACGACTCTACCTCCAAGGTGAATTTTAATGCCCACTGATGGTGATATTACTCTCTTTGTCGGGGGTCAGTCAATCTCAGGATGGCAAAGCGTCCGCATAACTCGTGGAATCGAGCGCTGTCCGAATGACTTTGACATATCCTTTACGGAGCTTTTCCCCGGTGATGGGAGCACTGTTGTCGTCAAGCCCGGCGACTTCTGCAAGGTCTTCATCGGGTCTGATCTTGTCATTACCGGCTATGTCGACCGGCTTAATCCGAGCATCGACCCTCAATCCCATACGGTAAGAATCACGGGCCGCGGTAAGTGCCAGGACCTTGTTGATTGCGCGGCTGAGTGGCCGGGCGGGCAGATAAGCGGCTCTTCCATTCTTCAGATTGCTCAAAAATTGGCCGAGCCTTATGGGAAGGACGATAAGGGCGTTCCCATCAGCGAAGATTCGCTCATTACCGTCACGGCGGTAGACTCCACAGTGGGTCCCCCGATACCTCAATTTAACCTGATTTATGGGGAGACGGCCTACGAGATCATCGAACGAGTATGCCGCTACCGGGGCCTTCTCGCCTACGAACTGCCCGACGGAAATCTCTTTCTCGGCCGGGTGAGTGATATGACGGCGGCGAGCGGCTTCACTCAAGGGGATAACATCCAGGCCGCGAACATAGAATATGCTATGGATCAGCGGTTTTCTATGTATCAGGCTCGTCTTTTGTCCATGGAGTTGTGGGGCGATATCCCGGGCCCAGGCGGTTCCTATAAAGACACGCAGTATGATTTTCCAGACCCTTCCGTGCTTCGGCGTCGCCTCAAAATTCTCATCGCCGAAACTGCCGATGTGGGAATGGAAATTTGCAAACTACGGGCTCGGTGGGAAGCATCCCGCCGTGCGGGGAGATCGAGTACCCTTTCTCTTGTCGTAGATAGTTGGCGCGACAAGGGAGGCACTCTATGGACCCCTAATACCCTTGTCCCCCTTGACGTCGCCACTTGTAAAATACCGCAGGGGACGATGTGGACCATCGGGGCCGTCACCTACCGGCGGGATGAGAACGGCACGACAGCCGAACTTACGATCATGCCTCCTGGCGCCTTTTTACCTGAACCGCCTCAACCGATGCCGGCATTCTGGGATTATCATAGATGACAAATAACCAAGGTTTTATGGCCTCAATTGAGCGGGCCACTCGTCGAATTATCTTTTCTATTAATCGAGGGCTCAAGCGTTCGGGCGACGATAGCGGTACCATGCAGAAGCTGCAAATTCAACTTGGGGCAGACGAGATACGAGACAACACCCCTCGTCTCATTGAGTTCGGATTTGCCTCCATGCCCCCCGATGGTTCCGATTTAGTGGTGCTCTTTGCGGGGGGAAACAAATCTGCCGGCGTCGTCATCGCAAGCGGCCACATACCGAGCCGCCCCAGGAACCTCCTCCCCGGAGAATCGAAGCTCTACAGCCAGGACGGCAAATATATCTATATGACGGCGGCCGATGGAATCACGATCGATGCCAAGGGTCAGCCCGTGACCATTAATAACGCCTCGACGGTGACGGTGAACGCATCGGGCGACGTGACGGTCAATTCAGCATCCAAGGCCACCATCACGGCCCCCCTCATCACCCTTAATGCGGCGAATATCGCCATGGGAGGAATGTCGGGCGCGTCGGCAGCGGCAGTCCTCAAAGGGGATTTTACTTTGCAGGGCAGCCTTACCGTCACCGGAAACATAGGCGCCTCGGGCACCATCCTCGACGGCAGCGGCAACACCAATCACCATACCCATTAAAAGGAATCTATGAGCGATATCTATACGAGATGGAGCAATAGCCTCCAGATGGGGGATTGGTCCATAATCGGGGCAGACATCGAGAGCGGAGACGACGTCGTGACGGCAACCCTCATCAGCCTTTTTACGGATCGGCTCGCCAACCAAGACGACGTGATTCCGGATGGTACCGATGACCCGCGCGGATGGGTAGGGGACCTTGATCAACAGGTGCTTATCGGCTCGCGTCTCTGGCTCCTCAGCCGTTCCGTTCTCACGCAGGAAGTTGCAAACACCTCAAAAGATATGGCTGCAGAAGCCCTTCAATGGCTGATCGATGACGGGGTGGTGGTCAAGATAGAAGTCTCAACAGAGATCGTCCTTCCCAACCGGCTCAATATGAAAGTCGTCCTTTACCGGAACGACGGGACAAGAACCGCCATGAACTTCACGAATTCATGGCCCGGGGTGAAATAACATGCCATACGAACGCCCTACGCTTTCGGAGCTGAAGGCCCGTGTCGCGTCAGATATCCAGTCGGCGCTCGACGGATCGGATCCACTTCTCCGCTTTTCGAATCTCGGTATTATTGGCGTCGCTCTCGCCAATCTCGCGAGCGCTCATTATGGGTACCTGGATTGGATCGCACAACAAGGCGTACCCTTCACGGCAACCGACGAGTATCTCTACGCATGGGGAGCGCTCAAGGGAGTCACCCCGAAAGCTGCCACGAAATCGAGCAACGGGCGAATCACTTTTACCGGTTCAAACGGGGCCGTCATCCCTGATCAATCATCTATCGTTCGAAGCGACGGCACAGCGTTCACGGTTCAAGGGGCCGTGGTGGTGACGGGAGGAACGGCAGTTGTAGCAGCGACCGCCGATAACCCCGGCGGGGCCGGGAATTCCGAAGCCGGTATTGTGATGAGCCTCGGGGCCGCCATTGCCGGGGTAAACTCCAGCGGGTCCGTCACTACCGCTTTTACCGATGGATCCGATGACGAGACGGTCGAAGCCTTCCGTACGCGGATGCTTCAGGTCTACGCCGAGCCTCCACAGGGTGGGTCAAAAGTCGATTATATTGAGTGGGCCCTCCAGATTCCCGGCGTGACACGCGCCTGGTGCAATCCTAATGGATTCGGCGCGGGAACAGTCGTTGTCTACACTATGTTTGACGACACCGAATCCGCGCATGATGGATTCCCTCAAGGGACAAACGGCGTTGCCACGGATGAGGCAAGGGATACCCCGGCGACAGGAGATCAACTGACCGTTGCTGATCATCTCTTTCCGCTCCGCCCGGTGACTGCCCTTGTATATTCGGTCGCTCCCTTGGCGGTCGCCATAGATTTTGCTATCAGTGGCGTTCCGGTCGGCAATAGAGCCACCGTTACCGCAGAACTCGCCGCGCTTTTCAAAAGCGAAGGGACTACAGAAGGGGGAGCAATCCCGATATCATCCGTCTGGACAACGATCGCGTCCGCCATCGGCGTGACTGATTTTATCGTCTCGTCTCCTGCGACAGACATTACGACGACCGTCGGGTATCTCCCGGTGCTCGGGACAGTGGTATATACCTGATGCTGGCTCCCGATTTTACTAACGCCGACTTCCTCGCAGCCTTGCAGGCATTTTTCCCGAAGGGGCGAATATGGCCGAGAGAACCGGATTCCGTCCAGTCCCAGGCGCTCTCGGGATTCGCGAGTATCTTTGTCAAGACATCCTCGGACGCCAAGCAACTGATCAAGGATATCTTTCCGCCGACCACTTACGCCTTGCTTCCCGATTGGGAGTCGACGCTTGGCCTTCCCGATGAGGTTATAGGGCAGCTTTTTACGACAGCGCAACGGGTCGCCATGGTAGTTGAGAGATTCTGCAACACCGGCGGCCAGTCCGTTTTTTACATAATCGCCTTCGCGGCAAATCTCGGGTACACCATCACCGTCACCGAGTATGTACCGGCAAGAGCCGGGCGCCTGAAGGCCGGTCAGCCTGTTTGTGGCGCTGCATGGGCTCATGCGTGGTGCGTGACCTGCGAAGAAATACCGGTGACAACTTTTCAGGCCGGCAGATCGGGCGCAGGAGATGCCCTACGAAGTTGGGGCAACGTTCAATTGCTCCGAGAACTCAGCAGGATTTCCCCGGCTCACACTATTGAGATGTTTGATCTCGCATAGATAGGAGGATAACGAATGTTCCGAATTGATGATGCCACCGCGACGCCGTCTCTCCCTACCCCAGAGGCGGCGGGGACGGAAGGTTATTTTACAGAAGGAAACCCTGTCACCGGTGAAAAAGCAACTGACGTACGGGCCTCGTGGCTCAATATGGTTCAGGAAGAAATCCGGTCCGTCGTTGTAGCAGGGGGCCTTACTCCGTCCAAAACGACCTACAACCAGGTATTGACGGCCATCGAAAAGCTCATAGAAACGGGAGCCTACAACTATGCCGCCGACACAGGGTCCGGCAATTCATACGTGATCGCCATGGCTCCGGTATTGCTCGCCCAGGTACCTGGAATGCCCGTATGGTTCGCACCGGGCAGCGATAACACAGGTGCCTCGACGATTACCGTGAACGCCCTTGCGGCGGCGGACATCAAATACCGGGGGGCGGCTCTTCTTCCCGGTCGGCTTCGCGCGAATGCCCCGGCCTGTATCATGTGGACAGGCACATATTTCGAGCTGCTCACCCCCTGCCAGCCCGCAGGTCAGATACTTTGGCATGCAGGCACAACGGCCCCGGCAGGAGCAATCAAACTTAACGGCGCGGCTATTTCCCGCACAACCTATGCGTCCCTGTGGGCATGCGCTCAGGCCGCCTCTTCCGTCGTTTCGGAAGCGACCTGGACGGCGGGATCTTCGGGCTGCTTTTCGGTCGGGGACGGGGCGACTACCTTCCGCGTACCCGACTTACGGGGCGAGTTTTTGCGGGGGCTTGACGATGGGCGGGGCGTGGACGCGGCACGTGTGCTTGGCGTGAGGCAATCCCAGGACGTGCAACCGCATACTCACCCTATTAATTATGGAGAGGCGGGCAGCATTACTGCGGGTTTCGGTCTGTATGATACATCGTCGGGCATCGCCAACATCGGCGCCAGCACGGGGGCGGAAACAAGGCCCCGCAACATCGCCTACTTGGCATGCATTACCTATTAATGGAGGATCGATATGCAGATATACAACTATAGCTCAACAACAGGGGAGTACTTAGGCGTAAGCGCGGCCGATCCTGACCCGCGCAACCAAGGTGAATATCTCATGCCCGCCTTTTCTACCGTGACAACTCCGCCTGAAATCAAAGATCATGAGGCGGCCGTCTTCGTTGATGGTGCTTGGCAAACTGTGCCCGATTACCGGGGAACGACCTGGTGGAGGCCTGACGGGACATCCTATACGATCACTGACATAGGCATTTCCCCGTTCAAAAACCACACGTCGACGGAGCCCCCTGCTGCAACGGCGGCAAGAGTTCAAGCCGCTCTGGTAAAGGATGCTCTGGCCGCTCTCGCCGAAAACGACATGGTTTTTATCCGATGCGGTAAAGCGGGAATCCCTTACCCCGAAGCATGGAGTACTCGAGACGAGGCTCTCAGGGAGATTGTCCGCGGAGATTCTCAATCTACCGAAATCCCCGGCTACCCCAGGACCTCTGCCGGCGCGATCGCCTATCCCGAAGGAACGTAAATACAAGGAGGAAACTCTTGAAAAAATTGTCATTTATTCTCGTTCTGGCGCTGCTTCTCATAGGATTTAATTCGGCTGCCTTTGCGTCCGGATCGTCGCACACATGCGCCGGGCCCGTGACGATCGGAGGCTATGGCGACAGCAACACCGTCACAATAACCTGCTCGTGGGTAGGGGATTCGTACACGGGCGCCGTTCCATCCGTCGATGTCGGCGAGCCTCTTGGATATTATCCATATCAGGTCGATATAAACCCCGGTACCCCTGCGCCGGTGGCCGCCACGATGACGCTCACGTTCTTGATCGGCAGTAGCACTTTTGACCTCATAAACGGCAGCGGAACAGCGGTAAGCGCGGCAACGGCAACATGGAAAGTGCTCACATCGGGCGGGGTAGGCTTTCGGCGCAACATCGGGACGATTACCGGCAATGTGACAAACACGGTGGCCGGCGCGAAGGGATCATACACGATCACTTCCATATCGAAGTGATAAGGAAACCGACCATGAAAAGGATAATCCTTCTACTCTTCATCTTCCTGGCAACAAGCGGGATTTCTCAGGCTATACCACCCATCCCTGGTATTCCCGCCAACTGCTCCTCCACCTCTTGCACACCCGCAATTCCCATCGGCACGACCGAGGTCGACGGCCACGCCAACGCCACCCTGACGCCCGCACAGGTCACGGGGACAACCATCCATAATGTCGGCCAGGCGGCGGCAGATATCTCGCTCACGCTGCCTACCGCGACAAAGGACGGCCGATTTGTCCTTATGGTCGGCACGGCTCAGGCGGCAAATAAGTGGCGGATACGAGCGGCGGTAACCGATAAAATCTATCTCGATGGGACGGCCGGTAGCGACAACGGATATGTGAAGATCCAAGGCCCTGCTGTCGGCAATTGGCTATCCTGTAAGTCAATGAAAACCGATGCCTACGACTGGATATGCATCACGGGGGACGGCGTATGGACCGCAGAATAACCCCTGAACGTCAAATCCTCCTCCTCCCTTGCCAATGGTTTCAAAGACGCGGTCGAGGTCATGCAAATACCATGACCCCCGTGACCCGTCTTATCCTCTCCTTCCTCCTCCTCTCCCTCATCCCGAGCGTGGGGTGGGGGGCGACAGTGTACATTGGCAAGGTCAATGGAGTCCCATATTACTCGGCGTCGTGGACCTCATGCAGCCAGGTCGCAAACACGGGCACACAGGGAGGGTTGACACAGGCTGCCAATGCGCTCGGCAATAATGGAGAGCTAAAAATCTGTCCCCCTACCCAGTTTGTTTTCCCTGTTGTCTGGTCCGGGACAGACCTCGGGGCAGCGTCCTGGCTCGGGTCGTCGAGGACAGGACAAACAATCGGCTGCTCCACTAATAACAAGGCCGATTGTATACTCGACGGCGCACAGTCGACTGGAAATGATGTGATAGGCAACGTTCTTGCCGGTATGACGTTTCATGACTTGACCATCAAAAATTCGCCATCAGGCAAATATGCCATAAATTCGGCCACTGCCTTCACCGGTCGGAACCTCGATCTCACTGACAATGATCGTGGTCTATACCTTAGAGATAATGCATCCGGCACCTACGTGCTCGATAAAGTCAAGGTGCGGAGATCAACCGGTTCCCCCGTGGCATCGTCCGGCGCGCACACCGAGACCTGGACGTGGCCAATATTTGAAGACAATGGAGCCTTTATTACCTATTACAGCAACATCACCGCATCCTATATCCAGGGGCACAGCATAGGATTTCCCGACCTCGCGTATGCGTCTAATTCCGGTTCTGTCGCTCCTAACGTTACCTGGACAAACCATATTTTCGGGGTGAATAACCTCGAAGGAAACCCCAACTCTCCCGTGATCCAGACATGGGGCGCGGGAAGCTGGACATTTAATAATTGCCTTCAAGGAGACGGTGCAATCGGGAAGGCACAGTTTATCGCCAACACAGCCGGAACGGCCACAATAACTATTAACAATAGTCCCGATACCTATGTCGCCAAATGGGTAAGCCCTCGCACATCCGGACGCACTTTTTTTTGTATCGATGACACGCCGAACCTTAACAACTGGTACACTTTGGCCGATCTCGCCAATACTACCTACGGTTTTCCCGTCGTTTTTGCGATGTTTCAATCGGGCGCCGGTGCGGTTAATTGGGGTAAAATTGCTCGCTACATCAACCGGGGAAATGAGATCGCCGCTCACGGAGAAATGTTTCTTTATACGGGCACAGGTGATACCGTTAATGCATTTGTGGCCAAGGCGTCGGCTGGAAGCATAGTCATTTCCCCGATTGCCAAGCCTGACCCGAATGATTCTTCAACCTGGACGGGCACAATCCAAGGCCCCGGACAGGCCGCTTTTCAACTCCAGAACCATACGGTGTGGGACGCGGAGCAGTACCTCCTTACCTGTACAGGCGTGACCATTGGGAGCGCCACCGGACAACTCGACTGGAACCTGAGCGCCACCGACCTTGGAGTGAGGGCAGCGACGCTATCACCTGGAACCTATGCGCTCACAAGCGGTGGGGTGACTATCACATTTACTCAGGCCGATCTATTTCAATATTCGATGGTAGAAACAAAAGCATGGCTGGAAAGCCACATCAGAGCCGTCACGCAGGACGATATCGGGAACCCCATCGATATGTCATCCTGGACATGCAAATCATTTGTGTGGCCCGGAGGCTGGCACAATACCACGGCGGAGACCTATGCCCTCGGGACAGCCGGGTATTTGCAGGTAAGAGGAGTACAGCAAATCAATAATGCGAGCTATTCTCCCAACGCCTACAAACTGGCTGCCGCAGGGTCGCTCAATTACTATACGGCCCTTGGTACGACCGATGCCGACATACTCAAGGAGGGAGCAGGGTTTTTTGAATCGCTCACCCATTTCGGTGGCGCTGGTGGTTGTCACGGCCACTCGTTTACTGATAGCGGTCTGGCCAACTGGACATCCCTATTTAATGCTGCATCAGGTGTGCCCGGTCTCACAGTTACGACGTTTTCCGGGGCGATGGACTGGATAAGGTCGCACGCCGATCATACAACGGCGAACGTTGCCTATCGCTGCGCGGACGGAACGGGACGTTGCATTGTTGATCAGGCGAATTATCGTATCCGCCCCAGTTCTCCTGCTCGTGGTGCAGGAGACCCGACAGTTTGCGTGATCCTCGGAGATGCCACCTATGCCGACGGTACGCCGATGTGTGTGGGAGGCGTGGCGGTCGGGGGAAAGGTGAATATCGGGGCGTATGGGGTGAAGTCAGCGGTAGGGGCGGCGCTTGACCTCGGCCTCATGAAATAAGCGGATCGGCAGAAGCGCACCAGGGGCAGCTACGCGAGTACGAAGATAGGGGAGAGGGACAATGGAGTTTTTTATGGTGGTCACAGCGGCAGTCACCCCAATGGCAAACGATGCAGCCACTCTTCAAGGCGTCATCGGCTTTCTCATCATGGTCATTCTTGGGATCATCGCGTTTTATGTCGGGCGACTCTACATCTCGATCGGTCAGTTGTACGACCTCACCCGGAACCTCGGCGGGGATCTGGCGAAACTCAGAGGCGAACATGATATGGTCACGAAGAGGGGGCATAAATGAATAGATGTCAGAAAAACAACAATCCGGGCAACATCAAATTTTCCAAGCAGAAGGAAGCGACCGGAAAAGATGACAAAGGCTTTGCGATTTTCCCCGATGCGCCGGCGGGATTCAGGGCCCTCCATGATCAGATTACCCTTTACCGGCAGAGGACCATGACCGTAGGACAGGTCATCAATGCGTATGCCCCGTCGTCCGAGAACAACACCGACAACTATCTTAACTTCGTCTGTACGCAGCTTCGGTGTAAACCAGATACGCTGGTCATGGAAGTAAGTAAGTATGCCCTGGGCGCGATCATAGCGCAAATGGAAGGGTACTTCGCAAAGGAGGGATGATATATGGAAATCAAGGAAATACTCGGCAAGGTTCTCGACGTTGCATCACCGCTTGTCGAGGCATTTGTTCCGGGGAGCGGGTTGGCGATTCAGGGAGTGAAGGCGATTGCAAAGGCGTTCGGATTGAAAGAGAACGATGTCACCCCGGAGAGGCTGTCCCAACTGGCGGCAGAGGACAAAGACTTCGCCCTCAAGATGCGTCAGGCCGAGATGGACTATCAACTCAAACTCAACGAGCAGGAGCTACAGAAGACGCAACAGCTTCTTGCCGATGTCCAGAACGCCCGGAACATGAACGTGGAGACGACGAAGGCGACGGGGAAGAGGGACTTGAATCTCTACCTTTTGGCTTGGGTGATCGTCCTCGGTTTCATGGCCCTTGTCGCTCTGCTCATCTTCAAGGAACTGCCGAAAAACAGTAATAACGTAATTTTCATGCTATTTGGTGCGCTCCCCTCTGGCTCATGGTCGTCAATCAGGTGGTAAAGGATACCTCCATGACTCTCGCATATCCCGCCCAGGTTGAGCCCCTATTCTGCACGAACGTAGGAGAAGCCCTCAATATCAATAGTTC
>Ga0265338_10002241_pt1 | contig 29437 bp, 21 predicted proteins | sample 42126metaG_FD_193579 | JGI IMG/M metagenome (GOLD analysis project Ga0265338, IMG submission 193579) | Rhizosphere microbial communities from Carex aquatilis grown in University of Washington, Seatle, WA, United States - 4-21-26 metaG | ecosystem: Host-associated > Plants > Roots > Rhizosphere...
TGTCGCTCTGATCGCAAATCGTGTGAGAGAGTCTGCTTCTCCAGTCTCACTGAAGGTCCGGAGCGGAGAAACCCTAACGGTCGATTTTGCAAATACTAGTAATTCGGAATATGAAGATGTTTCATTGAGCGGGAGCGCACACATTGTATTTAGCGGCCAGATCAAGTATGATTTTTCGTCACAGTCAATTCTCGACATCGCTTAGTGCTCCCAACTTTCCTTATTTTTAATCCTCGTTCCGGCGCAGGGAAGAACATAAAACTTGTTCCCCATGTCATCGCGCACTTCAAGGCAAAGAACATCCCTTTTGAGTATCGTGTAACCACGGGTCCAGATGATGCAAGAAAGATCGCATCCCAAGTGAAAAACACATTTGACATCATTGTAGCTGCCGGCGGAGATGGAACGGTCAATGAAGTTGTCAACGGAATAGGTGGGTCAAATTGCATTCTCGGCATTCTTCCGTTGGGCTCAGGCAATGATTTTGCGAGGACGATGCGATATCCTAGACACATCAATGAATGCCTGCAAGTGCTTTCAGAACAACAGATTAGAACGATCGATTTGGGGTTAATTGAAGTAGTGAATTCTAATTCTGAAAAGAAGAAGAAATATTTCATTAACTCGGTTGGTATCGGACTGGATGCCCAGGTAGCCAGCGAAGCTGGGCGGATAAATTGGATTCGCGGTTTGCCAAAGTACTCAATTGCTGCGTTGAATGTAGTATTTGGATATCAGGCAGAATCTTCAGTCGTTTCCAGCGCAGATTTTGAAAGCACTGGAAAGCACTTGTTGATCTCAGTTGGCAACGGAAAGAGCTCTGGCGGCGGTTTTTACCTGACGCCAGATGCGTTGGTTAATGATGGACTGCTTGACGTTTGCATGGCAAAAAACCTGACAATGTTGGACGTTCTAAAGATATTTCCTTTTGTTTTCGCTGGAAAACATGGAAGATTTGGGAAGATTGAGATGAAACGGGCGAAAAAGTTATTGGTGAGGGCCGATGCGGATTTGCCAGTTCACGTAGACGGCGAAGTTATTGGCTTAAATATTAGAGAAGTTCTAGTTGAGATATTACCAGCAGCGATAAAGGTCATTGCGGCTTAATTCGCGGGTTGAGATTATTGTATAATTGATATAATATGTGTTATGTAAAGTTATAGTTATGGCTCAGCAACGACTCACAGCTCGGACTTTTAATCCATCAGACGTCCTATTGAATCGAAGTAAATCCTCTCCGCAACCCCTCTTTCCAAACTAATGTTCTCTCCGATTGTAATGGTTGAGCTTGGTGTAACTTTGCCGATGACGGTGAAATCGATCTTGTGTTCACTCGCATGTTTTTCTATTGAACCTCTCGAGCCTGGCTTCGAAGAGAAAATGATTCTGCTCTGTTCTTCACCGAACAGGAGAAAATCGCTTCTGAGATCGGTTCTTGGCAGTGCGATATCGCAGCCAATCTCATGATCATCGCTGGTAATGACGCTTTCTACGATCGCCGTTGCAATTCCGCCCTCGGAGATATCATGAGCGGAGCTCACGAGTCCGGCCCGGATAAGTTCAAGACAACACGCCTGCAGTCGTATTTCTTCGTCAATATCGAAATACGGAGCATTGTTCCCGTTCATCCCATGAAACTCTTTCAAATACTCGCTGCCATTGATATCTCCGCGAAGTTTTCCTAAGAGTATGATGTCATCTCCAACAGCATTGAATGCGCTTGTAGTGATATGCGCCTCGCTTTCAATCAACCCCACCATTCCAATGACCGGTGTCGGAAAGATCGCCCCTAACGGATTCTCATTGTAAAAGCTCACATTTCCGCCGGTCACCGGCGTTCCAAACTTTCTGCAGGCATTCGCAATGCCCTCAACAGCTTCTTTGAATTGCCAATACGATTCCGGTTTGTAGGGGTTGCCAAAGTTCAAGCAATTTGTTATCCCTAGCGGTTTGGCACCAGTGCAGACAACGTTCCTAGCTGATTCAGCGACAGCTATTTCTGCTCCAATTCTCGGATTAAGGTAGACATACCTTGAATTGCAGTCGGTCTTCATCGCAAGGAATTTGTTCGTACCATCGACCCGAACAACTGCCGCGTCGGAATTCGGACCAACCCGAGTGCCTGTTCTTACCATTGAATCGTATTGTTCGAACACCCATCTCTTGCTGGCGATGTTGGGATTCCCGAGCAACTGCAAAAGCACGTTCCTCAACTCCGAAGGTTTCCTCAAAGCGTTAGTGTCCATTTGAGATCGATGATCAATATATTCAGGCTTCTTTGATTCACGCGTGTAAACGGGAGCACCGCCGCCTAAAACTAAATCTTCGGCCGGCACATCTGCCTTAAGTTCTCCCCCTTTGTAAACTTTCACCATTCCATCGTCCGTGACTTCGCCGATCACGACCGAATGAAGATCCCACTTATTAAAAATTTCAGTCACGCTCTCTTCCTGTCCCTTTTTGACGACGAGCAGCATTCTCTCCTGCGATTCGGACAGCATGATTTGGTACGCTGACATGTCCGATTCGCGCACCGGCACCTTGTCGAGATCGATGCGCATTCCGGATTTTCCCTTGGCGCTCATTTCTGTTGTTGAACAAGTAATTCCGGCTGCGCCCATATCTTGTATGCCTATCAACAATCCAGCCTTAACCACTTCAAGCGTTGCCTCGAGGAGTAATTTTTCCGTAAACGGATCTCCCACCTGAACTGAGGGCCGCTTGCTCTCGGACTTCTCTGAAATCTCCTCCGACGCGAACGTCGCCCCATGAATGCCGTCCTTTCCCGTTGATGAACCGACGATCATGACAGGGTTGCCCGCACCGCGTGAAACGGCGGATGCGATGTCCGAGTGCTTGACGATGCCTACTGCCATCGCGTTGACGAGAGGGTTTCCCTGGTAGCTCTTATCGAAATAGACTTCGCCGGCGACCGTCGGCACGCCAAAGCTGTTGCCATAATCCCCTATCCCCTTTACGACGCCGCGAAATAACTGTCTGGCCTGGTCATCATCGAGTTCGCCGAATCGCAACGAATTGAGAGAAGCGATCGGACGTGCTCCCATCGTGAAGATGTCCCTCATGATCCCGCCAACGCCGGTTGCGGCTCCTTGGTAAGGCTCCACTGCCGACGGGTGATTGTGGCTTTCAATTTTAAAAGCGACAGCAAGTCCGTCGCCGATGTCGACAAGTCCTGCGTTCTCCTCTCCCGCACTTACGAGAAGCCGTCCGCCGGAACGCGGGAGAGTTTTCAACAACGCGATGGAGTTCTTATAGCTGCAATGTTCGCTCCACATTACGCTGAAAATTCCCAACTCGGTGTAGCTAGGAGTTCTCCCCAGAATTTTGTGGATCCACTCGTATTCATCTTCCGTAAGTCCATGCTGGAGTGCGAGGGTCTTAGTAACTTCGGGTTCTTGAATCGTAACAGTCGGCATACGTTTCTGTTTCCTTTATTCCATCGTGATAAGCAATGCACCTTTGTCTACAACCTGCTTTTCCCGGACATGTATCTTCTTGATGATTCCGCTTCTTGTCGCCCGTATTTCATTTTCCATTTTCATTGCCTCGAGGATCAGTAATCCGCCGCCAACTTCTATTATGCTGCCCTCTCGGACTTCACACCTCACTACCATGCCTGGCATGGGAGACCGCACCTCAAGCTGTGCACGGTCTTTTACACCAGCATCCAGGCCAAAACCAGCTCTTTCTTTTGCTGAGCCCTCGACTTCTACCCTATAAATTTTTCCATGGATTACGATGGAATAGGTAAATTCATTTCTAGTGATGATTGCCTGATACGATTTGCCATCGAGGAGAATTGAATACCGATCAGGGGAAATTTTTTGTATGTCAACGACATGCTTATATTCTCCTAGGAACACAGAGGAGGCATCAGAACCAAATGTCCATTTGAATTTCTTACCGCCGATGCTGGAGATTACAGTAGCCATTTTTATTCTTCCATCCGGCCGTCTTTCCATCGATGAGGTCGCCCTGTTCGAGGCGGAACGAGATGGTTGGCCTTTTGAGAGGAATATTTATGCATGGAAGCTGCAACAAGTGAAGCCGCTACCTCTGCATCATTGCCGTTGGTTATCTGGTCCGGATGATAGTAATTCTCTACGAATTGTATATCGTATTTTGCCTCTATGAAATTAGGATGCGAGAGAACGTAAGCGCAAAATGGAATGGTGGTGGCTACCCCCGAGATGACATACTCCGAAAGCGCTCGTCCCATTTTTTGGATTGCCTCGTCTCGATCTTTTCCCCACACAGCCAGTTTGGCCATCAAGGGGTCGTAGAAGTGGACTACCTGTGAGCCTTTCATGATGCCGGAATCATGCCTGATTCCGACCCCTTCACTCGGAGCATACTCCTCGATCGTTCCGGTAGAAGGGAGAAAATTATCAAATGGATCTTCTGCGCAGATTCTGCATTCAATTGCATGCCCACGAGGGATTATTTTTTCCTGCGTCAACGGAAGTCTCTCGCCTTGGGCTATGCTGATCTGGGTCTTGACTAGATCAATGCCATAGACCAATTCCGTTACCGGATGTTCGACTTGAAGCCGGGTGTTCATCTCAAGGAAATAAAACGAATTATTTGAATCAACCAGGAACTCAATTGTACCAGCGTTCACATAACCGCACTTCCGAGCAGCATTCACAGCGGCCGTCCCCATTTCTGCGCGAACGTGCTCTGGCAGCCTGGAACTCGGACACTCCTCGATGACTTTTTGGTGCCTGCGCTGAATCGAGCACTCCCTTTCTCCTAAGAAGATCACGCTGCCGTGTGTGTCCGCAAGTACTTGTATTTCTATGTGCCGGGGGCTTTGCAGGTATTTTTCAAGGAAGACGTCGGGACTTCCAAACGCTTTCATCGATTCCGATTGCGCCTGTTGGAGTGCCTGCACGACATCCAGATCTCGGTCCACCTTTCTCATTCCCTTGCCCCCTCCTCCGTGGACAGCTTTGATCAATAGTGGGTATCCAAGCTCCGCGGCAGCTTTAAGTGCATTATCGGCATCTTTGATCGCATAAGTAGTTCCGGGAACTATCGGAACATTTGCCTCCTTCATGAGATTGCGGGCGGAAGTTTTACTGCCCAATGCTCTCATGGCGGAAGCCGGCGGACCGATGAATGTCATGCCGCTTGAAACCACTGCTTCAGCAAAATCAGGATTCTCTGACAGGAACCCGTAGCCCGGATGGATCGCATCGCAGTGCGCGCTCGATGCGATACTGATGATCTTGTTCATGTCGAGGTATGTGTCCTTCGACAAATTCCCGTGGAGCGGGTAGGCTTCCGTCGCGTTCAACACGTAGGGAGCACATCGATCGACGTCCGAAAAGACAGCGACTGTTTGAATACCCATCTCTGCTGCTGAACGGTTAATGCGAAGGGCGATCTCACCCCGGTTTGCAATAAGCAGTTTGCGTATCCGCATTGAGTTCATTCGTTCTTAAGGTCGACAATGGTGACTCCCATTCCTCCCTCGTTCCACTCGCCAAAGTGATGTGATTTGATCCGCGAATCAGATTTCAGAAAAGTAGTAATCTTTTTCCGTAATGCACCCGTACCTTTTCCATGAATGATATCCACTTGATGCAATCCAGTAACGACAGCATTGTCTAAGAACTTATCGACGGCTTCTAAAGCTTCGTCGCCATATAGACCTCTCACGTCAATCTCGTGTTTTGGCCCGCCGTCCAACAGCACAGGTGCAAATGATTGTGATTGGGTCTTAGGCCTTTTGATTGGAACAACGTCGTTCACATGAATGCGCAATTTCAGACTGTCGAATGCGACTTGAAGAATTCCGTTTGCGTCCGGCGGCTGCAGGACTTCGCCGACTTGTGAGTTGGATTTCAGCTTGACCGTAGCCCCTTTCTGAATCGTTTCTCCGATATCGAAGCTGGGAGCACCGGGTTCAATTTCATTCAATGCCATTTCCATCCCATGGATTTCATTTCCCAACAACTTAATCTCCTGTTTACTTTCCACGATAGAACTTCGTTCTGCCTGACGCAGCCTGATCTCTTTTATGGACTTCTCAATAATGGAGTTAGCCTTGTTGATAATTTCTTTCGCTTCTTCAATAGCTTTTGATTTTATGAGTCTGATTTCTTCGCGCAATCCCTTTAGTTTAATTTCATAACCTTCGACTAACTCGTTATACTTGAGTTTCTCTCCTTCAACCATCGATAGCTGTTTCGAGAGCGATTGAGACCGACTTTCAAGATCGACAATGAGTTTTTCCAACCTTGACTTTTGTTCACCGGCCATTCGTTCAGCTTCTGCGATGATCGAGGTTGGAACTCCCAGCCGTCTCGCTATTTCGAGTGCGTAGCTGCTTCCCGGTACACCGAATCTAAAATGAAAAGTAGGTGTCAAGGTTGTCTGATCGAATTCCATGGCGCCGTTTTCCATGCCATTTGTTTCATGCACAAACGCTTTTAGTGTAACCTGGTGCGTCGTGGCGATAGTGAATGCTCCGGCTTTCGTCAATTCTGCTAAGATCACGGCTGCCAGGGCTCCTCCCTCAACCGGGTCTGTTCCGGCACCAATTTCGTCTATGAGGATCAGGCTGTGGTCGTCTGCGGAGCTCAGAATATCCCGAAGCATCGTGATGTGCGAGCTGAACGTGCTTAAGTCATTCTCAATTGACTGGTCGTCTCCAATGTCGACAAACAGCTTTTGGAAAACTGGGAATTCGGAATCTGGCGACGCAGGTACGTGGATTCCGCACTGGAGCATCAACACCAGCACTCCCACTGTCTTCATCGCGACGCTTTTTCCGCCTGCGTTTGGTCCAGTGATAAGCAACGTACTGTAGCCATTTCCCAACTCAATCGATAACGGGACTATCTTCTCTCTCGGATGTCGAAGAAGGAGAATCGGGTGACGTGCATCGACGATTTTGAGGGATCCAAATTCTTTTAGAAAGGGTTTATTCCCTTTGATTTCAATGGAATACTTCGCCTTAGCGTAGATTAAATCTATATGTTGTAATATCTGAAGGCTCTGCAATAAATCGGAGGAGACTTCTCTCACCTGCATTGTCAGTGCACGCAGTATCTTCTCGATCTCGCGCACTTCTTTGAAATGAAGTTCCCGGATCTCATTGTTAAGAGAGAGTGTTTCTGCCGGCTCGATAAAGACAGTGAATCCTGAAGAGGATGAACTATGAATAAATCCGGGAACGCTGTGCTTCTGTTCCGCTTTGACCGGAATCACCATCCTTCCGTCCCTGGTAGTGATAATCTCTTCTTGCGCAAGACCCTGATCGGAAACATTCTTCAGAATGCGTTCCAACTGTTTGCGCAGCATTTCGTACATCGAAACCAGTTCAGATCGAATCGATCTCAATTCTTTACTTGCGGCATCTTTGATATTTCCGTTCTCATCAATAGCTTGAGTGATGTTGTACTCAAGTATCTTATTGATGTTCACAGAATCGCAGAGTGCAGAGAGCTCCAGATATACATCTCTCCTTTTCTGAACGAACACCTTGATGTTTCTGGCTGCTTGAAGTGTAAGGGCGATCGGGAGTAGGTCGGAGGGGCCCAGGATGCTATTTTCGATTCCTGCTCTCTGGAGCGGTTCCCGGATATCCCGCATTCCGTCGATAGGAAAGGGATCGTCGCTTTCCAGGAGCTTTTTCATCTCGTCGACGCGGTTCAGTTCCTGAGCCAGTTGAGTGAGATTCCCGGATGGAACTACGTGCTCCGCCGCGGCTTTACCCAGATCGGATGAAGCGTAGCCCTGCAATCGGCCGAGTATCTTTTTGAATTCAAGCTTTTCGGCTGCTGACTGATATTCGGTCATTGGTGCGAAGGCGCTTCTCGATGGTTGGACGCTTTCTTCACAGTGCTGATGATCTCCTGGTAGAAGTCTTCTGACTCCGGCAATAATGTGTTGACGCTGTCGAAAATGTGCGGGGCAAAATTCTTGACCGGGCGGTATAAGAGTGAATCCGAACGAGTTTCTGCGGAAGGGAAATGAAGGTAGAGGCTGAAGAAGATGACCATCAAGCTGAGGAAAATACCTCCTTCCACACAGCCGACAATGACTCCCCCTATCTTGTTCCATGTGCCGTCAGCATGCTTCTTGATCGCGATCTTATAGATGATCGCCTGCGCGATCATGATTCCGCCGACGATGATGATAAATGAAAACGTGGTACTTCCGCCGGCGGTAAGTCCCATCGGTACAAGAACCATCTCACCGAACGACGACGCGTACTTTGTCGCAAGAATAAGCGATGCTGCCAAGCAAACCAGTGCAATGAGTTTTTTAATAAAACCGCTTCGCCATCCAGCAAGCATAAAGAGAACAAGAATGACAACCAGTATTGTGTCGAATGTGGTCATGACGGACCTTCAAGCTTTTGTTTTACGATCTCAGAGATTACTTTAGAGTCGATTTTCCCCTTTAACTCCTTCATCGCCATCGGCATGACCTTCCCCAGGTCTTTCATCGAGGCCGCGCCGGATTGGCGGACAAGCCCTTCGACGATGCGTTCGGCCTCCTCCCGGGACAGTTGTTTCGGCAGGTATTCGGAAATTATTTCTATCTCTTTCGTCTCCTGCTCTACAAGCTCCATGCGTCCCGCATTTTTGAAATGTTCAATCGACTCTTTCCGCTTTTTCGTAGCGGACATAAGGATCGACATCTCATCGTCCTCGTTCATCGGCCTGTCCAGTCCCTTCTTCTCAAATTCAATGATCTGCGCACGAAGCATACGCAGAGTTTCGAGCCGGAGCTTGTTGCCCGATTTCATCGCAGCTCTTAAGTCCTCGTTGATCCGCTGAGTCAATCCCATACAATCTTCATCCTTGTAAAAATGAAATTAGATGCCGCCGTAAACCTTGATCGTCTCTCCGTTGATTGCCGGCGCTTCATCGGAAGCAAGAAATCCGATAACGCTGGCGGCTTGCTCGAGCGTGACCCACCCACGTGTTTCTTCATTCGAGGCTCCATGTGTATTGGATTCCGTCATCAGAATGCTCGGTGCGATTGCATTGACGGTGATATTGGAATCAGAGAAAGTCTTTGCTTCTTCACCGGCAATGCGAGTCAGCGTGGCGATGGCAGACTTGGAAATGCCGTACGCGCCGCGGCCCGCCGTGGGTGAGAGTCCGGCCATCGCTGATACGTTAACGATCCTCCCGTATTTCTTCCTTTGCATAATGCGAAAGGCGCATTGGGTGCAAAGAAAGCATGTTTTCAAATTCAACGAAAACATAAAATCCCATTCGGTCTCCGTCAGTTCGGTGATGTTCTTTTTAGACATGTATCCGCCGACGAGGTTGCACAGAATATCGACTGTCCCCTTTTTTTCTTCCATCGATTGAAAAATCAAATGAACATCTTCAACCTTGGATATGTCGCCCATGAACAAGTTCACTTCTGGAAAAAGTTTACGGAATTCGTCAGCTTCCCTGTCAGACCTATACGTCACAGCGACATCCGCGCCTTCGTCCAGAAAGTGCTTCGTTACCGCTTTTCCAAGCGCCCCCGTTCCTCCCGTGATCAACGCTATCTTTCCCTGTAATTTCATACCGTAATATATCGTACGGCGTGACGAAAATCAATTACCGGTAGATGAGAGATCAATGGACAAATGATGCCATGACTCTTCGTATCTTGACGAAGGTTATCGTGAAATAACTCTACATTCGGACCTGGGATCATGGCGCCACTTTTATTCCGTACCTATGCTGCGTTGGTGCACGCCCGGCTGCAAACATCAAAATTGATTCTTATCAGTTTAGCGCGTATATTGGACATTATTTCATTCACTTTTTGAGAGAATCAATGGATTGGATTGAATACAAACAGATCCAGAATTTTGAAGTTGGAATTACCCCGCTGTTTGTAGATTACCTGAATGATTTCGAGAAGCTGAAAGATTACTACGCGGCCGATTTCCGCGATCGCAAGAGTTGGAAGAAACTCATCGACAAGGTGCTTTCAAAACAAAAAAACCGTTCAACGCTTGTTCGAGTTCTCACGGAGCAAAACAAGCAGCACCATTGCGGCATAAGGACGTTGGCAAATATCGACCTGCTTGGAAACGAGAACACTGTTGCGATCGTTACCGGCCAACAAGTCGGGATTTGTTCCGGTCCGCTGTACACGATCTATAAGACCTTGACTGCGATTAAACTCGCCGAACAGTTGTCAGCGCAATATCCCGACTATAACTTTGTTCCGGTATTCTGGGTTGAAAATGAAGACCATGATTTTGAGGAGATCAATAAGCTTAACGTTCTCAACCCGGGCGGAGATCTTCAGACGATTGAATATCTGTTCGGCGGGAAACCTCTCGAAAGAAACCCTGGGCCAGTCGGGAGCATGGTTCTCGACGGATTCATTGACGGCTTTTTTGACCGCTTGCAATCGCAGCTTCAGGAATCGGAATTCAAGGCAGCGTTGTTTAACGAGCTGAGAGGATTTTATCGCCCTGGCACGGCACTGGGTCCCGCATTCGTAGGGTTGATGAATCAGATGTTTGAGGATTCTGGCCTAGTGTTCCTCAATCCAAGCTACGCTGAACTTAAGAATATCCTCAAGCCCATTTTTCAGAAAGAAATTGCCGGCATGTCAAAGACGTCTCAGATTGTCATTGAGACAAGTGCAGGACTTGAAGAGCATTATCATGCTCAGATTAAAGCAAAATCGATCAATCTCTTCATGCTTCACAAAGGAGGGCGCTACCTCATTGAGCCGAGGGAGAACGACTACAGTCTGAAGGGAACGAGACAATTCTTCTCGAAGGAAGAGCTAAGTACTCTTGTAGAGAATTCACCTGAAGTGATTTCTCCAAACGTTGTTCTTAGGCCGATATGCCAGGATGCGATCCTGCCTACTATCGCATATGTTGGCGGACCGTCGGAAGTGGCGTATTTCGCGCAATTGAAACCGGTCTATGAGTCGTTTGGCGTTCAGATGCCCGTTATCTATCCGCGCGCTAGCGTTACGATATTGGAGGAAAAGGTGAAAAATATTCTCGAGAAGTTTCAGGTGGGTTTCACGGAAATATGGTCGGACCTGGACCCGCTTTTGGTGCGGATAGCAGAACAGGTTTCAGAAGTAAAAGTTGATGCATTGTTCGAGCAGCTTCACACTCTATTTCATGAAGCCGTCGCCGAGTCTCGTTTCGGTATCCAACAGATCGACCCGACCCTCTCGGGAGCAATCGACTCCACCCTGTCACGCATCGATGCACAATTAAATGTGTTGAAGGAGAAAACGCAGTCGGCTCAGCAGCGCAGGCAGGAAGTCACGATAAAACAAATTCAAAAAGTGGCGGCAAATATCTTTCCGAAATCGAATTTCCAGGAAAGAGAATTCAATGTGGTGTACTACATGAACAAGTATGGTCCGGATTTCGTAAAGTGGCTGAGCGGCGAGATCGTTATCGATCGGTTCCAACATCAACTCATCGACCTTTAAGCCTCGCGGCTGTCAGATTACTTTTTCGGTCTCTTTGTTGAAGAAATGCGCCTTCGCCATGTTGAATGCGAGGTCCATTTCTTTCCCTGCTTTTGGTTCTTCGGTCGCGATGATGCGTGATACGTATTGCTTCCCGCTGCCCGTAGTAAAATAGACGAAAATCTCGTTTCCCATCGGTTCTACGACCTCGATCTTTGCCCTGCAGCGTGCGTATTTGGTGCCGACAGCTTTTTTCCCGTCAGCAATATGCTCTGGCCTGATTCCCAGCCAGATTCCTTTTCCAATATACGGCTTTAGTTTGGCTTGATACTCTTTCGGCAGCTTGAGCGAGACGCCCGTCGTATCCTCTATGAAGACGAGTCCTGCTTTCTTCCTGATTGTGCCTTCCAGGAAATTCATTGCCGGGCTGCCGATGAATCCTGCGACGAACTTGTTGAGAGGATCGTGATAGAGGTTGAGCGGAGTGTTTGTTTGCTGCACGATTCCGTCTTTCATTACGACTATCCTATCCCCCATCGTCATGGCCTCAGTCTGGTCATGGGTCACGTAAACCATCGTTGCCTGAAGGCTGTGGTGCAGCTTTGAGATCTCGGTCCGCATTTGTACCCGCAGTTTCGCGTCGAGGTTGCTCAAAGGTTCATCGAACAGAAATACCTTCGGCTTGCGCACTATCGCTCTTCCCACCGCCACCCGCTGTCGCTGCCCTCCCGATAGTGCCTTCGGCTTTCGGTCAAGGTATTCTTCGATGCCGAGAATCTGCGCCGCTTCTCGAACGCGGCTTTCGATCTCTGCCTTCGGATACTTTCTGAGTTTTAGTCCGAACGCCATGTTCTCGTACACCGTCATATGAGGATACAAGGCATAATTTTGAAACACCATTGCGATATCTCTGTCCTTCGGCGGCACATCATTGACGATCGAGCCGTCGATGGAAATTGTCCCGCTGCTGATATCTTCAAGCCCTGCGATCATCCGGAGTGTTGTGGATTTTCCGCAGCCGGACGGGCCGACGAGCACGACGAACTCCTTGTCGGCGATGTCGATATTAACGTCCTTCACGGCCACCACGCCACCTTCGTATTCTTTCCGAATGTTTTCCAGTTTTACACTTGCCACGGGAACCTCGTCTAGTTTGCCAGCGTGTGTAGCGTATCCCAGAATGCAGGGAATGAAATGTCAACGCAGCCGGAGTCTTTTACCGTCGATTCCCCCTGGAGGTTGACCGCCGCGACTCCGAATGCCATAGCGATGCGGTGATCTCCAAAACTGTCGAAACTTGTAGGAATTAAGACACTTTTTGAGTTAAACGCAAATCCGTCTTCAAGTTCTTCAACGTCGATCCCCATGAGTGAAAGGTTCTCACAGACAGCCCCGATGCGGTCACTCTCCTTGTTGCGCAATTCATACGCGCCGCGAACCTGAAACGTTCCTTCTGCGAAAGCAGCCGCGACTGCAAGAATCGGGATCTCATCAATAATATTAGGAATGATCTCCCCCTCAAGGATGACGTTCGAACGAAGTGCAGAGCTTTTGACAACGAGATCGCCGATCGGTTCGCCGCCGATCAACCGTTCGTTCTCTATTGCGATATTTCCCCCCATCGAATGGAGGACATCGAGGAAGCCGGTTCGTGTAGGATTGATGCCTACGTTCTTTATCATGATCTCGGCATCATGTGCGATGAGTCCTGCGACAATAAAAAAAGCCGCCGAGGAGGGATCACCGGGGATATAAAATTGTTTTGAGGGTATTCTTGTTCCGCCGACCACGGCCACGTTGATCAGCGAATCGGTTCGTGTCTGGGTCAGTCCGAGCATTCGCTCGGTGTGGTCGCGGGATCCCTGCAACTCTACTACAGTGGTCGTTCCTTCTGCGAACAGGCCCGCGAAAAGAATTGCGGATTTGACTTGTGCGCTGGGAATTGGAAGTTCGTAGGTAATTCCATGCAGCTTTTCGGAAGGAAATATTTTTAACGGGGCGGTAAGTTTATCGGTTCCGACAACGTGAGCTCCCATTTCTGTGAGCGGGTCAATGATTCGTTTCATCGGCCTTCGCACAAGATACTGGTCGCCCGAAATTGTGCTGCGAAACTTCTGACCTGCTAAGATTCCCGTTAAGAGGCGGATCGTTGTCCCGGAATTTCCTGCGTCAAGAAGCGCTTTGGGTTCGCGATAACCATGGAGCCCTTTTCCGGAGATGCGGAGAGTATCCGGTGTCAACGATGTTTCGATGCCAAGGGCGTTAATGCACTCAAGCGTGCTTCTGGGGTCCGCCGCATTCAGAAATCCGACTACCTCCGTAATTCCTTCCGAGAGAGATCCGATCATCACAGCGCGGTGCGAAATCGACTTGTCACCGGGGACAGTGATTTCGCCGCGCAGATGTTGTGCCTGATGGAGTATCTTATCCATGCAAAGAGACCGTCCCGGTTATCGCCAATGGGCTGACTTGTTCCACCGGATGCTCAATTGCTTTGTGGAACTTCTTCTTTTTTCTTTTCGGCGAGCATGACCGCCTTCCGGCTAAGGTTGAGCCGTCCCTTGTCGTCTATCTCAAGAAGCTTTACATCGAAGACGTCGCCTACTTTGACGAAATCGGCGACCTTCTCGATTCTCTTTACGTCAAGCTGGGATACGTGGACCAAGCCTTCTTTTCCGGGAAGGATCTCAACGAAGGCGCCAAAATCCATGATCTTCTTCACCGTCGCTTTATACGTTTTGCCGACTTCAGGCACTTCTGTAATGCGTCCGATCATTGCGCGGGCTTTTTCACTCGCTTCTTTTGAGGTCGCGGCAATGACGATAGTTCCGTCATCTTCGATATTGACTTCTGCACCGGACTCAGCCACGATGTTCCTGATGTTCTTGCCGCCGGGACCGATGACCGCTCCGATCATATCGACGGGGATCTTAAGCGTTGTTAACCGAGGCGCGTACTGGCTCAGATCTCCGCGAGGTGCCGAGATCGCTGCGTCCATGATCGCGAGTTTGTGGATCCTTCCGTCCTTTGCCTGCTGAACTGCCTTTTCGATGATTTCAAAAGAAATTCCTTTGATCTTGATATCCATCTGAAAGGCGGTGATACCGTCCCTCGTTCCCGCGACCTTGAAATCCATATCGCCGAGATGATCTTCGTTCCCCAGAATATCACTCAGGATCGCGACGCGGTCCCCTTCCTTTACCAAGCCCATCGCGATTCCGGCGACCGATTTCTTCAACGGTACTCCTCCGTCAAACAGGGCGAGCGATCCGGCACAGACTGTCGCCATCGACGAAGATCCGTTCGATTCCAGGATATCGGAGACGATACGAACTGTGTAAGGGAAATCCTTCCCATCAGGGAGGATGTTCTTCAACGCTCGTTCGGCAAGGTTGCCGTGTCCGACTTCACGCCTGCCTGTTGCAAGCCTTCCTGTTTCGCCGACGCTGAACGGCGGAAAGTTGTAATGCAGCATGAATCGTCGCGTTGTTTTCGGGAGCAAACCGTCGACCATCTGTTCGTCGAGTTTCGTACCGAGTGTAACGGTCGTCAGCGATTGCGTCTCTCCGCGAGTAAAGAGAGCTGAACCGTGCGCCCGGGGCAGAATCCCGAGCTCGATGGCGATAGGCCGGATATCTGCTAACCCGCGTCCATCAAGACGTTTCTTTTTCGCAAGAATCATTTCACGCATCTCAACTTTCTCTATGTCGTGAAGGATTTGCTTGATGGCATCCTCCTGTTCCGGGAATTTCTCATTGAGAGCAGTTTTAACTTCTTCGGCGATGGCAGCGTTTGCCTTCGAGCGGTCATCTTTTGCTAGCACGGTGTTTACGGTCGTGCGTATCTTTTCCGCCGCAATTGTTTTGACGGCGGCCAGCAAATCCGGGTTGATTTCAGAAAGCACGACGGGCCGCTTCTGCATTTTGATCTCAGCCGCAAGTTCTCTTTGCAGAGCGCAAATTTTCTTTATCGACTCATGGGCAAACTTGAGGGCCGCGAGGATGTCGGATTCACTGATTTCGCGCGATTCTCCTTCAACCATGACGATCGAATCGTCAGTACCCGCAACCGTAACGTCCATGTCGCTTGCTTCGAGTTCGTCGAAGGTCGGGTTGATCAGCAATTCTCCGTTGACGCGCCCGATCCGCACTTCTGCAATGGGGCCGTCAAACGGCGAATCCGAGATCATCAGCGCGGCGGAGGCCGCGCAGGCGCCGAGCACGTCGGCATCGTTTTGCTGGTCCGATGAGAAGACGTTTACGATAATTTGCGTTTCGTTATGGTAGCCTTCGGGAAACATCGGCCGGATCGGCCGATCGATAAGACGCGCCGAGAGAATCTCTTTATCGGAGGGTCTTCCCTCACGTTTCAAAAACCCACCCGGAATTTTTCCCGCCGAGGACATTTTTTCGCGGTATTCTACTTGAAGGGGAAAATAGTCCAGATCATCCTCGGATTCTTTATGTGCAACCACTGTCGCGAGGACCATTGTATCGGCATACCGTGCCATCACGGCTCCGTCCGCCTGTTTTGCAAACCTGCCGGTTTCGAGCGACAGCGTTTTGTTTCCTATTTGAATTTCTTTTTTGACTACCATGACTGTTCTTCGCCTTATTTGAATCGATTGACTGCTGAATTAGTTCAGCGCGTCTCCTGCACTTACGCGTTACTTCCGGATTTCCAGTTCCTGGATGATCTTGCGGTAACGGTCGATATTTTTTTCCATCAGATAGTCGAGAAGGCGGCGGCGTTTTCCCACCATCCGCAGCAGGCCGACCCGTGAGTGATTGTCCTTTTTGTGTGTATCAAAGTGCGACGAAAGCGCGTTGATGTTCGCCGTAAGAATGGCGATTTGGACTTCCGGAGTCCCGGAATCCGTCGCAGATTTGCCGTATTTCTTGATGAAGTCTGCTTTTTGAGCTTTTGAAATTGACATGAACACTCCTTAGAAATAATTGTTTGGTATACTATTGAACATTCTCAAAAATATTTTTGCCTATCCGTTTATCATTATTCATTTCTTTGACCAGTTCTTCCGCCGATCCGAATTTCTTCTCCCCGCGAATCCTCTGGATACACTCTACGGTGACGGACCGTCCATAAATATCATCGTCGAAATCATAGAGATACACTTCGCACACTGGTGCATGATGATCGTAGAATGTCGGCAGAACGCCGATGCTCATGAGTCCAGTATGCGGCGCGCCGTCAACAAACACCTTCACCGCGTACACTCCGTTTCCGGGGAGAATCTTCCGCTTGTCGTTCACGGCAATGTTCGCCGTTGGAAATCCGAGCGTCTTGCCGCGGCCGTCTCCCGCGATCACTGCGCCTGAAAAACTGAAACGCCTTCCGAGCAGACCGTTCGCTTTGACAACATCCCCTTCCCGCAGGAGCGCACGTATACGCGAACTGCTGACAAGTTCGCCGTCCGCGAAGAATTGCTTTTCGGCAACTACTGAAAAGCCGAACTCACGACCTAAGGCGAGCAGTTGAGCCAGTCCGGCTTCCCTGTCTCTCCCGAATCCGTGGTCGTATCCTTCGATGACCTCGCTCACGCCGATGCCGTTCACGATATAGTCTATGTAAAACTCGCGGAAGGGTTTTCGCGAAAACTCATACGTGAAAGGAACTACAAATGTCAGATCGACTCCCAAACTCGACAACAACTCAATCTTTTCCTTGTGGGTCGTCAGCAGGCCGATCTGGTTCAGATGGTCCGAATCGTTATCGATCTTCTTATTCCCAACAACTTCCTTTGGATGCGGATCGAAGGTGACAATAACGCTTTGTCCGTTGCGTTCTTTCGCTCTCAGGATCACCTCGCGAATAATCTTCTGGTGAGCGAGGTGAACGCCGTCAAAGGTTCCGATCGAAATAACGGAATCTTTATTGCGCGTGAGTTCCGAAGCCGATTGAACAATTTTCATGATACTAGACAGCGCTCATCGAAGTGCAACGGTCTCTGAGAGAGTACAAATCTTCGATATGCAGCGCCTGCTGCAGCGACAGCGTGCCGATGCGGGTACGCCGGAGTTGCTTCAAATAAGCGCCGCACAGCAATTTTTTTCCGCATTCATCGACGATCGAGCGGATGTACGTCCCTTTCGAACAGATCACGCGGAAATGCAGAAGCGGCAGTTCCATCTTTATCAATGTAAATTCGGAAATGCTGATTTCTCTCGGCTGCCGCACCAGCGAGCGCCCCTTTCGGGCGTATTTATACAGCGGTTTGCCGCCGTATTTTACCGCGGAATACATCGGTGGAATCTGGAACTGCCTTCCCACGAAACTGGAAAAAACGGTGAGCACATGTTCCTCGTCGACCCGTAGATAGTCCTTTTGATCCTGCTCTGGAGTCTCAGAATCGAAGCTTGCGGTTGTGGCGCCTAGCTGCATAATTCCTTCGTACTCCTTTTCCTGACCCGTATAGGTATCGATCTCCTTGGTCTTCTTCCCTGTGCAGAGAATGAGCAAGCCCGTTGCCAGCGGGTCGAGCGTTCCGGCATGTCCCACTTTCTTTACGTGAAAGAGATCCCTCACGCGGTGCACGACGTCGAACGATGTCCAATTCAACGGTTTGTCGACAAGGAGAACCTCGCCACTTTCAAAATCAAGCGCTCGGACATTCGATGTCATCGTGACCGGCTCATTCAGGCTTATCGTCATTTTCATGGATCTTTTTGATCAAATTCTCCAGCGCTTCCACCCGGTCCATAGTGTTGTCATGATAGAACTGAAGCGCCGGTATGAACTTCATGCTGACCTGCGAGGCAAGCAGCCCTCGGATGTGCGATTTTTCGCTCTCGAGGCGTGCCAAGGTTTTTTCCCTCACCGGAGGGGCGCCAAGAATACTCACATAGATCTTGGCGAGTTTAAGGTCGGGCGTTACCCTGACCTCTGTTACCGTGCTGAAACCTAATTCTCCTCCGCTGTACTCGCGGCTGATAATTGTTCCAAGCTCATGTCTGATGAGCGAGGCGACTCTTTCTGTCCGTACTGACATTGTAATAAACCTTGTGCAAAAGAAAAAACAAACTACCGTGAATCGGTTTAGAGTTTCCGCTTCGTTTCGATCACCTTGTAGGCTTCAATAATGTCGCCGACTTTAATGTCGTTGAAGTTCTCCAATCCGATGCCGCATTCAAATCCCTGCTCAACTTCTCGCACGTCATCCTTGAAACGCTTTAACGATGCGAACGTTCCGTCGAAAATCGAGATCCCGTCACGAAGCAGCCGCACTTTGTTGTTTCGGGCGATTTTTCCGTCTGTGACGTAGCACCCGGCGATCGTTCCTATTTTGGGGACCTTGAACGTCTCGCGCACTTCTACCGTTGCAGTCACTTCCTCGGAGAGTGTTGGAGCAAGCAGGCCTTCGAGTGCGTTGCGCACTTCGTTGATCGCGTCGTAGATGATGTTGTAGAGCCGTATGTCGACTTTTTCCTGCTCCGCCAGGCGGCGCGCATTCAAATTCGGCCTGACGTGAAATCCGATGATGACTGCGTTGGACGCAGCCGAGAGCAGAACATCGGATTCTGAAATCGCTCCGACTCCCTTGTGGATAACCCGAATCTTTACCTCCGCAGTCGAAAGTTTCATGAGCGAATCTGCCAGCGCTTCGACGGATCCGTCAACATCTCCCTTGACGACGATCGAGAGTTCCTGGACCTGATGGCCTGCCTGGATTTGTTCCGATATCTCGTCAAGCGTCACAAAATGGATCTGCCTGAAATCCTGCTCGCGCTTTAGCTGCTGGCGCTTGAGACTGATTTCGCGCGCTATGCGGTCGGAATCGACCGCGATAAATTGATCGCCTGCCTGCGGAATGCCGTCGAATCCGAGCAGCTGAACTGGAGCGGACGGCCCTGCAACTTCGGTTCGCCTTCCCCGTTCATCGAACATGGCCTTGACCTTTCCACTGTAAATGCCGCCAACAAACGGATCACCGATCCGGAGCGTTCCTTTCTGAACCAGAATCGTAGCAAGTATTCCTTTACCCTTGTCGATCTGGGCTTCGACGACCGCGCCCCGGGCTGTGCGGTTCGGATTTGCCTTCAAGTCCAGAACCTCGGCTTCGAGGAGAATCTTCTCCAACAACAGCTCAACGTTCAGACCTTTCTTCGCCGAAACCTCAACGCACTGATATTTCCCTCCCCATTCTTCGACGAGAATACCTTTGTCGGCAAGCTGTTGACGAATGCGGTCGGGGTTGGCTTCGGGCTTGTCGATTTTGTTGATAGCGATAATAATAGGCACATTCGCTGCGCGTGCGTGACTAATAGCCTCGAGAGTTTGCGGCATGACGCTGTCTTCAGCGGCAACCACAAGGACGACGATGTCCGTCAACTGGGCGCCTCGTGCGCGCATTGCTGTGAAGGCTTCGTGGCCCGGAGTATCAAGAAACGTTATTTTCTTTCCCGAATCCAGGCTCACCTCGTACGCCCCGATGTGCTGTGTGATGCCGCCGGCTTCACCGGCTACGACATTTGTGCGCCGGATGTAGTCCAGCAATGACGTTTTTCCATGGTCAACGTGTCCCATGATCGTCACGACCGGCGAACGGGGCTTCAATGTTTCGGGGGCGTCCGGTTTGTCTTCGAGGACATCGACAGTAAATTCCTCATGGAATTCAACCTGGAGGTCAAACTCATCGGCAACAAGCATAATATTGTCCTTGTCCAGCCGTTGATTGATGGAGACCATTAATCCCAAGCCGATGCATTTTGCAATGACGTCAGCGACCGGAACATTCATCAGTGTAGCAAGTTCGCCGACAGTAACATACTCGGTAACGCGAAGCTTTCCTTCCTCTCCCTCCGCTTCTTCGAGCATGCGAGCCTGTTCTTCTTCCCGTTCACGTTTCCTCTTCTTCCTGTTAACAGCGCGCAGGCTGACGACCGACTCATCCATTCCCGCCAGGGTGCGCTTGATCGCTTCGTTCACCTGGGTATCGTCGATTTCGTGAGTCCGAAGTTTCTTCTTCTTCTTCTTCTTCTTGGAAAGATCTTCAACGTCGGATTCAGTGACTTCTTTGACTTTTTCGTCTTTGACTTTTTTCTTTTTCTTTTTCCGCTTGCGCTGTTCTTCCGTCTCCGCGGCGGTTCCACCCGGTCGCGCCTCTTTTTCAGCAGGTTCCGGAGTTTCTTTCAGATCCATTTTACCCATGATCGTGAGGCCGCGACGTCGTGCGCTCAGCTGATCCAGCGGAGACCGATAGACCTTTTCTCCCTTTTTCTTTTTCGCGTTTTGTTCTTCTTTCAGCGCCTCGGCTGCCGAGGTGGCGTCGCTTTTCACCTTTTCAGGGATGGGCTTTTCGAGGGGAACAATCGGAGGCTCTTCTTTTGGAGGAGCGAATGCGCTTTCTGCCGCAACGGGCACGGAGACCACCGGTTCCACCTTTTGCATCTCAGGAGGTTCTTCTGCGCCTTGCGCCGCTGGCGGTGCAGTCTCTACCGCTTCCTCTCCGGCCTTCTTTCTTGAAGCTTCTTTTAGTATTTCCTCTTCAGTCTCTTTTTTCTTCTCAGCGGTTTTCCGTTTTGTTTCTTTGATCTCCGCGATCTTCTTCTGATGGCGCTCTGCGACATCCTTGTCCTTCTTAAAGTGGGACATAATGTCTTTCATCATATCGATTTCGACGATAGACATTGGCCCCTTGATCGTGTATCCCTTCTTGCTGAGAAACTCAATAATAGTGCCGCTCGCGAGGTTCAGGTCTTTCGCGAGATTGAAGATCTTAACTTTCTTTTCGGTTGCTTCCGTCATTCGAATTCCTTAAGTGAAAAGGAAACTAGAACATTGAGTGAATACAGCATCCCACTTCCTAAGAGTTACGGTGTTTCAGCTTTTTCTTCTTTAGGCGCATCGGAGGCGGCGTTCGCAACAGCCTCTTCCTTTTGATCGGTAGTTTCGGCCGGAGCTTTTTCGGCAACGGGTTTCTTGTTCCCCTCCTCCTCTTCCTCTTCGTCGACTTCGGCCTCTTCGAATTCTTTCTTGATGAGCGCGACGATTTCTTTGACCTTTTCTTCTTCCAGGCCCAACTCTGTGACCAGGTCTTCGACGTCTGCCTCCATCACCTGCTGCGCGGTGTCGTAGCCGTTCTCGATGAACTTGTCATAAATCTCCTTCCCGATCTCATCGCGGAACTCAATAAGTTCGATGTCGTATTCTGCGCCTTCTTTTACGAGCTGCAAGTCAAAACCGGAAAGCTTACCGGCGAGGCGGATGTTTTGTCCTCCCTTCCCGATTGCGAGCGAGACCTGATCGTCCGCGACGAGGATCGTCGCCTTCTTTGCTTCAAGGTCGAGGTCGATTTTCTTCAATTTCGCGGGAGCGAGTGCCCGCGTGATCATCACGAGAGGCTCTTCGCTGTAGTTGATGACGTCGATATTCTCGTTATTGAGTTCACGGACGATCGCGTGAATCCGTACGCCCTTCATGCCGACACAGGCGCCGACGGCGTCGATGCGGTCGTCATGCGATTCAACGGCGACCTTTGCGCGGTCGCCCGGTTCACGGGCGATATCCTTGATCTCAATGATACCGTCGTAGATCTCAGGAATTTCGATCTCAAAAAGACGAGCCAGGAATTTCGTATCGGCACGCGACACAATCACGGTCGGGTTGCCTGAATTCTTCCGCACTTCTTTGATGACGGCCCGGATCGTATCCCCCTTCTTATACCGTTCCTTCTGAATCTGCTCACTTTTCGGCAAGACCACCTCGTTCTTGTTGTGCATGACAAGAATTTCGTTCTTCCGGATCTGGTAGACCTCGCCGACGAGTATTTCGCCGATCGAATTGCTGTACTCGTTGTAGATTAATTCCTTTTCAAGCTCTTTGATTCGTTGGTTGAGGTTTTGTTTCGCCGTAATGATCAGCCTTCTGCCAAAATCGGCAAGGTTGATGATCTCAACATACACCTCGCCGACGTCCAGCTGTTCGCCGGATTTCTTCCTCGCTGTTTCGACGTCGATCTGAGTGACGGGGTCGACAACGGTCTCGATAATTTCCTTCTCGAGGTAAATTTCGATGTCTCCCTTCTCCATGTTGACAACGACGTCAAACTTGGCTTCCTGTCCGTATTTCTTCCGCACCATCATCCCAAAAATATCTTCCACAATTCCGACAAGAATATCTTTGTCGATAGATTTCTCCCGAACAAGTGAAGAAAATGATTCGACAATCTCATAATTCATTGAAGCCTCCAAAATAAAAATTGTAGTTCATCTGAACAGTTCTCTATTTGAATTGCGGAAGCACGTATGCTTCCTGAATCTCGTCCAGCGCAAAGGACTTTTCCTGTTTCTCTTTGGTCGCCAGGGTTACGGTCGTTTCGCTTACCGCTTGCAAAGTTCCTTCAGCCGCCGTTGGCTGACCACCCAACGAAGAGATGATTTTGACCTGGCGGCCTATATTCTTTTTGTATTGCCTCAGCAGCTTGAGCGGCCGCTCGAGGCCCGGCGAGGAGACCTCCAGCCGATACCTTCCCGGAATCAAGTTCTGTTCCTCGATTCCCGACGAAATATGTCGATTTACCTTAGCGCACTCGTCGGCTGTAATTCCTCGATCGGTATCCACGAACACCTCGACAATCGACCCTCCCCGCTCGCCACGGATGGTGACGTCGACAAGATAGCCGTCGATTGATGGGAGTAGCGATGCAGCCAAATTAGAAATGTCCTCAACCAGCGCCATTTTCACACTTTTTTTCTGCAATCAAAAAAAAGTCCCGCTTGAGGCGGGACTTTACGGTGCAGTGAATAAAATATACGGTACCAAACACTTATATGCAAGTAAAATATTAATGTGGAGTTGGCTCTAAAAAAAGGCCCGAACCTCTGCTTTTAGTGTGTGAACGGGAGAGTGCGACTGTTCGGAACGGCCCGTATATTGAAGAGAGGACTGAAGGTTGTTGCTTAGTTTGTAGTCGAATGTTATGCCCCACAGATATGTTTTTCCCTCCAGCCTCCCGGCCGTCAGGTCAAACGGAACCGGGTTGCCAGGGACGTTATTTTCCAACGAAACCTCCTCACGCGAAAAGTCAATTCTCATTTGACCACTCCCACGGAAAGAAACGACAGTGCGCAAGGACTGGGCATTGAGATCCGCGATGAGTGGTGTGACAGTATAATCGTCCGTGGATTGTGACACTTCTATTTTAAATCCCACCTCGACGTTTTGCTCGGGTCGGTAAGAATAGTCTGAGGTGATGTCGTCGGACGATATGACTTCTGATCGGCCGCTCGCGACCGAAGCCGCGAGATTATTTTCTTTATTTGCATAATCTATTTGATTGGAAATCTCCGAGACCAGCTGCCATCGAATCCGGATCGACCTCTCTCGCGTATAGCTTTGCTCGTCGCCGGTACTGTACTGCCCGGCTCCGTCCTGCTGAAGGAACCTGAACCTGAACGAAAGGTCGGAACGATTCTCGAAAAGAAAAAGGTCCTGCTGCACGACCTGGGTTCCGAGTATTGTTGTTGCCGGGTTCAGGAAGTGGCTCAGTCGAAGGAGGTAGATATCGCTCGTTTGGGGGTCGGAGCTCTTTTCTTCAACCCGTACGTAACTTTCGGTGGTCACGGCAGAGAGAGCTTTTTCAAACCAGCCCGACGGGGATGAAATGATCTTTGCAGGAGCCAGTCGCACGCGAGCAGAGGTTTTTACGTTGATGACTGGATACAACTGGTCGGTCGGTATCGTGATAACGGTGTAGTCTCCGTCATACCTGCTCAATTGGAAATCGTTCGGATCGGTCACGTCGACCTTGCCATTACCGTTGCCGTCCACCCAAACATACTGTCCTTGACCGGGCTGGACCTGAACGAAAACGCGTTGAAGCTGGGCGGACCGCTCCGTTGACGCCTCATAGAAAACGTCAGCATCGACACCACGTTGAAACGGCGTATAACGTGTCTCTGTGCGAACGAGCGTTGACTGAACATCGCTATTCGCAAGCCTGAACTGGTCATCGAACGTTTTGTCCCTCAGAACAACGTTGAGTGAAGATGAAACGTTCTGTACTTCAGGGAGTGTCCACTCATATGTTTGAGTTACCGTCCGGTCCTCCGGTTCCAATTTCCCTTCATACGTCCCGTTGTCGTTGCGAACTTCAACCTCCGTAGAAAAATTCATTCCGAGAATTCCCTTGAACACAAATTTCGGGGCGAGAGTCGTGAAACCAAAGCTGGCGTTGTCGAGAGAATCCTGGACCGGAGTTTCAATCAACCGGTCTTCATGCTCAAACCGAAAACTGGGGAGGAATTTTTTGATGGCGTAGGAGATGGATCCACTTTGTCTGACCCAGTCATTTTCCTCGCCGGCCACGCCTTGCGAACTTTTGACCTCGTCGATGTTGTAATCGATCTTTGGAAGCGAGTCGCCGGCAAGCCGAACAAAGCCTGCTTTACGGTCTGCCGTGAATTGTGAACCCATGTCGTTAGATCCAACCGAGCCGCCGAACGTGAGCGCCTTTGTCGGACTGTATGTGAGGTTCGCCTCCCGAATCTCTTCCGATGAAGGCTGAAGAGTCACGGTGCTGTCGATGCTCCACGTCCTTCCGAATTCTACATCGTCGATGCGGTCAAGCGGGGAAAAATTCTTGTTCGTATACCTATCGGAAAGCGAGAGGTTGAATGAGCCGATAGATACTCCGCCGAGTTTCACGTTCGAAGGAGTAAACTCAGTTGAGAACTTGGTCGCGTTGCCCGTGACTTCGTCATTGGCCGCAAATCTATTTGGGTTGAGGCTGCTTGCCGCAAATTCTCCGTTCACCGTCAGGTCTTTCAAAACATGAATTGAAGTATTGACATCTGCGATTTGCTGAAGCTGCGGTGCCGGGAGGATAATGATTGGTAAATAGTCGCCTCCCCGCGGTCCGGCATAACGGTACTGGCCGAGCACAACATGCACATAGTCGCCTGCTCCCGCCCCAACATAAGTAAAGGTTACATTGAATTGAGCCTGGTGAGAGCCTTGAGCATACTCGTAGATTCTGATAACAGCGCCCTGAACAAGGGTATCGACCGCAGCATATTGCCCTTTACCGATGTTTAGCGAATCAACCCCGACAGAATCGACTCCAGTCAGCGTAGCAGGCTTGCCTCCGCTTTGTGCGAGTAAGGTTTTGTCGCTGTCGCTCAGAGAAATGTCTATCGGCGAATTTTGGTCATCCCCTTCCTGGGCGTACATGATGGAAAATTTTACGGCGTCTGAAAGTGTTTTTGCATCCGCTTCTACCGCAAAGAAGTTTCGTGTGTACGCCTGATCGGTATATTGAAAGTCCACGACAATACGTGAAATGCTTGTTATTAACCTCTTGGAAGAAAAGGTAATTTGGCTGCTTGTATAATCAATCGCATAGTCATTAGCTTCGCCCCTGACCATCAAGATACCGTCGATATAGACCTTTTCCGTCCCTGCGATTACCACAATGTTGTTTTCATTGTTTTTGCCGTAGAGCTGGTATGGACCCTGTACTCCTTCGATTCCGGCAAACTGATTCGTGTTAAATTTCCCCCGGGATGTTGCGCCTGTCACCGATACTGAGCCAGAGATACCGTCTGAAGAGAAATTTGCCGTTCCTTTGGCTCCCTCAAGCTTCCTGCTCAACCTGCCAAACTCTCCGTCAGTCATGTCCAAATAAAAATCACCTAATGTTGCTTCATAGTTGGTGCTCTTTATCTGAACGAATACGTTGTCGAGCTCCTGGATCGTCTGAGTATTGCCTTCGGGCTGTATGGGGGTATTTTCGTCGGTCAAAGCGGCCAATATTTCGACATCCGAAGACAATTTCCCCGAAAATTGGAGCCGGAAACCGGAATTGAGCGCGAGGCTATTGTTTGTTCCTACAGTGAATCCGCGATAGATGCTGCCGCTTTTTTGAAGGTCGTTGCCGAAGATATTGTCGAATGGCGCTGATGACGAAGCATTGCTGACTGTGGTCGCGGTCCGGTTTGTTATTGAGTCACGGCGGACCGCATAACTCTTATGTCGATAGACAGATTGAAATGAAAAAGGTAAGAAATTGTAAAATATAGTTATAACATATTTATATGATTTGAAATCCATCTTTCGTTGAAGCGCCAGATGTACGTTACCTGTCGCGTAGTCGACCGCATAATCCAGCACTGGGTCCAGTTTTATCGAATCCAAATAGACTGTCTCGGAGGCGGGGAGAACTATGTGGTGAGAAAGTTGAAGTGTAGTATCGCTTTGAACTATGCGGTGCTGCTCAAGGGCGGGAGCAATTGAGGTAATTGTCTGTCCTTTGGCTGCTCCCGTTAGGATCACAAGAAGGAATGCAACCGAGGCAAAAAAGGAATGGAATATTTCGGAAATCAGTCTCAAAGGAAACAATGATAGATTTCATAGATCCACATCGTAAAAATTTGATACGTGACCTCCGGATTTTTCAGAACATCTCCGCCGCTAAACGGAAACGCCATCAGCATTCGCTTGATGGCATTTGTACCAAAGGAGGGACTCGAACCCTCACCTGGGGTAAGCCAGACTGGATTTTGAGTCCAGCGCGTCTACCAATTCCGCCACTTTGGCTTTTCGTCACACAATATAGCAAAGTTCGTTCAGCAAGGCAAGAATATTTCGTACTCTCTTTAAACTCTACAAGAAACTGAAAAATATCGTTTAACTATGTCATATCATCAACGCAAGCACAAAGAGATAGGACATTTCATACGAAGAAATTTGTACGTATTCATGCTTCTAATAACGACGAATCGACGCGTCAATTTATTTATCATATTTCACAGGCCGCTCGTAGAGGTATGCCAATGCCAATAATTTACTCTGCACTCCATCATTCACAGCGTACTTCCCATTGCTCCAAATTGAAGCTCCCCCGTATTCCCCTTTCTTGTTGATTGCGTAAAATTTTACGTCGAACTTTGGCTTTCCGTCCAGATCCCAAAGACGTTTCTCTTTGGTGTGCTCCACGATCCTTTTGCATGCCAGCAGACAGGCTTCTTGCGGAGACTCTCCATGCTTCATGTATTCCACGATCATGACGCTGCTACAGTTGACGAGATTAGCCTCACCTCGCCCGGTGGAACCGGCGGCCCCGATTTCGTTGTCGACATAAAGTCCTGCGCCAATGATAGGGGAATCTCCGACTCTTCCTGGAATCTTGTAAGACAACCCGCTGGTCGTCGTAACTCCTGATAGATTTCCCGCTAAGTCCAAGCCCAAACAATTAATAGTGCCATATGTCTGAAGTGCCTTCCTGATTCCTTCTCCGATATCCCTGTCCTCGATTGTGTGCGGAGGGAGATAATCGTCTTCGTTGCTCAGGGTTTCTTTCCATCGCACCCATTCCTCCCTCGATTGATCCGTAAGAAGGTTCTCTTCTTTGAAGCCATGCATCTTCGCAAATTTCAGAGCGCCCTCTCCGACGAGGAGCACGTGGTCGGTACGGTCCATCACAACCTTTGCGACCCTGGATGGGTTCTTGATGTTCTTCAGCGCCGCAACCGCTCCTGCACGGTGGGATGGGCCGTGCATCACGGAGGCGTCAAGTTCCACGTCGCCGTCTGCATTCGGCAATCCTCCTAGTCCAACCGACATGTCGTTCGGATCGTCTTCTACGATATTGACTGCAGCGATGACAGCGTCTAATGCGTCATTCCCCTGGTCGATGAGTTGGTGTGCTTTTTGAATCGCATTCAGCCCGTTCGCACTTGAAATAACTAATCCCTTTCCGGGTGCCGAGAAGTTGGGACCGACGGCTGAAAGAGATTTCTGGGAGAGTAATGCGGAGCCAACGCCCACGAAGGCAGCAGTTTTTATGAAATCTCTGCGAGAACTTTTAGAGTCCATTGTTTTCTCCTTCCGACGTTATTGCTTATACGCTCTGTTCAAGAGAGTTGCAATGTGAATCACCTCTCCATGCATCTTGTAGATATTGAGTCCGTAATTCATCTGCGACAGACATCCAGGATTGTTGGCGACTATGATTTCCGCTCCGGTTGTCCCGATATTGTGCATTTTGCGTTCCAGCAGTTTCATTGAATCATCGTGCCGTACAACATTATAGATCCCCGCACTCCCGCAGCACCATGCAGCCTCGGGAAGTTCAACCAGGTCTATTCCGGGAATCGCTTTCAGAATAGCTCGCGGTTCTGCAGTGATGTGTTGAGCATGAGCCAGATGGCATGCGTCGTGGTACGCAACCCGCGCATTCAGTGAGTGGGATGGCTTTTCGAAATTGATCGATACCAAGAACTCCGTGAGGTCCTTGACTTTTGCAGAAAATGCGCGGGACTTTTCTGAGTAGCGATCGTCTTCTGCAAGATACTTTCCATATTCTTTCATGAATGCGCCGCATCCGGCTGAGTTCATGACGACCGCTTCAAAATGGAACATAGAAAAAATATCAATGTTTTTGCGAGCGAGCGTTCTTGCCGATTCGATATCTCCATTGTGTGCCTGTAACGATCCGCAGCATTCCTGCGTTCGAGGAACGACAATTTCGCAGCCGTTCCGAAGGAGAACTTCAACAGTATCCCTGTTGACCTCTGAAAAAGCAACGTTCATGATGCAGCCGGATAGAAACGCAACTCGATGTTTGATCTCGCCCGCGGGTCTGATAATCTCAGGCAATGATTCGTCGAAGAATTTTTTATCGATTCGGGGAGAAAGCCGTTGAAGCTTAGCCAACTTCGGTGCGAACAGACGCATGGCCCCCGTCATGGTCAATATATTCTCCAATCCGGATTGCTGGTAGAATCGCAGAAACTTCGACAGCAATCGTAATCTCCTTTTCGACGCAAACACATAGCCGAAGAAGAACATTTTTAGTATCCCCTCAAGCCAGGAAGCTCTTCCCTGCTCGTATATCTGAGCCCGCGAGGCCTCTACCAATGCGCCGTATTTGACTCCTGCGGGACAGGCCGTCTCGCATGCCTGGCAATCGAGGCAAAAATTCATTTCTTCGACAAAGCCTTCGGTGATCGCCATCGTACCTTCCGTAACGGCTTTCATA
>Ga0265338_10002242_pt1 | contig 29424 bp, 27 predicted proteins | sample 42126metaG_FD_193579 | JGI IMG/M metagenome (GOLD analysis project Ga0265338, IMG submission 193579) | Rhizosphere microbial communities from Carex aquatilis grown in University of Washington, Seatle, WA, United States - 4-21-26 metaG | ecosystem: Host-associated > Plants > Roots > Rhizosphere...
GGGTTTTTCAGAATGATGGTAATGGAGGTTTCACTCCATCACTAGTTTGGAAGTCCGGCTCATGGTGGGGCTCTAGCAATACAAAGTTTGTCACTAGTGGTGACTATGATGGTGATGGAAAAACAGAAATTGCTATTATATACAGCTATGGAAATTCCACGGGATTATGGGATTTCTCAAATGTGAACGGTGTTTATACCCCAAGACTATATTGGCAAAGTGGTAGTTCTTGGAGTCCTGCCAATACAATGTTTGCAGTCAGTGGTGATTACAACGCCGATGGCCGTGATGACCTATCTATTGGTTATGATTACGGCAACTCAGTAATGGGACTTTGGGACTTTGTAATCAACTAGTTTTATTCCCCCTTAGCCAACCGAGATAGGGCGCTAGACCATGAGAGTAAATAGTACTATAATATAGAATGCTTTAAAGGTAGATTAATGAAAAAAATACTTCTTATATTACCAGCGCTCGTCTTTCTTTTCTCGTTGGCCACTGTTCCGTCTAGGGCGTTGGCGGCATTTGATGCTGGCTCAGTGTTTCCTGATGCGGTTTTGACCTCAAAAGACACGATGAATGAGAGCCAAATCCAAGCATTTCTTGTTGCGAAGGGCAGTTTTTTAGCAAATTATGTCATGCCAGCGAACAAGCAAGTGCCCTATCCTTGTGATCTTGATGGAGACGGTAATAAGGAATCAACCTGCCAGAGCTGGATTAATACAATCGGCTGGAATAATGACGTAGATGTGAGCGGATGGAGTGCTGCCAAGGTTATTTATTCTGCGGCCCAATGGTATGGGGTTAATCCACAGCTTATCATAACAACCTTACAGAAAGAACAGAGTAGTATTACAACTGGAACGCAAGGCTGGGCGGGGCAAACAGATTGGGCTATGGGATATGGAGTTCCTGACGGATCGGGGGCCGACTATCATTATTTTGGATTTGCTAAGCAGATAGATATGGCTACTTGGCAATTTCGCTGGGTTTTTGAGGGTAGTGGGGGCAATGTCAATTGGTATCCCCCGCTGCCTTATGGCGGTAGTATGTGGGATGTTGGCAAAACTGTGTCATGTCCTGTGGGTGTTTGGGAAACGTGGAGTGGCGCTAATGTGGGTCCCTGTATTAATACCCAGATTAATTCAAGGGTTGCTAGCGCATTGTATAAACATAACCCCTATAGGGCCAATAAAGAAGGTCTCTATAGCATTTATTATAATTGGTTCGAAATTGTCGATACGGTAAAAAATAATCTAACTCTTAGTAATTTTTATATAAACAACACCAATGTTTTTGTTGGAGAAAATATTTCGGGACAATTTTCCCTGACAAATACATCTGACAATGATATAGTCCTTGATTCAGTCGGACTTGCGGCAAGGCCAGGGAGTGTCACTAGCTCAACCAATAGAGATTTTGGCTGGGATACAAATGTAACGATTGCTAGTGGGCAGACTAAAAACTTTTATTATGAGACTGTAATTAAAGACGTGGGTAAGACATATGTATGGCCTGCTTTTTCGGTCGGTGGAGCATATGGGGGATATTACATAGGTTGGACAGAGCTAAATGGTAGGTATCCGAACGTCACTATAAAACAGCAAATTTATACTGATCCCACAAATTTTATAGCAGGCCAGACTGCCGCAATTTCTGCAATCTTTGTTAATAATGAGAATAAGGATATTTATTATAGCGATTTAGGAATACCAGTAAGATTCTATGACAAATGGAATTATGATGCTGGCTGGGTGGGTAACGGCTATATTCCGGCTAACTCAGAGAAAATGGTGGTTGGCTCGATTTTGTTTGACAAGGCAGGCCCATATACTTCATGGGGATCGATAAATATATTTAGTACCTATATTGGAGTCAAAAACCCAGCGGGTGTCCAGTATTATTCTTATAATGTGAAACCAATGTCTCCAAATTTTGGAGCTTCTGAATTTTGGATCTCAGACACTCACCCAACAGTCGGAGAAACAATAAAAGGTTCTTTCAAAATAACAAACTATTTACCAGTACCGGTGACTCTCGATGCAGTGGGTCTTGTGGCTAGGCCGGGAAATGTAGGCAGCGCGTTGAATAGGGACTTTGGTTGGTATGCTAATGAGAGTTTTACCCCGTGGCAAAGTAAAACTTATAATTTCACCTATACGGTAAAAGATGTTGGCATAACGTATGTTTGGCCAGCTATTAATTACCAGGGCAGTTATTTTTACTTCTGGCCTGGTTGGACCGAAATAACTAGCAGTAAGTAGCGGTCTCCTGCTTCACAATCCCTTGTTTTCATGCTAGAATATCCCAGTATGCTAAACAAAACCAAAGAAAAATATCGGTACATACATTTAATTAGAGAAATTGCTGTCACTGACTTCAAATTGAAGTATCAGGGATCCGTCCTTGGTTATCTTTGGTCTTTAGTTAAGCCTTTAGCTCTATTCACTGTCCTCTATGTTGTCTTTACGGTGATCTTCAAGCTTGGCGCCGGGATACCACACTATCCCGTCTATTTGCTACTTGGTGTAATGATCTTTGGCTTTTGGGGCGAAGCTACGTCGGGGGCCATGAACTCAATTGCTTCAAAGGGTGATCTAATTAGAAAAATTTATTTTCCGAGAATTGTACTCGTAATATCCGCTACAATTACCTCGTTAATAACTTTTTCACTTAATATGCTTGTAGTAATATTTTTTGCCTATTTGAATGGTGTCCATCTTGGCTGGAGTATTTTCCTAGCGATACCATTTATAATTGAGCTATACATATTTATCCTCGGTGTATCTTTTTACTTAAGCTCGCTTTTTGTTAAGTTTCGCGACATTGGGCATATCTGGGAAGTCGTAAATCAAGCATTATTTTATGCGACGCCCTTACTTTATAGCCTTGCTGCCGTGCCCAAGGTCTATGCCCGATTGATGATATTATCCCCCTTAGCTCAAACCATACAGAATATCAGAGCAGCATTTATCGGCAGTAGTGTCTTGACTATAAGCGACTATTGGCGGTTCCCCCTACTTCCCGAAATATTAGTATTGGTAATTTTTGTTTCTGGCTATTTTATTTTTCAAAATATGGCCGCAAAGTTTGCTGAGGAGATCTAATGGAAGACGATATTGCAATAAGTGTAATTGATTTACATAAGTCATTTAAGGTACCACACGATAAAGATACTTCCTTAAAGGCTGCCGTTATAAACCTCTTTAAAAAGAAAAAATATACTGAAATGTTGGCTGCAGACGGGATTAATTTTTCAGTTAAAAGAGGCGAGTTTCTCGGCATTATAGGGCGTAACGGCAGTGGTAAAAGTACAATGCTCAAGATGTTGGCAGGCATATACCAACCGGATTCTGGCAAAATTAAGATAAATGGCAAATTATCGCCATTTCTTGAAGTTGGCGTAGGTTTTAATCCTGAGTTAAGCGGGCGTGACAATGTGTATTTGAGCGGAACTATACTTGGCCTTACAAAAAAAGAAATTGACGGTAAATTCGATGAAATCGTAGAATTTGCCGAAATGGCTGAATTTATTGACCAGAAGGTAAAGAACTACTCTTCTGGTATGCAGGTTAGGCTTGCGTTCTCGGTCGCCATACAGGCGCATTCAGACATTTTGTTGATAGACGAGGTATTGGCCGTTGGCGATAGCAATTTCCAGGCAAAATGTAATCGTGTCTTTCACCGTCTCAAGAAGGAAGGAAGAACAATCGTCTTTGTTACACACTCAATGCCCGCAGTTAGTGAGTATTGTGATCGTGTAATATTGTTGAAAAACGGGAAAATTTTTAAAGAAGGCCTTCCTAAAAGTGTGATTACGGAATATGAAAAATTAAATTTTGACAACGACGATGGTTCGAGTCTAGATACCGCAAGTTGGGGAAGTATGGCCGCTTCAGTAAGAAAAATAAAATATGTTCAAAAAGGAAACCGTTCGCGGAATTCTATTAGTTATGAAAAGCCTTTTAGTATTGAATTTGAAATTGAAAATAAGAGTACTAAAGAAATTCCAGCAAACCTAGCAGTTGAGATTTTTAAAATGGATGGTACAAAGTGTTTTGGGGCGGTTACTAATGGTGATAAAAAGGGACAATTTGTCATTTCCATTAAAGGTAAGAATATCCAATTGATAATAGGCAATAATACACTAATCCCAGGAGAGTACTATATAGATTTTCGTCTTTTTGAGGAATCACGTCTTGAGGATATAATTCATGCTAGTGCTTATGCCTCGAGCTTTAGTATCTCTGGGGAAACATCTGCAAGTGGTATTACGAATCTTGGTTACACTTGGGGAAAGAACACCTAAGAGGAAAAATGATAAAAACAACAAAATGTTTTTGGTGCGGGAAAAGTGATTTTATAAAGGTTGCTAAGCGTTCTGATGACGTAAATGTTATTAAGTGTATGTCTTGCGGCCTTATGCAGGTCGCTGAAAGACCTGATAATGTCGAGGATTTTTATAAGTCTGATTATTATAAGCCAGGTCAAAAAACCGACACGATTGGTTATGACGAGTACTATAGCCTTTTCTCACCCCTCTTTCTTCTGTGGCTGTCAGCCCTAATCTCCGCTATTACCAAGAGGACAAAAAAATATAATCTCTTAGATGTAGGCTGTGCGACTGGGAATCTGCTAGAAATAATAGCGCAGAATAATAAAAATATTCTAGGTGAAGGTATTGATGTTTCGGAATACGCAATTGAGATTGCCAAGAAAAAAGATTTAAACGTTATATTAACAAGAATAGAGAAGTATGTTGGCACTAAACACGATTTAATAGTGTCCTCAGAAACACTTGAACATCTTTATGATCTTGATTCATTTATTACGGCAATCAGTAAAAACTTAGGATCAAGCGGGGGCTTTATCTTTTATGTTCCGTCAGTTGATAATGATGAAATTATAGACAGGGATAATATAGATAGACGCCTTGGTACCAATCTTGAACATTTAATTTACTTTACACCAGAATTCTTTAGAGACGAATTTCCTAAAAAATTTAATAAAGCAACTGAAATTCATGAGATAAATACAAGGTTTGGTCGTTCAATTGTTGGGATTGTCTCTAATAATAAAGAAATGCTTTATAGTTTTAAAAAAATTTGGGATATTATCGAGAATAATGATGACCAAAAAACTTCTTTATCAATAAAAGCAAACGAGGATGATTTGCACGAAGCCGCAATTATTATAAGTGCAAAGTTTGATTTATCAGAAAGAGCAAAAGAACTTGTTAAATTGATGCCTGTTGGGAAAAGCCGTTTTTTGAATGCAGTTATTGATTATCATCTTGGGGATGTAGATTCAGCGATTAGTAATATCACAAGTTATTATACCGAAAATCCAAGAGATATTATTGCGCTTAAAATCCTCCTAGATAGTGAAAGAACCAAGACGAAGCTACTCCAAGATGATGCAAAAATTCGTGATGAGATTGAGATAAGGTTATTTAGCGCCGAAGCAAAACTAAGTGATTATAATAAGTCAAGGCTTGTGGGTAGTTCTATTAAGTTCCAAGCAGTACTCAGGGGTATCAGGAAGAGACTTAGTAACTTTAAGTGGACATTACGTACCAATCTTCTGAAAGCAGTGCCAGGAAGACTCAGAGAGCCGTTAGGGTCTTTTATTAGATTAGATTGGCTTGTCGGGCACAACTTTGTTAGTAACGTGCCCATCGCTGATGGAGTACCGTTAGTCACGATTGTAACCCCATTTTATAATAATAGTACGACCATCATGGAAACAGTAGATAGTGTTTTAGGACAAACATTTCAGAATTTTGAATATATCATTGTAAACGATGGCTCCCTTCCTGAGCAAGTGTCAGTTCTAAAAACAATAAAAGACAAAAGAGTTCATATTATTAATCATTCCCGAAATTTGGGTAATGGTAGTCCCGCCGCAGCCAGAAATACTGGTGCCAAAGCAGCCAAAGGGAAGTACCTTATTTGTCTTGATGCAGACGATATTATTGATTCAACATATGTAGAGAAATCACTAATCGTACTTGAGACTGATCCAAATTTCTCTCTCTCGACTGCTCATATGAGGCTTTTTGGTGCACAAAATTCTATTTATATAGAGAGTGACTATAACCCCGTAAAATTGTTGGAGAATAACATGGTTTTAACATGTGCAGTTTATTGTGCTGAGGCATGGAAGGCTATTGGCGGATATAAACAAAATATTGGATATGAGGATTGGGAATTTTGGATCGATTTGGCGGAAAATGGTTACTGGGGCAAGCTAATACCGGAGATTCTTTTAAATTATAGAACTGCAATTTCTTCAAGATATATAGGTGACCAGGAAAGACATTCTGATAACATAAAAAAGATTAAAGAACTTCATCCTAATTACCTTAAGAAAATTAAGAAAATACATGCAAGCAGAAGGTTTATTGATAAAAAAGTGACTCCTGGAACTGAATTTATAAATTTAGATACGTTATCATTCTATAAGAAAAAGGATGACAAAAGGAATGTTCTAATTGCTGTACCGTGGATGACATTTGGCGGTGCGGAGACTCTTATTTACAATTACTGCAAAGAAATAAAAGATAATTTTAATATTTCTTTTGTGACAGGTCTGGCTTCTGAACATGAGTGGGAGTATAAGTTTAGAGAGATAACTACTAACATTTATCACCTACCGAACCTTTTTAGCGACAAGAGACTATATTTGGAATTTATTTCTAATTATATTAAAACAAGAAATATAGAAATTCTGCACATAATTCACAACGGCTTTATGTTTGAAATGTTACCAGAGTTAAAAAAGAGACATCCCAAACTTCGGGTTATAGTCACACTTTTTAATGATAGGGTTATATATTTTGAACAAGCAATTAGTGCAAGGAATTACATTGATATATTTTCAAGTGATAACAATTTTGTAGCAAAGCACTACGAGGCGGAACTGGGCAATAATTATAAAATCCGTATCATACCAAATGGGATAGATTGTTATAATAATTTTTCTCTTGATAAGTTTGACAGAGAATTAGAGAGAGAAGAACTTTTGATTGATGCTGAAGAACTTGCTGTATTTTTTGTTGGGCGGTTATCAAAAGAAAAGATGCCCGACGCCTTTTTAGGGGCAGCTGAAGAAGTTCTGAAATCAAAAGCAAATAAGAATGTAAAATTTTTTATCATCGGTGACGGTCCGATGAAAAGTGCGGTAGAGACACAAATCAAACATCTTAATAATGAAAATATTAAGTATTTAGGATACCAAAAGGAAATCGCTCGTTATCTGAGTGCTGCTGATATCTTCGTTTTACCATCGGTTATTGAAGGTTTTCCGCTCTCTATCCTTGAAGCGATGGCGATGAATGTAGTGGTAATAGCCTCGGATGTTGGTGCAGTCTCGGATGTTATAGAATCTGGTAAAAATGGTTTTGTGGTTGCACCAGCTTCTATAATGGAAATTACTCAAGAGATTAGTAAACTGAACACGGACAGGGATTTGTTATCTGAGATTAAGTCAAACGCAAGAATTAAAGTTGAGGAAAAATATTCAAATATTATTCTTGGCGAAAATTATACCAATTTATATATGGAGAACTCGAAATGAAAATTCTTGTACTTGGATCGGGTGGTTTTATTGGACGGGTAGTAGTGAGTGTTTTGTTACATAATCATGACGTCTACCAGGGCGATAGGATATCTGACTGCAGTAATAATAGTATTGAAGTTGATCTGTTAGACCAGGATTCGGTAGTCTCTGTCCTTAAATCTATTCAGCCCGAGATTATTATTAACTGTGCTGGCACGGTTGAAAATAGTGAAAAAGCCTTGTTGATGAATCCAATTATAACTATGAACATTCTACAGGCAGCCGCGGTTATCGAGTTATCATTAAAGAAGTTAATAATTTCTGGTTCAGCGGGTGAATACGGTATAGTCAAAAAAAGTGGGCCCGTGGACGAGGACACGCCTCTTATGGGTAACAGTTTTTACGCCAGAAGTAAGGTGTTGGAATCTTCTGTTGCGCTTGCCTTATCTAAATCATTTAATATACCAGTCATAGTCGCTAGGATATTTAATCCAATCGGAGTTGGTATGCATCCTAGATTTTTACTCCCAAATTTGATTAAACAGGTCGAGGAGGTAAAGGGTGGTACTCGGAAAGAGATTGAATTAAGTCGCTTAGATGCTCAAAGGGATTATGTTAATATTATTGATATTGCTGAAGCTATTAAAATTTTAGTCGAAAATGATTGTCCACATAGTGTCTATAATATTGGTACTGGTAGCCCAGTCTCGAATGAGCAGTTGTTAAGTGGGATATTGAGACACCAAGGACTTGACGTTAAAGACCTTACCATTATTGAAACCGCCAGTAAGCCAGAACCAAACTATGCTATTAATGCAGATGTTTCAAGGATGAAAGCTGACTTTGGATGGAATGCAAAGCATTCTATAGATAATACAATTGTAGAAGTCGCAGAAGAATTATTATCAGAAAGGGGATTAGTTTAATGCCTACAGAAAAAATTCGAGTTTTAATTATTGGTGCAGGAGAAGCGGGTCAATTGATTTGCAACTGTATTAATGCAAATAAAGAGACGTCATTTAATATAGTCGGTTTTATCGATGATAATAAGTCTAATGAAGGTAAAAGTATTTGCGGACAAAAGGTCTTGGGCACGATCAATGATTTACCGCAAGTAATCAAACAGCAGAAGGTAAATGAGGTAATAATTGCGATTCCATCCGGCCGAGGAGATATCATTCGAAGGATTGTGGAAAAAGCAGTCGGATTGAAGATAGGGTTTAAAATATTGCCCCGTATTTCAGAAGTTTTGGCTCAAGATTTTAGTAAAGATTACTTAAGGTATCTTAGAAAGGTTCAGCCGGAAGACCTCCTAGGGGGAGAAATACTTAAAACTGATCAAAAGGAAATATTCAGTAAAGTAAGAGAAGAAACAATTTTGATCACAGGAGCCGCTGGATCAATCGGATCAGAATTGAGTCGACAGCTTACCGCATACAAGACAAAGAAGATCATTTTCTTTGACTGGTGGGAAAACGGAATGTTTGCTTTGCAAAATTACATTACAGATAATTATCCAGAACAAGACTGTGAGTTCATAATAGGCGATGTAAAAGACCGGAAGAAACTGGACGCAGTGATGTCCACCTATCATCCAACTTCTGTTTTCCACGCGGCTGCCTATAAACACGTACCCTTAATGGAATACAACCCATCTGAGGCTGTAAAAAATAATATATTTGGCACAAAAAATGTGGCAGAAATTGCAATCAAAAATGGAGTAAAGAAATTTCTATTAATATCTACCGATAAGGCTGTAAACCCAACTAATATAATGGGTGCAACAAAAAGAGCCGCGGAGAAGATACTTCACATATTGGCGGAGAGTCAACAAACAACGGCATTTTTCTCAGTAAGATTTGGGAATGTCATCAATAGTAATGGCAGTGCTATCCCGGTCTTTGAAAAACAAATTGAAGAGGGCGGACCAGTTACTGTTACGCATAAGGAAGTAACTCGTTTCTTTATGACTATACCGGAAGCCGTTCATCTAATATTACAAGCATGGGTAATGGGTGAAAATAATGATCTTTTTGTTCTTGATATGGGGGAACCAATAAAGATATATGATCTTGCAAGACAATTAATAATCCTACATGGCTATATTCCCGAAGATGAGGTTAAGATAAAGATAGTTGGTTTAAGGCCAGGCGAGAAACTATATGAAGAAGTGTTGGTTGGCAGCGAGGAAACTCAGTCTACAAAACTGAAGAAAGTATTCAAGACAAAAAATTATATGGACTTTAACAGGGTGTCTTTCCTTGTTAATCTTAATATTATACGTGAGCTTGCAGAGGATAACTGCCTTTCTAGCGATGATCTAAAGCTGATGCTAAAGAAGATGGTAAAAACCTATAAACCTGCAAACTAAATTGAAAATGCGAAAAATAAATATTTTAAACAGTAAAATTGATGTTCTTAAAAAAGACTCTTTTAGTAAGAGTATTCTTGAATTACTTAATGGACATGGTAGTAGTCAAGTTTGTAAAATTAACACCGAATTTTTAGTAAGAGCAAATAGAAGTAAAGATTTTTTGAAAACTCTTAATGAGTCAAGACTTTGCATACCTGATGGTAGGGGAGTACTTTGGGCAGCTCGGTACAGTACCTTGCCAATTTCGAGTAATAAATTAATAAGGTCAGTCCAGTCTGTTTGGCAGATGTTCTATAGTGGCATTTCTATAGTATTTAATCCTAATTTCATAACATTTCCAATTCCTGAGAACATACCAGGTCTTGATGCACTTAAATTGATGTTGATGGCAGCGGAGGAGACCAATTCTGGTGTTTTTTTCTTGGGCGCGGCCCAGAATGATTTAGATAAGGCTATTGAAAATATCAGGAAGGAAATGCCAAAACTGAATATAGCTGGTTCTATGAATGGTTATGATTTTCAAACTGATAAAACTTTTGATCCGGTAGCTGTCATCAATGCAACTGAGGCGAAACTACTTATAGTGGCCCTTGGTTCACCATTGCAGGAATTTTGGATTAGAGACAGTCTTCCCAAACTTAAAAAAATTCGTGTTGCTGTAGGAGAGGGTGGCACCTTGGATCGTATTGCAAATCCGTCTCAAGCTGCGCCATCCTGGGTAAACAGAATTGGACTTGAGTGGTTATGGCGACTTTTTTTCAACAAATCCTTGACGAAAAATTCTGGTAGTCGATTTAAACGTGTCTGGAATGCTGTGCCAGTTTTTGTTTATGAAGTGGTAAAATGGAAGATAAAGAATGGAGCAATTGAAGTTGAGTAGAATAAATTTTATAGATGTTGTTACAATAGTGGTTGTTGTGCTGCTTTTGTCCGTGGGTGCGGCGTATTATTTTCACAAGCCGGCACCAGTAAACACGAAACTTGATGTGACTGTCCATGTTGGCGATTCGGTGATTGCAAAAACGCTTATAACACAAGCTCAGATCGACAAGAGCGTTTTCCTGAATAGCGTGAATGTTCCTGTAAACGTAGTTGGTGTAAAGGCTGTAAACGATTCGGCAGGACAGCTTATAGCTCTTGATATTATTTTAGAAGGACCTGGCTATATCGACGGACACAGTAATTATGTTTTCAATGGACAGAGAGTGTTGATAAATCAAAAAGCAGAAATAACAGGAAATTACTCCGTCATTGGTGCAATAACGAGGATGCAAAGTGCAAATTAAGGACTCCGTGCTATCGGAGTCTTTTCTTGGGAGATTGACACAAAGAGTGTCTATCTCTGTTGTTTGTGAGTGTTTACTGTTACTTTCAGTTGCCCTTTTCTGGTATGAGGGGTTTTTGAGAGGAGTTGGGATCAGTTTCTTGGGCGTTGCCATGATTCCATCAATTTTACTACTACTTGCCTTGGTTTTTGCAGACAAGTCCAAGATCAGAATCTTGCGGCCACATATTTACCTGATCATATTCTTTGCCGTGGCACTTTTTTCCGGGGTCTTAGCTGCTGGAAGGGGGATAAGTGCTGTTCTGATTTTTTCTGGCTGGATACTATTTGCTCAGTTTCTGATTGCGATATTGGCCGCACAGGGTATTTCAAAGCCGAGGAGATTGCTTAAAAATCTGGTATATTTATCTATTCCGATGATTGTGGTTGGGGCATATCAGGTTATCTCACAACAAGCGACATCAAAGTTGTGGCTCTCGGCCGCTGAAAAAGGTATCACTACTAGGGCTTTTGCTTTTTTTGGGAGTCCGAATGTCCTCGGAGCCGTGCTAGCAATGGTGGCCTTGGTTTCAGCTGGCATATATTTCTCGGAAAAGAATAATTATATGGCTATCGTGTCTATTTTTGCGACTATTGTGACAATTTTTACTTTCTCAAGGAGTGCTTGGTTGGGACTCGCGGCCGGAGTCTTGGTTATTCTAATTATCAAAAACTGGAAATTGGTGCTTCTGTCGCCGGTAGCACTTCTGACATTATTCTCGTCACAAGTGAGAACTCGCATATTGACTGTTTTTACGCCTAGTTATTGGTTTGATTCATCTCTTGATGGGCGTCTATGGTCAGTGAATAATGGTCTTAACTTATTGTCAAAATACCCGCTATTTGGTACAGGCCCCGGGACCTATGGTGGTCAACTGGCACTGAATTATGCTAGTCCGGTTTATTTACAGGGAATTCAGAATGGATATGTCGCACTATATTTTACGGACAATCAGTGGCTTCAATTAATTGTGCAGACCGGAATAATTGGCATTATTTTCTTTATACTTTTTTGTGTACAGATGTTTTACCGGTTAGTCTCAAAGTATAATGGGCATAGAGATATGGTTACTTTGGGTATACTGGGAGGATTTGTGGCCTTTCTTACGGCTGGATTCTTTGGGAACGTTTTAGAGTTTGGGGCAATCTCCGTATTTATGGGAATTTTACTTGGAATTTCACTCAATGAAACAGAATAAAGCAAAAAAAATAGTAATCATATACTCTGGCGCCGAGCATTGGGGCGGTATTGAAACCTACCTTTTGAATTTATTTGAGAGTATTGAAGGTTCGAAGATTGAATTGACTCTTTTGTCTCTCGGTGAGTGGAAACTTACTCGTAAGTTACAAGATACAGGTCATAAACTACAAATATTTCCAAGTTCTAGAATTAGACCTCAGACCATTTGGGAAATACGTGATTTCCTTCAAGAAAACAATTTCGATTTAATCGTATCTCAGGGTACGGTCGCAAACGCATATGCCAGAGCTACGGCGTGGCTCTCAGGTGTTCCAAGTCTTGTCACAGTACATAGCGTTCGGGATTTCGATTATTCAAATCCGGTTATATTGGGTATTTATAATCTTATTGAGACTCTAACTCGTTTCCCTACCAGTAGATATATCGTTGTATCGAAATATATAAGAGACGTTCTAATTAAGTCTGGTGTGAAGGGTGACAAAATTTCTGTCATTCTAAATGGAGTGAAGGATCCAGGTCTAGGCTCTTCGAATCGCACCCGGAATGACAGCAAAATAATTATCGGTTCCATCGGTCGGCTCCATAGCACCAAAGGTTTCCACAATCTAATAATTGCCTGTGCAAAACTCCACAATATAGACTTCAAATTACAAATCGCCGGTGAGGGCGATGAGCGCCAGCAACTTGAGATACTAATCAAGAAGCTTGGATTGTCAGGAAGGGTTGAGCTACTAGGGCATGTCGATGATGTAATGACACTTCTAGGAAATTGGGATATTTATGTTCAGTCCTCACTTTCTGAGGGTTTCGGAATTACGGTGATTGAGGCAATGCTGGCTGGTAAACCCGTTATTGTGACACCGGTTGGTAGCCTATCCGAGCTAGTAAACGACGGTAAAACCGGCATTATTTCGTCCGGGACTTCTCCCGAATCTCTGGCGGCCGCACTTAAATTAGTTATAGACAATAAGGAACTTGCAAACAGGGTTAGGATCGCAGGAAGATCTGATGCTGTGAAGCGATTTAGCATCGATAAATGGATAGACGAAACCGAGAACGCATATTTGAGGGCCGCAAAATGAAAATTTGTCATATAATTGCATATCCAGGGATTGGTGGTTCAGAAAATTATGCACTTTACTTGGCCGATGCAGCAAAAAAGGATGGGCATGAGGTTCTCTTTATTTTGGGTGAAAAGGGTCCCCTTGAGTTAGAAATTGAGAAACATGGAATCGAAAGTCGTATTATTCCGATGAGCACCTCGTTCAATCCATTTATGGTTATTGGATCAGTATTTAAATTGAAGAATTGTTTGTCTGAAGAAGGTATTGATATCGTACATACTCATATGCTTAGGGAACATTCTGTTGTAATCGGTGCAAAACTTTTGGGAGCCAAAGTAAAAATCATTCGTTCTTTTCACCGATTGGATAATTTTGATTGGAAAATGAAACCACTGATGTGGCTTTATAATTGGCAAACGGACTCATTTATTGCTACCTCTGATTATATAAGGTCTTTCATGATTGCTTTTGGTATAAAAAAAGGAATAATTACGACTATATATAACGGCGTTCCTTCAGTTGAAACAAAAAATCACGAGAAGACACTCGGATTTATTGGAAGACTTGCACCAGAGAAAGGTATCTGTAAATTTATACGTGAAAACCTTGATGAAATAAAGAACGGTATGAAAGTTGTCATTGCTGGCGATGGACCAGACAGGGCAGAAATCATCGCTTATGCAAAACAGACGAACAATATCTCTTATTTGGGTCAAATTAGTAATCGATCATTATTTTTTTCAGAAGTATCTGTGCTTGTTCTTCCCTCTGAAACAGAAGTTTTACCACTAGTTATACTCGAAGCCTTTTCCGCAGGAGTGCCAGTTCTGGTATTCGAGATAGAGCCCCTGAAGGAGACAATTACAAAAGATAATGGTATTTTGGTAGCCATAGATGATTACAGGGGCATGGCTAAGGTGGGACGTGAATTGTTGGCCAAAGGATCAATTCTTGCCAGGCTTTCAAAAGGTGCCCAAAACAGTTATCAGAGTAATTATACGATTGATAAAATGTGGAATAGTACGAAGGAACTTTATGAAAAAGTTCTTTAACAACTTCAAACATGTCTTTATTGATAATAAAATATTTTTGGCCTTATTCACTTTATCAATAGTCGCTCTTTTGCCCTGGATTCTAGCTTTCTGGCCAGCGAACATGAGCCCTGATTCTTTGACTCAGTGGGTTCAGGCTACGACTTTCCGATACACAGATTTGCATCCTTATATATTTTCTGTTTTTGTCAGCTTCCTCGCGGCTATATGGAAGAGCCCCGCATCACTAATTATTTTTCAAATCCTTGTTTTCTCCATAACGATTGCATATTTCTTTCAATCTCTTCTCAAAAAGTCTGCAAATAAGTTCCTGGTTTATGCCTCTTTTGCGTTGCTTGTCACGTTTATTCCTATCGATTTATATAATGTGACGTTTTGGAGTGACGTGCTTTATTCGTATCTTATAATGTTGGTTTCCTTAATTTTTGTAAAGCAATGCTTCGACCATGCGGAAGGCAAAAAGCCAACTGTGAAATCTTTAATCTATGTGGCTTTCCTAATTCTGATGATTGCATTCTTTAGACACAACGGTATTCTTTATGTTCTACTGTTTCCAGTAATTTACTACTTGTATAAACTGATTGATCTAAAAAAGGCTTTAATAGTTTTGTCAGTTCTGGTGGCGGTCACTCTTTTACAGATGACATTATTTAGCCATCTTCTGAATGTCTCAAACGATAGCGCTTTGTTGCAGGAAATTCCTAAAGCGAAGGTGATTGGCCTTGCCCTCAAGGACGGAGTCTCATATGACAAAAATGATAAAGATTTTCTGCTGAGGCTTGCACCTGCCAGTACTTGGTCAAACTATGTTTGTTATAATGATTACAGCCTTTTTTGGGATAACAATTTCGACAAAACGTATCTTTCAAAACCCTCAAGTCTAACCGAGTGGAATCATATTTTTTGGGAAACTGTCCTGCATAGACCTGACATTCTCGTGAAGGACAGAGCTTGCTTGGATTTCAATTTACTTGGTGGCCAGAACCTTTATTTTCTAGGCATTACGAAGAATCAGGTAGGTCTAACTCAAACGCCGCCAAGTATCAGCATAAACAAAGTAATGACGGGCCTTGTAAATTGGTCTTTTGAAAAACCGCAAAGATATTTGATCTGGACTCCTGGAATTTTTGTACTCATATACTTCGCCTTTGCAGTTTATTCGTTAAAAAAGAAATTGTATTTCAGTTTAGGCTATGTGATCCTTAATCTTGCCAACGCCATACCAATCTTGGTAATTGTTTCGTCAGCCGAATATCGTTATCTATATTCGATCATTCCTTCACTCTTTTTGCTCCCGGCAATAATCTCTGCCGAAAGTCTGTTGAGACAGAGAAAGAACAAAGAGAAGGTGATAAATGGCTAATTCTGTGCTAGAATGGCTTTTAGTATGATTACACCAAAACTGATAATACTTCCACTCCTTGCATTTATTGCTACAGCAATACTTGTGCCGATTGTTCGTAATTTTTCCAAAAAAATCGGGGCTGTTGCCGTCCCGGATGCCAGAAAAATTCATAAAAATATCGTGCCATCCAGTGGTGGACTAGCTATTTTTGCCGGCTTTCTGATAGCGGCACTTTTTTTTAACCGAACTTCACCCGAAATAATTGGCTTCCTTATTGGTGGTACAGTCATCACTGGTATGGGTCTGCTGGATGATATTTTTGATTTACCACCAATAACGAAGTTTTTTGGGCAAGTTCTGGCTGCGCTTATCGTTATTTATTCAGGAGTTCGTATAGAATTTGTGGCCAACCCGTCTGGTGGTGGATTACTTCAGCTTGGTTTCTTATCGCTGCCATTTACCTTCCTTTGGATTGTCGGTATTGCCAACGCAGTCAACTTCATCGATGGTCTAGATGGTTTAGCTGCTGGCGTTGCCGGGATATCTGCGACAACTCTCGGAGTTGTCGCACTTCTCACAGGACGTTATGATCCTGCAGTTCTGGCCTTCACTCTAGCTGCTGCCGCATTTGCCTTCATTCCGTTCAATTTCTCAGAGAAAATGAAGATTTTCATGGGCGATTCCGGGTCAAACTTCCTCGGTTATAGTTTGGCAGTAGTCTCGATAATGGGTATGGTCAAAGTGGCCGCCGTTTTCTCGATGCTAATCCCAATTCTCATCCTTGCCATTCCTATTTTTGACACTGCCTTTGCCATTATTCGTCGTTTGCTTTCCGGCAAAAGTCCTTTTGTGGCGGATAAACTTCACCTTCATCACAGGATTATGAATAAAGGCTATACTCATAAACAGACAGCCTTCATCATTTATGGTATCAATATCTTACTCGGCATTGTTGCCGTACTTTCGACGCAAATGACCGACAAACAAGCGATTTATATATTTATTGCCGTTGTCGTGGTTCTCGTGATCAGTGCAGCCCTGATGGGTCTCATAAAAATAGAAAAAATTCATTTTCATCATAATTCTTGAGCAGATGGCCAAAATATGTTAAAATGTTTGGCATGTCTTTATATGTAGTTGGCCACAAAAATCCAGACACCGATTCTGTTGCATCCGCCATTGGCTACGCTGAACTTTTACGTAGACGCGGTAAAGATGCCATTCCGTTAGTTGCTGGTGAAATAAACAAAGGCACAGAGCTCGTTCTTGCCAAATTTGGTGTCCCAAAACCTCAGCAGGCACATCTGATTGATTTTCCAGAAGCTTCAGTGATTCTTGTTGACCATAATGAGGAGGGCCAATGGGCAGAGGGCTTAGTGAAAGAACATGTAACCGAACTGATCGATCACCATCGTTTTGGTGATTTTTCTTCAGCTCAACCGATTTACGTTCGCACGCAGCCGGTAGGTTCAACTTCTTCTATTGTTACCAATATGTTTCAAGAATGTGATGAAATCCCAGATAAATCTACGGCCGGAGTTCTCCTTTCCGCTATTCTCACGGATACATTAATGTTTAAGTCTCCAACCACGTCCGAATATGACAAAAAGGCAGCCGACTGGCTGAATGAGATCGCACAAATTGATATGATGGCACACGCCCAGGAAATTTTTGTCGCTAAATCTGATATCTCAGATATGTCGCTTCGTGATGTTATCAACAAAGACTTCAAGGAATTCCACTTCAATAGCCATGCAAAGGTGGGTATTGCCATGTTCGAAACAATGAATCCGTCTGGACCGCTGGCTAGAAAAGATGAGTTTATTAAGGAATTACAGAAGATAAAGAAAGAGAATAAGCTCGACTACATGCTCTTTGCCATTGTCGATATCGTAAACCAAGAGGCCCATTTCATCATTACAGCTGGAGAAGAGGCCGCCCTTTTGGACCACGTTTTCTGTGGTGAAATGAAAGATGATGTCATGAGCATCGATGGGCTAGTCTCTCGCAAGAAACAAATTGTCCCTCCACTCGAGGAACACTTCGCCAATCATACCCACGACCACTGCAAAATTCCAACATAACTTTGGCATTAGAGTTTTATTTGAAGATGTCGTAATATTTATTTTTCATAAAATCTTAAAAAACAAATAAATAATACCTCTTAAGTTGCGCCAAAATAATAGCAGCCTATTGCTATTAAAAATAGCCAATTTCGTGCTTAATTTTAAAAAAATTACTACACCTATATTTATATATTATATATTGTTAAACTATTAAACATAACTTTCAGAACAAACATACAATCCATTCAGACGGATCAATAACAAAATAAACTCTTTAAATTTCTTCCCTTCACACACCCCGTGACTTCAGCACGAAAATAGAGTAGAATGACCATAGAAATATGGGAGATTTGAGATGACTATTAATGAACTGAAAGTCACGGTGAACCGGTTTGAAGGTGAATTTGCTGTGCTGACCTATGGCGATGGGCAGATTCTCTGGCCGAAGCACAAGGTTCCTGAGCATACGAAGGATGGTGATGTTTTAGTTCTGGTTGCAAAACGAGATGTGGATGCGACTAAAGACCGCGAAGAACTTGCGAAGACTTTACTAAACGAAATATTGAAAAAGGATGAGAACTGATATCGCCAAAAAGTTTGTAACGGCACTAGGTTTTGCTTTTGGGCTTTACCTTATTATCGTTATTCTCCAGCCAATTGTGTTTGTTGATAGATTCGGCGCTGATTCAAGTATCGGCGGTGTAAATGTCAGTTATAAAACGAGTGATGCTGCCAAAACATTAATAAATAATAAGTTTGCGGAATATGAAAAGAGCAAAATAACCATTGGTGGTGATGCGGTCAACGTTTCTGATTATTTGAGCTCGGTGGATGTCGATAAAACGGTGAAGGAAGCACTTCTCGCCGAACAGGGAGGCTACCTAACATTTTCGAAATTTACAAAACAGAGTTTTGAGCCACATATTGCAATAAATGAGGATAATATTTCTAAGATCTTGATTACTAATTATTACAAAACCGCTGTGACGCCGATTGATGCCAATGTTGTCGTAACTGGGGACACCGCGAAGGTTGTCCCGGAAAAAGTCGGACAAAGATTGATGATCTCAGAGAGCAGGCAGAGAATTATTGATGGTATTAGTAATCTCACCACACAAATTAATTTAGATATTGAACCACAAGAGCCAATGGTTACGGCCGCCGAAGCTGCTCTAGCTGCTAGCCAAGCGAAAGAAATCGTTTCCAAGCCCGTGACTTTGCTCGGCGATGGTGTTAGTTATACGATTACTCCAGCCGTGCTGAGTTCCTGGCTGAAAGTTACGCCTGCGGCACCGAAAAGCCTCGTGACTATCGAGAACTTTATACCAGTACAGAGCGATTACAACTTCCTCGACCCCAACAAGGTCTTTCTTTACGTTGATTCGCTCGCGAAAAACATTGATAAGCCAGCCGTAAACGCCCAGCTCACAACGAATAATGGCCAAGTTGCTGTTGCCACGCCCGAACAAATAGGGCAAACAGTTGATCGTAAAGACGCTATAGCTCAAATTCAAGCAGCTGTCATCGGTGACAGAACGGCGAAACTAACGATAGATACAGTTCAGCCTGATATTCGCACAGATAATCTGGCAAGTCTCGGTATCACTGAGTTAGTTTCCACCGGTTGGACTGATTTCAGTGGCTCACCGGCTAATAGGCTGCATAATATTCAGACCGGCGCAGCTAGATTTAATGGTATCCTTATCAAACCGGGTGAAGATTTCTCTTTCAATACTGCCCTCGGGAATGTGGATGCCAGTACCGGTTATTTACCGGAACTAGTAATACTTGCCGACAAAACCGTCCCTGAGTATGGTGGAGGCCTCTGCCAGGTGTCTTCTACGGCCTTCAGAGCCGCTCTAAACGCCGGTTTACCGATATTAGAGAGACATGCCCATGCGTATCCGGTCGGCTATTACAAGCCCTATGGAGTGGATGCTACGATATACTTACCAACGCCTGATCTCAGATTTACCAATGATACCGGCAAATACATATTGATTCAAACTCGAATCGTCGGTAATAAGCTATATTTTGATTTCTATGGCACAAAAAAACCGGTGACCATCAAATTTTCGGGAAATGCTGATGCTACAGGTGCGGTCGATGCGGTTGAGAAAGTGACACCAACACTTTCGGAGCAAGGTTTGAGAGGAAGGGGATCCTTTACGGCGGTTTTCTACCGACACATATATGATTCAACTGGTAAAATGACGGATGATGACAAGTTTACTTCGAAATATGATTCACCGGATAACTACCCTCACTAGAAAAGCAAAAGGAGACCGTGGCCCCTCTTGCCTTGGTCTCCTCACTTCCAATAGAAGTTCTTCTGACTGTTTCGACCCAGAATCCCAAGTCTGTAAAGCTGCCAGACATACTGGCGTTTCTTGCCAGTAAGCCCTTGCTTCAACAGACTAAGTGGACCCTTGCAATTCGTTGTTGAACGAAGTATTGCCAATACGTTGGCGAGTTCTTCGTCCATGTCATGTATCTCTCCGTCAGGCCAAGCGCGGTAGTTCTCGGCAAGGACGTCGATACACCTTCTGTGTGGTCCGCCTTCCCTACTGGTGAGTCTTCCTTCAATCTGCCAGGTCCTGACTAGATTCTTGAGCTCAAGTGGCAAGTTTGACCCCGAATAGATTGGGAAGAAGTAGTTCGGATGTTCTAACGCTTCATCCCGGAGTTGTATAAAGAGGACTTCTGCCTCCTTAGTGCCGGGTTCTGGATATTCTGGCATCATGAACCTTTCGGTTGGGGGAGCTAAGTAGTGTTTACTTCGGAGGACATTCTATCACAGAATGGCTTTGACGAAAAGGCTATTCTCTGGTATAATTTGCAGGTTGAAAACTTAATAATCCCGGGTAGCTCAGCGGTAGAGCAGTTGGCTGTTAACCAATTGGTCGTCGGTTCGAATCCGACCCCGGGAGCCAAGAAAAAAGACCACTTTTATGGTCTTTTTTCTATTTATCTATTATGAATAGTCGTTTTTCACTATTTGACCGAGCAAAAAACTGACTATTGGCCCGTGATTATGAATTTTAGAATGTCTCCCGACTAACTCGATAAAACCCTGACCATAGATTTGTTTTCCACAAAATTTTGCCGTCACCTTGCTTGGTCCTTCCCAATAATTTATGTACCAGAATGTCATCTCATGATCATCCACTAGCGAATCAATCTCAAGAAATAAATTTGCCTCTGGAATGTCAACCTTCCAAGACAAGGGGTAGTTTGCTCCCGTTTTCGGGCTTAACCACTGTTTATTATTAGGAGAAATGATGACCGTCGAATAACTTTTCTGGCTGCCATCTGAATAGGAGATAGTGGCAAGTGTTTTGCTACCCTTTTTACTACCGCTTTCGTAACAAATGACCTCAATATTATTCTCTAGTTGAACCGAGAACCAATTCCAGTAACCCTTTGGAGCCCTGAAATCACCCCATTGATGGTCCATCCAAGAATTACCAAAAATTTCAAAGACTTCGTTATCAATTTCTAATTTCCCGGTCGTTTTCAGCGAGCTAAGGCTGTAATAGTAGGTTTGTTCGCCGACATTATCTACAAATCCAGTTTCCCCTATCAAAATTGGCGGTTTCGTGCGCCCTAGAATAAGATTAAAGTTAGGCCCACTAGTTGAATATACATTATTATTTTCTCGAAGAAGGGAATAATCATTTTTACTTTTGCGACCAACGAATTTCACACTAAGGTTATTGTCCCTAAAGCTATCATTAGAGATAGTCACAATCTCAATATTCGGATAATATTTTTTGTTCGTGAGGTCGGTAATAATAGAATGATAAACGTAAGCATCATGTGAAGGTAAAAAACTAAATATGCCGCCGAGAATTGTCGGGTATTTAACCCGAAACAGCGTGCTCATGTACGCGAAACGCTGCTTATCTTTCTTTGAATTTAGGATGCCATTCAAATACCACCATTCAGTGATAGAATCGTGTTTTCCTTCATCTATTGGAAAATTAATTGGATTATATTCCATAAACTAATCTAATTTGTTTTGGATATACTAAGTTACTTTTTCGCTAGCGAGAAACTTTTTGATATCCTCAACTGTTGAAATAAATTGGTTCGGGAAAATAATTGTAGAATTCTTTTCTACTGCAATCTCGGAAAGAACTTGGAGATTACGAAGTTGTAGAGCAATGGGGTGCTTGCTGATAACGTCGGCTGCTTGACCAAGTTTATCTGCTGACTGGAATTCACCTTCTGCGGCGATAATCTTCGCTCTTTTTTCGCGTTCGGCCTCGGCCTGTTTGGCCATGGCGCGCTGCATTGTATCCGGGAGTTGAATATCTTTGATTTCAACGGTCGAAACAATAACACCCCAAACTTCAGTATGAGTATCGATGATTTCTTTAATTTTCTGATTGATTTTCACAGTGTCGGACAACACCTCGTCGAGCATAAATTGGCCGACGATATTTCTAACTGTCGTTTGTGCAATCTGATTCACTGCCGAATAGACGTCCTGGATGGCAATAATTGATTTAGTTGCGTCTACAACGTGGTAGTAAGCGACGGCTGCAACATCGATGGAGACGTTATCCTTAGTAATGATTTTCTGAGATTGAACGGGCATAGTCACAATTCGATAGGAAACTTTTATCATTCGGTCGATAATCGGCCAAACAAGTCTGAGTCCAGGTTCTTTCTCACCGATAACTTTACCTAGACGGAAAACAACGCCTTTTTCATATTGCTGAACGACACGCAGTGCCGAGAGAACGATGACAATTAGCACGCCGACTGTAATGAGTACATCCATTTTTTTGCCTTTCTTTACCTAATTATTATAACACCAACATGTGGTATAATCGCTTGGTGGTCGAAGAAGATTCCAAAAAAATAGTAATCATCCAGTTCCCAAACATATATTTATGGACTATGGCTGTAACGTGGTTCATCGGTTATTTTAGTACTGGCTTAATTCATTCTACTTCACGGGCGGTTTTTATAACCTCAGGAATTATTTGGTCCTATGAGGAAATCGTTCATGGTGCGAGTTGGATTAGAAGAACCCTTGGGGTAATCGTAATAATAGTTCTAATCCTGAATATCATTAAGGGTTAGTATCGTTATATACTATTCCTAAGGAGAGATTATTATGTATATAGATTGGACGGATGATTTGAGTGTTGGTGTTGCCGAAATCGATCAGCAACACAAAAGATTTTTGGTTATTATTAATGATCTTTACGAAGCCCTTGAGAATAAGAATGAAAAAATAGTTCTAGGCGACATCATTAGTCAACTCGCTTCTTATGCCATGTTTCACTTTATGACGGAAGAAAAGTACATGGACGAATTCAAGTATGAAGGGGTCGAGATACATAAGAAAGAGCACGAGAGATTAAGAGACAAGATTTCTGAATTTGGTGAGAATTATACGGATAACCCCGAGAAGCATGCCCAGGAGCTTCTTCATTTTCTAAAGGATTATCTAGCTGATCATCTAATCACAATGGATCAGAAATATGTTAAGTGTTTCAAAGAACATGGGTTGCAATAATTTATAGGAGAAATATGTAATGAAGGCTTTAGTTGTCTATGACTCAAATTTCGGGAATACCCAAAAAATCGCTGAGGTTATTGCTAAAGGAATTGATGCAAAAGCAGTTTCGATAAAAGATATTCAAGCAAGTGAACTTATAGATTTTGATCTTCTCGTCGTTGGGAGTCCAATCATTGGATGGAAGCCATCCCCGAGAATGATTAATTTTTTGAGTGGCCTGACACCCGGTCAGCTTACAGGCACGAAAGTTACCTCTTTTGATACAAGAGTTGAACTCTTCATCCATGGGGATGCAGCTTCAAAGATATTAAAGGCACTCGTTACAGTAGGGGGTGAAGTTGTTTTACCGTCGACTGGTTTCCATGTTAAGGGTAAAGAGGGACCTTTATTTGAGGGCGAAATAGATAAAGCTGCCGATTGGGCGGGTTTGATAAAAAGAGGCCTTTAAGCCTCTTTTTGAACCCGGTAGATTGAATATGAGACGTAAAATAGCCAGATCATAAAAGTTCCGATTGTAAATCTCTCAAAGACTCCAAAGATATTTGGAAATTTCGTTGGCGCAATTGCGGTTAGTGGCCCAGAAACTAATATTAACATCCCGAATATTAATGAAGGTAATTTAGTCTTTTCTAAACCCTTTATTTTGCTAAAACCGAATGCTCCCAAGAAGACTGCAAGCAAGGTGGTGAGCGATGCAACTCCGGCAAGAACAAAGTGCATTAGTCCACTAAAGGTTAGGGCAACATTCAGTGGGTCTTGAGGAAAGAAGAACATTGCTATACCCGATAGTCCGCATATCCCCAAGAAAATCGCAGAGGCTTTTACTTGTTTATTTTTGACCCAGTTGAAAACACCGATAGCAAATAAAATCAGTAAAATGTTGTATGCCCAAAATAGGGGCTGAATTATCCACTGATTCGGTGCAGTCTTCATGGTTAGTTCGCTAATGGCTTGGTGTATTTGGCTATAACCCGGCCAAATAAATCCACCAAAAATAACCGCAAAAACGTAGAAGATGGGGGCTGCAATACCAAAATAGTAATATTTCTTCATCATTCCGATTATACCTTACGCAAGGGGTTTATAATATATATATGAATACGTTAGATAATAATGAAATCAGAGATCTTGCACGCCCCAGAAAAAACGTCGGTATTTCCATTTATTTGCCTTTTAATGATGGCACTCAAGGAGATCTGAAGAATCCAGCACTCCTAAAGGAAATGCTGAATGAAGCTAGAGAAAAATTAACGGTTGATGGGGTGAAGGCTGATGTTGTTTCTAATCTTTTAAAACCAGGTTTTGATCTGACGGCCGATGAAACCTATTGGAGAGAAAAATTTGGATCGTTAGTGGTCTTTCTGTTCTCAAATGAGTTTCACTTTTACAAATTACCATTTGCCTATGAACAGAAGCTAGTTATTTCACGATACCCTTATCTGAATCCGATATTAAAGGATTTCCTTACGAATAAGTGTATTTATGTTCTGGTTCTCGCAGCTGGTGGCTCGAAACTTTTCAAGTTTGATAGGTATGGTTACCTTGATATCACAACGAAGGGAATTGAGAAAAGCAGCAAGGAATATGCCGACTATTTCCAGATTGAAAGAGAGTCAAACTATCATATCAAAAGAGGTGGAGCAGGACGGACAAAAGAAGGTTTAATTTCGCATGGACACGATAACACGGAACAGTTAAATAAGGTTAGGGCGACAGAGTATGCTCGGATAATTGCGAAAGAAGTGAAGAGCATAGCAAGAGTAGATAATCTACCATTAATTTTGGCAGGGGCGAAGAGTGGCTTTCTGGCTCCGACCTTCCGATCGGTGTTTGATGGCTCGGGACTTCTCGAAGGTTACATTCCTGTCGAAACGGAGCCAGTAAATATGGGAATGCTCCAGTCGGAAGTTGGTAAAATACTTGATAAGGTCGAAAATGATGAGGAAAAAATAGCGCTCGAAGTTGTCACAAATCTTCTAGGGACTGGCCTCGAAGAAAGTCTGCCCGATCAAATAATCAAACAGACTTCCGAAGGCCGTGTCGAGACATTATTTGTGAATAACGAACAGGATGTTTTTGGAACGATAAATGTTTTTAATGGCATATGTGAAGCAAAAGTAACGAACAATCCTGAGGATGAAAATTTAACGAATATAGCAGTTATAAATACTTGGTACAAGAAGGGTAAAGTCTACTTCTTGCCGAAGAACGTAATCGGCGAAAGGCCGCTTATGGCCGTGCTAAGGTATTAAGAAAGGAGCATCAATGGTTTATGAGGTAAAGGAGTTAGGGTACAAGGATTTACCAAATCTAACGTCAAAACAGCTTGCGGAACACCATGACATTCTCTACAAAGGATATGTAAAGAAATTAAACGAAATTAACGAGAAGTTAGCGAACCTCAATCATGGTAGTGGAAACGGGACATTCGGAGATTACAGAGAGTTAAAAATTGAGGGGAGCTTTGCGTATAACGCGGTAAGGTTGCACGAGCTTTATTTTGAAAATATGGGTGGTACTGGTGCGCCATCGAAAGACATGATGTCTAAGCTTGATGAAAGCTTTATGTCATTTCAGGATTTTGAGGAAGAACTGATGGACGCGGGACTTTCGGCTAGAGGGTGGGTTGTTCTCGGCTTGGATGAAGATGGTCAACTCAGACTTCATCTCTGTGATGCACATAATATGAATGGGATATGGGGCTCGAAACCAATCCTGGTCATGGATGTATATGAGCATGCATATTTCATCGATTTTGGTACCAATCGAAAAGAATATATTGATGGCTTTATCAAAAATATTGAGTGGGATGTAGTTGAAAAGAGACTGAGTTAGTCCTTTTTCAAGAGTTCCATAAAAACATTTGAAGGGATCTCGACTTTGCCGAGCTTTTTCATTTTCTTTTTGCCGGCTTTTTGTTTATTTAGGAGCTTATTTTTGCGGGTTACATCACCGCCATACAGTTTAGCGGTAACGTCTTTTCGCATAGCTGGTATATCCTCACGGGCAATAATTTTGCCACCGATAGCGGCTTGAATAGCGACTTTGAAAAGTTGTCTCGGTATTAACTCTTTCAATTTCTCCACGACCTGTTTCCCAATTTTCTGGGCCTCACTGTTGTGAACTAGGAGTGAGAGGGTGTCAATCGGTGTTTCGGCTACCATAATGTCGAGTTTTACCAGGTTCCCGGCTCGAAACTCCATGAACTCGTAATTCATACTGGCATAACCAGAGGAAATGCTTTTTAGCATGTCATAGAAATCAGTCACAATTTGTGAAAGTGGCATTTCGCATTTGATGATAACCCTTATTTCTTCCAAATAATCAATTGTTTTGAAAACGCCCCTCTTGCCAGATATTAGCTCCATAATAGTGCCGATATAATCACTTGGTGTGACTATTTCTACGCGAACCCATGGTTCACGGATTTCACGGATTTGAGATCTGTCAGGAAGTTCAGCTGGACTATTAATTGTGATCATCTCCCCAGTGTTTTTTAGGATTTCATAAGATACAGATGGTGTCGTAACGATTAGGTCCAGGTTAAATTCTCGCTCCAGCCTTTCCTTGACAATGTCCATATGTAAAAGGCCTAGAAAACCGCAACGGAATCCGAAACCGAGTGCACTGGAAGTTTCTGGTTCATATTGGAGTGAAGAATCAGAAAGGGCTAACTTACCAAGGGCTTCCCTGAGGAGAGGAAAATCATCACCCTCTATTGTATATATACCTGCGAAAACAAATGGTTGAACGGTCTTATAACCTGGTAAAGGTTCAACATCCTTGTCGGAGATAAGCGAAACAGTATCGCCGACCCTTGCCCCGGAAACATCCTTGAGACCCGTGACTATATAACCGATGTCGCCGGTCTGAAGTGTATCTTTAGGTACAAAAACCGGTTTCATATAACCTATTTCGATGGAATCTGCATTGGTGTTATTTCTGAGCATATGTAATCTCTGGTTTTTCATAAGGCTACCATCAACTACACGGATATAAGCGATCACCCCTTTATAAATGTCATAGAATGAATCAAAAATGAGTGCTCGAAAAGATTTTTCGGCATTCCCCTGTGGTGCTGGTACTTTCTCGATCACGCGGTCAAGGATTGCCTCTACGCCGGCTCCTGTCTTTCCTGAAGCGAGGATAATTTCTTCCTTTTTTACACCGAGTAAATCGATGATTTCCTGGGCAATTCTATCTGGTTCAGCATGTGGTAGGTCGATTTTATTGAGAACGGGAATAATCTCCAAATTATGTTCCATTGCGAGATAAATGTTTGATAGTGTTTGTGCTTCAATCCCTTGTGATGCGTCAACAACCAGTATCGCCCCCTCCACAGCTGCTAAGGAACGTGAAACTTCATAAGCGAAATCAACATGTCCCGGTGTATCGATGAGGTTCAGAATGTGACCCTTATATTCCATCCTAGCCGGTTGTAGCTTGATAGTGATCCCACGTTCTTGCTCGAGTTCCATCGTATCTAACAGTTGGTAATGCATGTCACGTTTGTCGATAGTCCCCGTTACCTCCAAAAAACGGTCAGCCAGAGTAGACTTACCATGGTCGATGTGGGCGATGATACAGAAATTTCGAATATTAGATTGATTCATCAGCGGCAACTTTATGTCCTAGTCCGATTTTATCTAGTACAAATTGGACTTCTTCACATCGGAATAGCCAAGTGAGAAGGAAGTAACTGATACCCCCAGCCGATACGGCGCCGATTGTTTGCAGAAGCAGACCGACAACTCGACCTGTATTTACGAACATGTCGAAGAAATATAATGAGCCATAAGATATTAGTCCCATTAGAAGCGAGGCAAGAATAAGTCTGGAAGTAGATTCAAAAATTTTGTGGTCTGGATCCAAAGCCCCGATTTTATTATGAAGCCACATAAAGAGTAATACAGCGTTTACAATTCCCGAGATGGAAAAGGCAAGGGCTATTCCGGCGATACCTAGGCCAAGCGGCGCTATGAATGGTAAAGTGACCGACAAAATCGCATTCAGTACCATAACAAAAAGAGCGATATAGAGAGGCGTTTTTGTGTCTTGAATTGAGTAGAAAGCCTTGAGTAGAAGCGGGATAAGACCTTGGGCAACGAGACCAATTGCAAAGAAAAGTAGCGCCTTGGTTGTCCAATAAGTATTATCCCAACTGAAGTTACCAATTCCAAAAATAAGACGAATTATTTGAGCCCTGAGGACGATGATGCCAACGGTTGCTGGGATAGTGAAATAGAGGATTCGCCTTGCGCTCCAAGAAAAGTTACCCATAAATTCTTTCATATTGTTTCTGGCAATCGCTTCAGAAAGCACTGGGAAAATAGCGGTGGCGATAGCAATTCCGAAAATAACCGTCGGTGCAGTTTGAATATCGTTTGCAAAATTGATGACGGTAATGCCACCAACAAAGAAAGATGCGATAAAGGTATCAATGTATAAATTTATAGAACTTGTACCAAGAGCTAGGGTGCGCGGCAACATCAATTTGATTATCCTGGCGATTTCGCCATTCTTGAAATTGAGTTCTGGTTTCCAACGAAAACCAGTCGATATTACTGAAGGCAACTGGATTAGTACGGAAAGGAATGCACCACCGATGACGCCGACAGTTAGAGCATAGATTGGAGGGTTAAAGTGACTAGTCAAGAAGATGACAGAAAGAATAATTGAAATGTTGTAAATGAGCGGAGCAAGCGAGTAGGCCACGAAACGTTTATATGAGTTCAGAATGCCGCCGAAAACACCGGAGATACCGAAGAGAATTGGCGAGATCAACATAATTCTAGTCAAGTTTACGGTAACCTGATAGATATTGAAACCAGGTTTTAGGCTACTGCTAAAGAACCCAGGAAACATAAAGGGCACAAGTTTTGGGGCGAGAATAAAGAGAATT
>Ga0265338_10002243_pt1 | contig 29417 bp, 30 predicted proteins | sample 42126metaG_FD_193579 | JGI IMG/M metagenome (GOLD analysis project Ga0265338, IMG submission 193579) | Rhizosphere microbial communities from Carex aquatilis grown in University of Washington, Seatle, WA, United States - 4-21-26 metaG | ecosystem: Host-associated > Plants > Roots > Rhizosphere...
AAGTTCAAAAAGCTGATGACTGATTCAGGCGCCTCCGCGCCGCCGGTTTCAGTAGTGGTGAAAGCCGTCGAACATGCCCTGACCTCCCGGGTTCCGCAGACCCGCTACCCCGTCGGCCAAACGGGAATCGGTCTATTGGTCCGAGCCGCGAACGTCGTCCCCGATAAATGGATGGACGTGATGATGAAGCGGAAGGTTTAGCCACAGATCGCCTCCGGCCGCCGGCGGCGTTTTGCGCGCGGCAAAGCCCTTTTTGCGCTCGATTTGGGCTGAATTTCACCTGATTTCATATATTTATGCGTGGCTCATACAATGCAGTTTAGGCCGCCATGATCACTAACGGATGAGTCGCGCGCCCAAGGGTGCAGATCCTCCGCTTGATCTCCGGCCCGAGTAGTACGTCACTTGTCATGGGGTTACCGGAAGTTCGAGTCGAACTTCCGGTTTTTTATTTTTGGGCCCCGGGGAGCACGCGGTCGTCAGGGCGTTCGGGTTTCAGATCCTCGCCGAACATGTCTTCCACGAGCGCCAGATCCTGCGATTTTTCTTCATCGAGCATTTGCGCCGTAAAGAACACGACTTTTTTAATTTCGCCTTTGGGCAGGACACTGATGTCGATCTTTGCAGCGTCAGAAAGATCGTCCCAAAATTTTTGCAGCCGTTCGGTAAATTCCTTGTAAGTTTTCATCGACATTTCGGTCGCTGCGGCGGCAATGCGGCCACCGGAGGGATCTTTCCCGCGCGCATGAGCTGCGGCAATCCGCTGTTTGTAGTATTGCGCAAGCCGGTCGATGACTTTGCGCATATGCATTTGGCCGAGCTCCCCGTCGAGGCCGGGCATTTCTTTGTGCGCGGGCTTGATCACGCCACGTCCGCTGTTACGAATCAGGTCATATTTCTCGAGCTGAATCAAGATCCGCTCGATTTCTGGCACAGGGATTTGATATTTCTGCCCAATATCTTTGGGCGATTCCCCGCCATAGATTTTGGTCAAAAACGCGAAGAGCTTGGGATTGCGAGAAAGGAACTCATTTTGCTTCTGCGTCCACTTCGGCGCACCGGCTTTACCGCTTTCGGCAATCTTGTGTAAATCCGCGAGCGAAAGCGACAGCCATTCGAGAAGCGTGAGCAGCCGGCTGAGAGGAAGCTCTTCATTACCCAACTGCCTTTTGACCGTAGGTTCTGAACAGTCCCAAACCCTGGCGACGTCCTTGTACGTGTGACTCCGCTGACCCAGCACTTGCTTCAGCGCCGCTTTGATTTTCTGCTGCTGGGCGAGTGACTCGTCTTTGGAATTCTTCTTGCTCACGGCGTTCCTCAGTGTGTCTTACTTGGTTCGTCAGTTCGATTGGGCGTAACATTTTTTGATACCTCCTGATGAAAATTAAGGTACCTGTAACGCTAAAAAATCGAAATGGTCGTCATTTAGGTATCATATTTTGATACCTAAATGCAAGTTAGGGATCAGGGGGTGGTTGGGGCACGCTGTCCGGCCGGCGGACTGCCGCGGCGCGGGTCCGTAGCGGTCGCGCGGGGTGTCGGTGATTTTCTGCCCGGGCAGAAAATGCTTGCGATGTTTCCTTACAGGTCACTTCAAATTCTCCTTTCGGGGGTGCGAAATAAGATCACGTCGCCCGAAAGATTTGAATAAATATTTTTAGTTGATGCCGGGTGAGGCATAGGACTTGAACTCTGCCCGGGCAGAGTTGTACGGTCATCCGATCTTTGAAAATCTTGCTTGATTGTAGCTTCCGTCTTCGAGGAGTGCCGATCTTCTTGGCGCGGAGATTGTCCGTCCTTGCGAAGGCCCTTCTGCCCGGGCAGAAAAATCTAGCCCGCCGCGCGTCCCCGGCGGACGCGCGCCGAGTCGCACTCTACAAATACTGTCGAAGTGCGCGGCGCAGCTTGAGCCGATGTGAAACACGACAATGGATTCTCGAGGGAAACCAAGACCATTGGCTTACACTAAGAGCATGTCCAAGCTCGTCCTCATAGTGCTCGCAGCGCTCGCACTCACCTCGTGCGGCGGCCGCGACGCCACCAACACTGAAGAGCAGCTCTCGTCGCCGACCGTGACTATCACCGGTTCCGGCGTGAGCACGGTTGGCGCACGCACTTATGTTTTCGCCGACGTAAATGGCACTGTTGCGACTACCACGAACACGGTGAAATCGTTTTTCGACGATAAAAATCTCCCGCTCATTCTTTCGGGCATCTCGCTTTACTCCACAGAAATGGTGACTGGAAACTGTACGGCCCTGAATCCCATGGCCGGCGCGCTCGATGGCGGCAGTGACAACAGCGTTCTCTCGAGTTTCAGCGCGACCGCGTGCAGTGATCAAGCGGTCATTAACATTCTGGTCAATACCACAGTCATTGCCGACCAACAGAATTTTCACGGCGTCACCCTTCTTGTGCTCCCCATCACGGTCGACGTCGCGCCGGAAGTCAGCACGGTCGCCGCCGGCAACAGCGCGGCCGATGGCACGGGCACCGTCAACAGTGCAGGCACGTTTACGGTGGCCACGGATAACTCACTCGTCGTGACGTTTTCCAAAGACATGACTGCCGGCACTTGGAGCGCCGCCTTCGATGCCGGATGCACCAACACTCTGGGAACGCCCGCCCTCGTCGCCGGATCCAACGGCCGCACCATCGCGTGGCCGATCTCCGGCGCCACCACACAAACCTGCACACTTAACGTCAGCGGCGTGACCGACACCGCTTTAAATCCCGACGACCCGTCAGACGCAAACATCAATACAACAATCACTTTTAACTAAAACGCAAACCCCAGAGAAATATCCCCATAAAACGCATACCCATAAATGGGAATTTTCACGTCACGATGATCAACAGAATTATAAATGCTCCGATCTCCCGCCGAATTGACCTGGACACCGGCATCAACCCCAACATTGAAATGCTGCAAGTACCAACGATAGCCGCCCACCATGTGTCCGCCCCAGTTCACCAAGTGGCGGAGGTACACATCGCCTTCGCTCGAGGTGACTTCAACGCGCAAGTCAGAGTACTTCACAGCGCCCTCGACAAAAAAACCTGGCGATAGTGCCCCTTCAAACGACCATGTCACCGCGGCGCCGGCTTCAGCGCCGTTGAAGTAAACAGCTTTGACTGAGTGATCGAACCAGGCGCCAAACACGCCGACCGAAACAAACTCACTCACCCGCCGATCCACGCGTGCATTCGGCCCGACAACCAAACGCAAAGGCGATGCGTTCAGATTCCAATCGTAACTTTGCGCGTGAGCTCCGCAGACACCAAACAGAGCTATAAATAGAAGCGTCCACATGCCCAAACATCATGCAAAATCGCCGCCCGCCAAAGGTCTGCAGAACCCCGCGTTCAAACGCTAACTCCTCAAAACTCCGGCCTTATTTTTTTTGCGTCCAGTTTGCGGCGACCCCATTGACTTACACAAAACTTACACATAATCTACACAAGTAGTAAGTTATGTGGAGGATACAGTGACCACCAAAACAAGCACTAAGAAACAACCGCAACCCCTAACACTCAAAGAACTCAAAGTGCTCGAGTTCATCGAAGGCTTTATGCAGGACCAGTCGGTGGCGCCCACATTTCAAGAGATCAAAGAGCACTTCGGCTTTGCTTCGTTTAACTCTGTGCAACGGTATCTTAAACAATTGCAGGACAAGAACTATATCCATATTCCAGGCGGCAATCAGAAGCGCGCTCTGCAAGTTCTGCATCCCTCGCGTTCGATTTCAAATTTGTTGGCGGATCGAATAACCGATTCGTCAGCATTATCAACAACCCAATACCCATCGTTCCCAACCCAACCGAAGAAAGAGACTCCATTCGTAGCTGGATCTCCTCCGCCGCATGTGGAGTCTCTTTCTTTACCCATTCTCGGTCGAGTTGCGGCGGGTTCGCCTATTGAATCGTTTTTGAATGACGAGCACATCGATGTACCCGCCACCATGATCCGCAACCCATCGAAAACATTTGCGTTAATTGTCGAGGGAAAATCTATGATTGAAGACGGAATACTCGATGGCGACATTATTTTTGTACAGAAGCAGACCTATGCGAACAATGGCGACACGGTTGTGGCCATGGTCAACAACCAAGCTACGGTAAAAAGATTTTATTTACATCGTAAACGCGAAATCCACAGCAATCCACAGAGTCATGCACATCCGCCGGCGACCGAACAACAGGTGGAACTCAGGCCAGCCAACGAAACGATGTCATCGTTCTGGTACAAGCCTCAGAACGTGGAAATTCAGGGCATACTCGTCGGGTTGATGCGAAGGTTTTAAGCGCGATTTCCGACTAAATTTGAACTCTCAATTGCGGACTTTTTCCGCCAAGGGTGAACTTTGTCTAAAGCAGGCTGTGCAGAAAATCTAGCGCGCCTCCGGGAGGATCTCGGAACTCAACTGGTGACTCCGGAACGGGTGACTTCATCGGACGGACTCAGCACCGGTTGGCCGATTCTCGATCGCTATCTTCTGTGGCATGGATTTCCGAAGGGTGCGCTGTCTTTATTAGTCAGTGAATCTGGAGGCGCGACAAGCCTCTGGCAAAGAAGCGCGGCCGCGATCACCCAGAAAAAACAATGGGTGGCATGGATGAACGGCCCCGAGAGCGATCTTTCGCCCTGGGCTCTGCGGACAAAAGGCGTCGATCTCAGCCGCGTGCTCTGTGTGTCGGCGCCCACCGATACCAAACAGACGCTCTGGGCCCTGCAAGAACTCATGTCCTTATGTTTGTTTGAAATGATCGGCTGCGATTTGGGAGAACACAGTTTCCGCGAGCATCAGATCTTGAAACTGAAAAAACTCGCCATGCGCTATCAAACGGCGGTCGTGCTCATCACGCGATCAAAGCAGATCTCGCGCAGTTCGTTTTACTCCCTGGTCCTGCACTTTCAGAAAAAACAAGTCATCGTGAATCGAGCTTTGCATCGCCAAACCCCCCACGCCCTGGAAAGGAGAGATCTCTATGCGGACACTTTGCCTCAGCTTGCAGCCGGACGGCTCCCCTACTTCTAACGGAGTCGGACCGTCGGTTGCTGAAAACTTCCTGACCTTCAGCCCCCGGGTGCACTTCCGTGCGCCGGGACTGGTGTTTCTCGACATCACATCGACGTCGAAGATGTTCGGCGGGGAACAGAAACTTCTCGAAGAGGCACTGACCGTGTCGCGCGAATTTTACTCTGACGCCAGAGCCGCGATTTCCGACACGCCCTGGGGCGCGCAGGCTTTAAGCGTCGAACGTCCGAACACGATCAGTTTGCCCACGCGCGAGCTCACCGACTTAGGGGACGCCTCGCTCTCACGCCTTCACCAGCTCGAAGGCTTGATCGCCTGGCGCCAACCGCGCGAGGTTGAGGAGATTGTCGACTTTTTTCATATGCTCGGCATTCACCGCTTGAATGAGATCCGTAAATTTCAGGTGGATTCGTTCCGCGAGCGCTGGCAGGACACTGGCACCTTGATTTGGAAACGGCTGCACGGACTCGACAAGCAGATCATCTCTCCCCTGCTGCCGACCGAAGCGCTGCAAGACTATGTGAACCTCGACTTCCCGGTGTCGCTGCTGCCGTTCTTGCTCCACACGATGGAAAAGAGTCTCACCCGCTTGATGGCGCGCCTGCGCGGCCGCGGGGAATTCGCGCGCAAGGTCGTGATCCATTTGTTCTGCGAGTACTCGCACAAAGTGCACTTGGTGGAACTGCAGCCCGCTTCGCCGGGACGCAACCTCCCCTTGTTCATGAAATTGCTCGAAAACAAATTGGCCGACGTCGATCTCGACAATCCGATCAAGCAAATTGAAATCGAAATCGTTCCTTGCCCGGAGAAAATTCAACAGATGTCCTTCTTCGAACCGCGGACCAGTGATAACGATAAGCTCACGCAGCTCGTGAGCATATTTCAACAAGCCTCTTTGACAACCGGCTTTTTGAAACCCAAAGACGAAATTTTACCCGAGGAGTCCTGGAGTGTGACTTCCGAGTTTGAAAATTATGAACCCGTCGAGGATGCAGTTGAAATCGACGGCCAGAGTTTTCAAGTGAAGCCCGCGTACAGCTTTGAATTGTCGCAGGCTCCACGCCCTTCCCGTTTGTTAAAAAAACCGCGCGCTTTAAGCCGTGCGGAGCTCGACCGATTCCGCTTCTTGAGTTCACAACCTATCGAGCGCCTTGAAGACAGCTGGTGGGAAAATTCCCGCGGGCGCGATTACTACTTTGCCCTTTCGCCGAAGGACGAATTCGTGTGGTTGTATTATGACAGAATCGAAACGCAGTATTATCTCCACGGGTACTTCGATTAATGTACTCACAGGCGCGGTGCGCCTGTGAACAACATAGTCCCGTTCCCGCAAATTCCTGCACGGCGAGACGTCAAGTACGTCGAACTGTTAGGCCGTAGCAATTTCTCGTTTCTTCAGGGTGCGTCCCATCCTGAAGAAATGGTTTTGCACGCCCAACATCTCGGCTACAAGGGTCTCGCGCTCTGCGACCTCAATGGCCTGTACGGCGTCGCGCGCGGTTTCTCGGCCATTGAATATCCGTCCAACTTTGTGCAACAACAAGAGTCGCACAATAGAGACTTTCAATTCTTTACCGGCGCCGAGATGCAACTCGCCGACCGCAGCTCCCTCGTGCTGGTTCCCCTGCACAAGGACGGCTACACCAATTTGTGCCAGATCATCACAGCCAGCAAACGCAGCAGCGAGAAAGGTTTTTCTAACCTCACGCTCGCGACGCTCGAGCAGTACAATGACGACTTACTGGCGTTCGCTCTGCCGCCGTGGAGCGAAGACCAATTGCTCCGCCTGCGCGACATCTTTCACGGCCGTTTTTATCTGCCCGTATGGAAAGACCTCACCTGGCAATCGCTCGAGCTCTACCGCCAAGCCCTAGCCCTGGAGGAAAAATACGAATTCGAGCTCTTCGCCACGCAACGCCCACTCATGCACGCGCGCGAACGCAAACCGCTGCATGACGTTCTGACCTGCATTCTGCACAAGACCACTCTGCGCGATGCGAAGACCCGCCTCGCCAGCAATGCCGAACGCCATCTCAAGCCGCTCCCTGAACTCGCCCAACTCTGGGCCGATCGCCCGGATCTGCTCAACAAAACCGTCACTATTGCCGAGCGCATTCAGTTTTCACTCAAAGAACTCCGCTACGAATATCCCGAAGCCGCAAGGCCCGCGGGCGTCGAGGCGAGCGACTACTTGCGTGAGCTCGTACTCGACGGCGTCAAGAAGCGCTATCCGCAAGGCGTTCCCGAAAAAGTTTACGGCATGATCGAGCACGAACTGCAGCTCATCAATGAGATGCGCTATGAGGATTACTTTCTCACCCTGTGGGACGTGTGCGAATTCGCCCATCAAAAAGGCATTCTTCACCAAGGCCGCGGTTCGGCGGCTAACTCGGTCGTGTGCTACGCGCTCGGCCTCACCGCCGTCGATCCCATGCAAGTGCAGCTCGTGTTCGAACGCTTTATTTCGAAAGAGCGCGGCGAACCTCCCGACATCGACATTGACTTCGAGAGCGGCCGGCGCGAGGAAGTCATCCAATACATCTACCAAAAATACGGCGCCGATCATGCGGCCATGGTGTGCACCGTAATCTGCTACCGCTGGCGGATGGCGATCCGTGAAACCGCGAAAGTCTTGAGCATTCCGCTCTCGATCGTCGAGAAAATGATCAAGTACATGGGCCGCGAAGGCGTCGCCCGCCTCGAAGAAGCACCTGAAAAGGCGCGCGAGTTCGGGCTCGACGACAAAACGTTCAAGCTGATGATCCATATCACGCAGGCGCTTAAAGGTTTTCCGCGCCACTTGGGCATTCACACCGGCGGTTTTTTGATCGCCAAGCGCCCGATCACCGAGTGCGTGCCCGTCGAGAAAGCCACAATGGACCAGCGCTACGTCATTCAGTGGAACAAAGACGATCTCATCGCGCTCAAGATGCTCAAGATCGATGTGCTCGGTCTCGGCATGCTGACGGCGCTGCAAAAGTGTTTCGAATTGCTGAAAGCACATCGCGGAAAGGACTGCGATCTCTACAATGTTCCGCACGAAGATACGGCGACCTATGCGATGATTCAAAAGGCCGATACGGTCGGCACGTTCCAAATCGAATCGCGCGCGCAGATGTCGCTCTTGCCCCGGCTAAAACCCAAAACGTTTTACGATCTCGTGATCGAAGTCGCGATCGTACGGCCCGGACCCATTCAAGGCGGTATGATTCATCCCTTCATTCGCCGGCGGCATGGCCAAGAGCCCGTGTTCTATCCGCATCCCGACCTCGTGCCGATTCTCTCGAAAACGTGCGGCGTACCGATTTTCCAAGAGCAGATCATGCAAATGGCATCGGCCGTCGGTGGTTTCACTCCGGGCGAGGCCGACGAACTCCGCAGGATCATGTCGTCGAGTTGGAAGAAATCCGATTTGATGGAAGGCCTGCGCCAACGCCTGATTAGCGGCATGCTCAGTAACGGCATCAAGCGTGAATACGCCGAGCAGATTTATCAAACGATCATCGGCTTTGCTTCGTACGGTTTTCCCGAGAGCCATGCGGCGAGTTTCGCGCTGCTCACCTACGCAAGCTGCTATTTGAAATGCCATTATCCCGATATCTTCGTAACGGCGCTGCTCAATGCGCAGCCCATGGGCTTTTATTCGCCGCGCGCACTGATCATGGATGCGCAAAGACACGGCGTGCGCTTCCTCGATGTGGATGTGCAAAAGTCCGAATATGATTACACGATCGAAGAGAAGTTCGTGCGCGTCGGCTTTCGCGCCATTCGCGGGCTCAAAGAGAAACATGTCGAAACACTCTTACAAGCGCGCGCTTCAGGACCATTCACAGATTTGAGCGACCTTATTCAGCGGACGCACCTCACGAAGGTCGCGCTCATGCAGCTCGGCGCCTCGGGCGCTTTGGCGCCGCTCGGATTGCCACCGCGCGAAGCGCTGTGGAAGATTCAAGCGCTCAGCCTCGATCCGCAAAGTTTGTTCTTCAGCCAGGAGCGCCAGCTCGACACCGATCTTGTGCCCGCCGAAAATAATTGGGAGACCTTGCAGCGCGAGTTTGAAACCCAGGGCTACTCGCTGCTCCTCCATCCGATCGGCATTCTCCGTCCCGCCCTTGAACGCTGGTCGGATTGGGAGCGCGCGCGCAATTCGCCGGGCTTCACCAAGGCCGTGCACTTACAGCATTTGTCCAATGGGACGCGCGTGCGCGTGGCGGGCTTACTGAGCCTGCAGCAACGGCCGCCAACGGCAAAAGGCTTTGCTTTTCTTACCATTGAAGACGAAACGGGGTTGATCAACATCGTGCTGATGCCCCAGATCTACGAAAAATTCAGGATGGAGATCTTGAACAACCCGCTTATGCACATCGGAGGCACGCTTGAAAAGGTGGAGGGCGTGATCAACATCAAGGCGCAGATGGTAAAAGGCTTACCCGTCGAGCGTATGCTCAAAGCCACACCGAGTGAGCCGCATCCGTCCTTCGATTTCACAAAATGTTTTGATGATCACACTGTGGGATAAAATTAATGGCCGGCGTTCGCGTTGCCATTGCCGCTCGGCTTAGCCGAAGAGCTATTCTCATCGAGCATACCGAGTTGCTCAAGCACGATGTGGACGCGCGAAAGCTTATTATCTTGGTTACGATCGTCGTAATCACCCGAACTCGCGGTCGAAAAACTACCTACCGTCGATGAGGAGCTAGTTTCATTCACGACGCCCTCTTGGGAATTGCCCGTGGCACCGGCGAATGGCGCGAAGAATATAATGAAGTTAAGAATCAGAATCCAACGCATACCATAGAGCAATACAAGGACCGGGCCATTCCAAAAATCTCCTAACATATTGAAATTACGTAAAGAAACGGCAAATGGAACGTCTCATTATGAGACGCGCGCCCATTTGCTATGCACAGATTCCTGTGGCAAAAATTCATCAATAGTCCCGACAACTTGCGCTGTCTACGAAACGCGCATCTGCCAAGCGCAAAAGGACTAGGCGAAAACACCAAATAGGAGTTAGCTGAATAACCGTGAAACCCTCTGCCTTTCCCCTCATTAAACTCTCCGCCACAGGCAATGACTTTTTATTGGTCGACCTGATCTCGGCTCCGCACCGTCAGCAATGGGAAGAGGATTTCGGCAAACACCAACGGCCTAAACTCGTACAGGCGTGGTGCGACCGGCATGAAGGCCTGGGTGCTGACGGCTTGGTGTTTCTGGAAAGCGACAAAACGCTCGATTTCGCGTGGGACTTCTACAATTCCGACGGCGGCAGCGCCGAAATGTGCGGAAACGCCGCCCGTGCCGCGAGCCTTTACTTCTACAAAACACACGGCAAATTCGATTTGAAATTTCGCTCGAAGATCGGTGAAGTTCAAGCCCTCGTCCGCTCGGCCGACGACATTGAAGTGACGCTCACGAAAATCAATGAGTGCAGCTGGAACCAACTTATGCCGTGGCAAGGCACGCAGATGCACTACGATTTTGTGCGCGCGGGCGTGCCCCATGCGGTTATCAAAGTTCCCTCCCTCAAGGAGCGCGATTCACTCAAAACGCTAGCGCTTCACGTGAAGTCCCAACCGCATTTTCAAAAAGAAGGCGTCAACGTGACCTTTGTTCGCGCGCTGACGCAATCGCAAGTGGAGAGCGTTACTTTTGAACGCGGTGTCGAAGGCTTCACGCGCGCTTGCGGCACGGGAGCCGTCGCTGCGGCCTATTCGCTCCTTCAGGGCGAAGAGAGCCGCGAAATCGAAGTTCAGGTTCCCGGCGGCACCTTATTTGTGATATGCAAAGACGGACGCCCGCACCTCCGCGGTCCCGCAAAAATTATCGCCGAGATGCACGTGTTCAAGGAGAACCTGTAATGTCTTTGTCAGTGAACCAGTTGGCCAAACCACTCCGAGTGAAGGAGCGCATTCAAGAGACTCCTGAGGCCGTCTCACTGGCACTGGAAATTCCGGCAGATCTCAAAGGCAAGTTTCACTATCAAGCCGGGCAGTTCGTAACGTTTTTCCTCGACATCGGCGGCGAAACGCTCGCGCGCAGCTATTCGCTCTCCAGCTCTCCGCTCGTCGATCAAGATTTCAAAATAACGGTTAAGAAAGTTCCCGGCGGCCGTGGTTCGAATTTTCTCTGTGACCACGTCAAAGTCGGCGACACGTTAATGACCACGCCGCCTTCGGGACATTTTTTTAAACCGTCCCTCGACCCCAAAGGCACGCACTATTATTTGTTCGCGGCCGGCAGTGGTGTCACCCCGGTGTTCTCGGTGATGAAGACCGTGCTCCAGGCCTCACCGCTCAATCATGTGACATTCCTGTTCGGGAACCGTAACGAAGAAGCGATCATCTACGGCAAAGAGCTCGAGCTTTGGGCGCAGAAGCATCCGAGCCAACTCGATATCGTGCATGTTCTCTCGAAGCCCAGTTTTCAATGGCCCGGCCGCCGCGGCCGCGTCGACCGAACGTTCATCCGCGAAGTGCTCGACATGCCGGAAAAAGGCGCGGGAACGCGCGAATATTACCTATGCGGCCCTATTGAGTTCATGCACGTCGTCCGCAATTCGCTCCTCGAATTTGGAATCGCTAAAGATCTGATTAAAGAAGAAAACTTCGGCGTCACCACTCACAAGCCCAAACCGAGTGTAAAAGACGCATGGACCTTTATCGGACCTTCCACCGAAGTCGAGTCGCCCGAGAAGATCATCGCCCAAATCAACGGCGAGATGTTCGAGGTCCCTGCGGTCGAAGGCAAATCGATTCTCGAGACCCTGCTGGAGGCTGGCGCGCAACCGCCTTATTCGTGCATGGACGGGGCCTGCATGGCCTGCCTCGGAAAAGTGCAAGAAGGCCGCGTTTACCAAGAGGATCCCGGCATTTTGTCAGACGACAATATTGCCAATTGTGAATCCCTGACTTGCCAGGCCAAACCGCTGTCCAGGACCGTCAGAATTTCCTACGACAACATCTGAGTTTGAGCGATCCTAAAGGAGTATGCTCAGATCCTGTGCTGGACTTTTAGCTCTCTTTTGCGCGCTCGCCGCCCACGCGGATCAGTCCAGCATTCATATCCTGGGCCCTGTCGACATGATGTACGATCTGCCCACGGGATCGACGCCCGGTTGGTCGCAGTCGACATGGATCAATTTCGAACTCTCCGCGCAGAACACTTGGAATCACGGCGCGAATTTCACCGACAACCGCAACGGCAATAAATATTTTTTCTTCGCCGACTATGAACAGGAGACGTCGGTCGTGGAGTTCGGCCGCGCACTCACCAACAGCTTCGCCGTCGAACTGGAAGTGCCTTACGCCGTTCACAACGGCGGCTTTATGGACGACGCCGTCGACCGCTTCCACCAATTGATTTGGAGCGATCGCTTTATGCGCGATGTGAGCCCGAAGTTCGGCAATCACTTTGCCGTTCAAACCAACGGCAAAGACATGCTGGCCAGCGAACACATGGGCGGTGTCGGCAACGTTAAAGCGAAAGCGAAATACTGGCTCTGGCATTGGAACTCGCCCACGCCTGGCGCCTGCGATTGCGGCTTTGCGGTTTCGGCACAGGGTAAGGTTCCGATTCAGCGGCGCGAAGACGGTATGACATCGGGAAGTCAGGACTATTCGGGACTCTTACACTTTGGTGTGCCGATACATACTATGTCGGGCGCGTGGGCGACCGCCGCGTACACGAAGCTTGGGCCCAACGCGACATTCGCCGGCTGGCCGCGCCGCGACTGGCAACAGATGTACGAACTCCAGCTCAACGTCGGCATCACGCAAGGGTTCAGCGTGTTGCTAATGGCCCGCACGGAGTCGCCGCTCTTCAACAAGGGCGATCTCACCTTCAATCCGACCTACAGCGATCCACAAATGCAACTCGAAGAACGCGTCGCTTCGGGTTGGAATTACCTAGTCGAGTGGCGCGGCTATGAAGACATCGGGCTGCGTTGGGCCTGGAGTAAAGGCAATTATTTTTCATTTATTTTCCAAGAAGACTGGGGCATCGGTAGCCAAGACCAGTCCGGCGATGGGCTCTACATCAATGACGCGCCGGATTTCCAGTTTCTCACGCAGCTTCATCTAGTATTCTAGCTAGATGATACTAAACGACAATTTATTAAAAAAGGTGATCGACGCGGGACTCAGTCAAGGTGCGGATTTCGCCGAGGTGTATGTCGAAGAGACTCACCGCCATCAACTGACCTTATTGAATTCGCGGCCTGACAAGGCGATCTCGGGGCACATGCTGGGTGCGGGCGTCCGCCTCTTTCTCGGCACCGAACAGATTTACACGTACACGAATGATCTGTCGGAAGAGGGCTTAGTGCGCGCGGCCCTGAATGCCGCCGCGGCTCTGCGCTCGGGCAAAACGCATCTCGCGCAAGCGATGCAAAAGGGCGAAGAGTTCGGCCTTACGAAAACTCCGCGCGCTCCGATGACCGAGCAAAAATGGGCGGCCTTGCGCCTTGCGGACCAAGAGGCGCGCGGCTTCAGCAGCCTTGTCACACAAGTGCATGCGGAAATGTCGGAAACGTCGAAGTCCGTGCAAATTTTTAATTCCGAAGGCGTCAATCGCTCCGAATTGCGCGGCTACGTGCAGGGCATGGTTCGCACCTTTACTGAAGAACATGGCGTGAAAGAATCGGGCTATGACCGCGCGGCGTTCTTGGGGCGCTCGGAAGATTGGCAGAAAATGAATTTCAAAGCGATGGCGTTGGCGTCGGCTGGACAATCGCTGCGCGTTTTGCGCGCCGATTGGACTCCCGCCGGGGAAATGCCGGTCGTCTTGGACAATGGCTTTGGCGGCGTGATCTTTCACGAAGCCTGTGGCCACGGCCTGGAAACAACGTCCATCTCAAAAAACGCGTCCGTTTTTTGCGGGAAGATGGGTCAATCGATCGCCAGTCCGGTGGTCACCGCCATTGATGACGGAACCCTTGAAGGCGAAAACGGCTCGCTCGAGATCGACGATGAAGGCGAAGCGACCAAGCGCACCGTCTTAATCGAGAACGGTATTTTAAAAAGCTATATCGTCGACAAGATCGGCGCGCGGCGCACGGGCTTTCAAATCACCGGCAGTGGCCGGCGCCAAGACTATCGCTATGCACCCACGTCGCGCATGCGCAATACGTTCCTGCAAAAAGGCGAATCAACGCTGGAAGAGATGATCCGCGATATCGATTACGGACTCTACGCCAAAGAACTTGGCGGCGGTTCAGTCGTTCCGGGCACTGGCTCGTACAACTTTGCCGTCAATGAAGCGTACATGATTAAAAACGGCCGCATCGACAAGCAGGTGAAAGGCGCGAGCTTAATCGGCACTGGTATCGAAACGTTGGGACGCATCACGAAAGTGAGTAATGAATTGAAATTGTCGCCGGGCACCTGTGGCTCGGTCAGCGGCATGATTCCCGTGACCGTGGGACAACCTCAAATTCTCGTTTCCAAACTCACGGTCGGAGGCAAAGCATGAATCAACCGATGTTAGACGCGATCGAATTTTTGCTCGATACCGCGACGGACAAGAATCTCGACGCCGAAGTGTTGGCGTTTAAACGGAGCTCCACGGCCATTTCCTTTCAGCAGCGCAAGCTCGACCAGTTTTCCCTATCAGACACGCAACAGATCGGCGTGCGCGTGCTCGACGGCAAACATGAAGGCGTCGCATTCAGCGAGAGCCTCGATTCGTCGAGCCTCGAGGATATGCTTACCGCCGCCCATGAGAATGCGCGCGCGATCGAGAAGGAGTGGGTCTCTGAACTCCGCGGCGAACAAAAATTGCCGGCGATGGACAGTCTCTTTAACCCGGCATTGCTCGACGTGACGACCGAACAAAAAATCACGGCAGCCGAGAAACTGGAAAGTTCGGCGCTCGACTTCTCGCCAGAAATTCAAAGTGTGGCCTATTCGCGCTATGCCGATGCTACGGCGACGGCTTGGATCGCGAACACCAAAGGCCTGCGCGGGACGTACAAAAATAACTACTGCATGGCTTACGCCAGCTGTCTGGCCAAAGACGGTGCGGGCGCGGTGATGGACGGCGAAGTGGAAATGGGCCGCGACTTCGGCAAATTAAATACAGCCGCAATTGCAAAGATGGCGGCAGAAAAAACTTTGAAACGCCGGGGCGCCACTCGCCCGAAAACGGGAACATACACGATTGTCTTCGAAAACCGCGCGGCGGAGAGCCTACTCGGCTTAATCACAGGCTACTTCAGCGCCAAAGCGGTCGACGAGAACCGCTCGCCGCTCAAAGGAAAACTCAACACTCCGCTATTCGCGAAGGCACTCACGTTAACGGATGATCCCTTTCTCACCGATGCCGGCGGCAGCCGGCCCTTCGATGAAGAGGGCTACGCTTCGCAAAAGACAACATTGGTTGAAAACGGCTTAATCAAGAATTTTCTGACCAATTCGGTGCTGGCGCGCAAAATGAAGCTTCCGCATACGGCGAATGCCTCGCGGGCCCCGTCGACGGACCTCGATGTCAGCGCGACAAATATTGTGGTCGCACCTGGCAAGCAGGCCTTCGTTGATCTCGTGAACGCTGACGCCAAAGTGATTGTAATCAGCAATATGCTCGGCTTCGCCGGCTTCCGTGGCGCTTCGGGCGATTTCTCGATTCCCATGGAAGGCTCGCTCTATGAAAACGGCCGCTGGTCAGTGCCGCTGAAAGACTTCTTGATCTCGGGAAATATCCTGCAGTTGCTTGGCAATGTCGAAGCCGTCGGCAACGACGTGCGCAAACCGATCGGTGGCGTCATCAGTCCGTCGCTGTTAGTGCGCGGATTAAATGTCGCAGGACAGAGCTAGCCGAGAATTTCGCCGATAAACGTTTTGGTTTTTTGCAAAACGGGCATGGGAATTTCATGCCCGCCGGGAAATGAAATCAAACTTCCCTCAAGTCCCGCCCCCTTCAGGCAATTGTAGAGTTTCTGGGCCGCTGCAAATGGAATCACGGGATCGGCCGTGCCATGACTTTGCAAAAAACGTTTGCCCTTGAGTTCCTTGGCTTTCGCTTCCCAATTTTTCTGATCGAGCATTGAGCCGGAAAGCAACACCAGCCCGTGAACGTCATTAGGATTGTTCAGAGCCACTTCGGTCGAAACCATCGCTCCTTGACTGAATCCTCCGAGCACCAGCTTTTCGGAATTAAGATTAAAAATCAGATCGTAAACGAGCTCGCTCGACTGATCGAGTCCGGGCGGCCGTAAAGTGGTGAAGTCAATGCCTTGCTCCAAATCGCGCACCGAAATCGGAAACCATCCCCGCCCCGAATACATCGGGCCGATCGGAACCTCTAATGGCGCCTCCGGAAAGTAGAAATTAAATTCACCCTCGGGGTCTAAAAAATCAGCAAGCGGAAAGAGATCTTTCGCATCTGCACCAAAGCCGTGGAGCAACACCACATTGTGTTTGTCATTGTCCCCGACGCGGCGAAGGCACGGTAATTTTCCTACGGTTTCATGCATGCGGCCAATATGAGAGCAGGCAGCGTCTAAGTCAATCCCGTCTTGACGAGCGCCCAGCAGCCTAGAGAAAATTCGTGTATGGCAGCACCGGCGTTTATCGAACCACATGTAAATAAGGTCCATGCTTACTACGAGAAGCATGAACACTTCATCTCGATCCTGTTCTTCATAGGCGGATTTCTTTTCGACATGGTCATGCTCGAGCGCATCGACTCGCCGATGACCATTGGACAACAGGGCTTGTATCTATTTTTAATTCTGGCGGGTCTTACCCAAATGTTCTTTGAGGAACAGGGCATAGTTCATGACACCAACAAGATGTTTTTCCTCAAGCGTTGGTTCTATGAGTACCGCACGGCGATTTTGCACTTTTTCTTCGGGACCTTGCTGAACGGCTACACGCTCTTCTTCTTCAAAAGTTCCTCGCTGATCGTTTCTTTCGTGTTCATGCTCTTTATGATCGGCCTTCTCGTGCTGAATGAGTCACATCGGTTTAAGAAGGGCGAACTGACGTTCAAGTTCGGCCTTTTAAGCCTATGCTTGCTCTGCTATTTTGCCTACGTCACGCCGATTGCCGCAGGTTCGATCGGCCCGATCGTGTTTGTACTCTCGATGTTCATCGGCAGTTTGCCGCTTGTGGGTCTCGGCTGGTGGATTCAGTCGTATCGCCCGACACTTTTCGAGCGCGCTAAAAAGCAAATCTTGGTGCCGATGGGCGTGGTGTTGATCTGCTTCCTCGGTTTATACATGGTGCGCTTGATTCCGCCGGTGCCCTTGAGCATTCCGTTTATCGGCGTGTATCACACGGTCGAGCGCGTGCCGGAAGGTTTCAAACTCGGCCACGAAAAGCCGTGGTGGCGATTCTGGCAAAATGGCGATCAGGAATTTCATGCCCACCGCGGAGACAAAGTTTATGTGTTCTTCCGCATCTTCTCACCGACGCACTTCTCAGATCAGGTTTTGGTGCGCTGGTATTGGAAGGACAATAAGCTCGGCTGGACTCAGCAGGATTCGATTCCAATCAAGATCGTCGGCGGCCGCATTGAGGGTTTCCGCGGCTACGGCATCAAATCCAATTACCAACCGGGCGAGTGGAAGGTGCAGGTCGAAACGACTGATCAGCGTGAGATCGGCCGCGTGTACTTCAGCCTCGACATCGCGCCCGACGAACCGCGGACGTTTGAATATCAGGTGATGTAGGCAGATGGAGTGATCGGTACGATTACCGATAACTATGGTTACTCTTCCGTCAATAGAATCACGACCGTCTTGCCCAAATCAGAATCGACGAAAGCGTCACTGCGCTTTGCAACCTTCATCGGGGTCCCATTCGCGAATAGAACCTCTTGCTCATGCTGTTCGATATGAGCAAAGGCCGAAATTGCCCGGCCGGACTTGCCCACAACGATTTCTACAACGGCAGTCTTTTGAGCATCCTGTTTATCGTCTGGCCCATTGACGCCCGGGTGAGCGAACTTGAAAGCCGTTGAGGGCTCGATCGAAGTGGAGATGAGGGCTTTGTCGTTCATCGGTCCTTGCAGCGGAAAAAACGCATCGAGCTTCGCTTCGAGCAACCGGGTTCCGCGAAAAGTCACGCCCTCCACAGAGGGAAGGTGAATCATTCCCGCGCGCATTTTCGTCAGCCAATCCGCGGTCTTTTTCTGGTGTGGACCCGAGCTTCTAAGGTCACGGTTAACCCAAACATAGACCTGTTCATCATCACTGTCGTCGCCCGCGGAATATTGGAAAATCGGACTCGCCCAAGGATTTCCATCCAGCATTTTAAAAAAGTCATCGCCGAATTTATTCTTAGGATTAATCAGGTCATTAGTGCGCGTCTCGATCGCGGTATCTACCGGAGCGAGATTCGTCTCCAGCTGGCGCATTTCATTTAGAATTTGGGCACCATCGAGTCTGTCGGCGGCGAGGTCCTTCTCGAGGCGTTCATACGGAGATGGGTTCACCGCCATATCCAATTCAATTGCCGGCAAAGTCGGCTTGAGCGCTCCACTGGGCAAGGTCACGCCCGCCTGGGGTTTAGCAAATAGAATTCCCGAAAAGGCAGCCACCACAAAAATAAGGGATGTTTTGATCATACCGGACCGTCTTTCAAGAGCTGTTCCATTTGGTCTTCAGTTTGCATTTCCCTTGATCACGATTGAGGTGGCCGTGAAGTCTTTTTTGTGTGCGCTTGGAGCTCTAATGGCCCTTGGCCTTTGCCAAATTCCGGCACAGGCGCGTCCCCTTTCGGCCACGGAACTCCAGCAGGTGACCAGCTATTTTTCCGCGTATATTCACGAGCTCAAAGAGCCCGTTTACATGTTCAGCTGGGCGAACAGCGCGAAACGCAAGAATCCTGTATTCAAGTCAGGACTCAATTCCGTGCCCGATTTTTTGCGCGCTGAGATTCGCAATGAGGCCAACGGCTATTGGCAAGATCTCTGCACTCATACGTCTGCCGATCCCGCGGATTGCGATCCCAATCACCCACTCGACAGCTGGAATATCTACGGCAACGGATTTTACCTGGCTCACGATCCCGTAACGACCATGGATTTCGGTGGAAGCCCGGCTTGGGTTCTTTATCAAGTGCAGCTTTCCGCGGGTCTTCGTTACGTCGACCTCAATGACGCCAACGTAATCTCAAATCCTCCGCAAAATATCTTAGACGCCTTCAAAAACTTAGGTTGCCCTGCGGCTTGGATTGAGAAGGGAGTATTGGATTTCGCGAATGTCTTTACCGTCGCGAATCCCCACCAATTTCCCGATGCGAGCAATGACTGCAAGCTCGCTTTGCGTAAGGTCTTCAAGGAAAATCTGGCCATAAACGGCTATTTTTATCGCTACCGCGCCACACGTTTTTCCGAGTGCCCCAAAGCCCGCGAAGCGATGGTGCTAACCGACGACGGCAAAATCCAAGATCTGAAGGTGTTTAACGCGCTTTCGGCAGCCAATCGCGAAGATCGCGTGCGCATCCAGAGCCTGTTCTACAAAGCCGCGCACGATGATCCGTGGACGAATGGATTTACGTTTCTGAAGACGTTGACATCACCCGATCATCCGACATGGCCAGCGCGCGCCGGAACCTTTTATAGCTGTGAGCAACATGCGGGTTGCACCTGGGTCGGTCCGGCTTACTGTGACCCAGCGAACCCGGAAACCTGCGACTACACGTTCCCCGGTTCAATGGCCCCGCCGGCTTTTCCAAGCCAGCCGATGCCCCAAGAGATCTCTCATGTTCCGATGTCACAACCTTATTGGGTTTCGCCGGATCTTCTCTGGAAAGACTTATCTGGCGCGGCCATCGATGAATCGCTGGGCCCATGGATTAAGCAAAATTTATTTCAATGTCAGTGATGCCCGGACATCCGCATTAATCTAAAATATAGATAACCTGGATCGAATCGTTCTGCTTTTAGAATACCTGTAAACCATCTATCTATGGGCCTCCCAAGAGGAGGGGCTCATGTTGAACGTTATTCGGTTATTAGGCGTCGCACTGACTTTACAGGCTTCGGTCAGCCTGGCGGAGGATTGGAAGATCACTAAATCCGCATGGACTCCCACCGACGAGCAAAACTACTCAGAATTCGTGCATGCGATCGGCGCTAGCGGCTGCAATAACATTACGTCCTGCTTGAAGAATCCGGCGAACCCGTATCGTAAATCCGATCCCGCCACCCTCAAATTTTTCGCCGATTGCGCGAAGCTTCCGTACATCCTGCGCGGCTATTTCGCGTTCAAGAATGGACTTCCCTTTTCGTATGCGAACAGCGTGAAGCCCCGCGGTGATAGCCGCGACCTGCGCTACTCGCCTAATGGAAACATGATCTCCGGCCGCCGCGACCTGCTAAAGTCTGCCGCCACCGGCGCTACCATCGACGGCTTGGCCGCCCTCGTACGGATGAGCGGCGAAGTGGATTCTGCCATGTTCCGCGTAGCTCCCGAATACGACGCCGACAGCGCCAACTACCCTGACTTTTACTCCGCAAGCTTGGATCGCAACGGCATCCGTCCTGGTACGGCGATCTATGATCCCGCGGGCCATGTCGCCGTGGTTTACGACATTGCTGACGACGGCCGCATCCTCTATATCGATTCGCACCCCGACAACTCGCTCACTCACGGTCAATACGGCGAAAAATTCGCGCGCAGCCGCCCGCAACAGGGTGCCGGGTTCAAGAACTTCCGTCCGCTCCGACTAGTAGGAAACACGATCGTCGCCGCCAAGAACAAAGAGCTCAAGGATTTCAGCCTCGCCCAATACTACGGAAATCAACCCTCACCGGATGGCGCGTGGAGCAAGGGCAAATTCGTGTTCCAAGGCGAACAACATGACTACTACGACTTCCTGCGCTTGAGCCTCGCCAAGGGCCAATTGAAATACAATCCCGTCACAGAGCTCGAATCCGACATGAAAGCCCTGTGCGGCGATTTGCAAGACCGCGTGACAGCCGTAGAAAACGCTCTCGCGGCCGGCGTCGAAAATAAATCCCACCCGGCGAATTTGCCACAAAATATTTACGGCACTGATGGAGAGTGGGAGTCTTTTTCTTCACCGTCGCGGGACGCGCGCCTCAAGACGTCGTTTGTCGAATTGCGCACCCAAATTCAACGGCTCGTCGAGATGTATCACCGCGGCGATCGCCTTGTGTCTTACGACGGTAAAGATCTCGGCGCCGATTTGCGCGCTAAGTACGCCTCGGTCGCCAATTCGGCTGAGTGCCAAATCAAGTATTTGGGCTCCGACAAGGTCACGCATGTTTTAACCTACGACCAACTCGTCGCCCGCTTGTTCAAACTCTCGTTCGATCCGTATGATTGCGCGGAGCTGCGCTGGGGCGCTGACGAAAAATCGGCGGAATTCGCCGCTTGCCGCGAAGACCGTGTAAAACTGGATTGGTATGACGACGAACAAGATCTGCGCAATCAAATCGAGCGCGCGTATGATGTGCCGATGGGTTTTACGTTAGATCAGTTGCAACACCACGTTCCGGGATCCGGCGTAATGACGGCTCCCGACGTGGATTTGGAAACTTACTTGCGGAGTATTTAGAGCGGAGTGGCCATTTCGCAAATCACATCGACGTTGCGATTGATTTGATTCCGGCCGTTTTGGCTGAAGCGCGCCGCCGGAGTCAGCCGGCCTGTGGCGTTCTTCAGGTTGAAGGCCACAAACTCTTCCATGTCGAGGGGTGGCTGGTACATGACGACCAACGTGCGGGTGTCGCCCATTGAAGGAGTGAAGTAGGCCCACACATCGTTGGTACCGAGGTCCATCGGCTTGCCCGCGATGATCGTCGAACCCGTGATCGTCGTGCCGTCGACTTTGATATCGATCGAATTGAAATACCCGTCCGTCACGTCGTTCACCGTGCAGTGATAGAGCTCAAAAGCCATAGCCGGAGTAGCCGCGAAAATAGCCATAAATGCGAGAATGGTCTTCATAGATCCCCCTTGAATTTCGGGATGGCATCCCGTTTGAGATGTATAGAACGTAAGGTGGCCTCTAATTCAACCTGGAACGGCTGATTGTATAGATTATTAACAGCTGGCCACCCAAAAAGGGAGAAACCCAATGAAATCGAATCTGATCGCGATCTGCGTCCTCCTGTTGGCCAGCCCTCTTGCCGCCTTTGCCGGCAGCGCCCCAACGAGCGGCGACTACGTATATACAGACGGCCAAGTCGGTGAGCAGCTTCATTTCAACGGCGACAAGTTGGCTTTCGGTACCGAGGGTTCGGTCAACTACATGGAAGGCGTAGTCACTAACCTCGGGGTGAAGGCGAATAACCCGATTCAGCCGACCTTGAAACAACAAACCTATCAAGTGAAGTTCCCGAACCGCGACAAGACACACCCTGAAATCAAATGGGTCTTCTGCACGGTTACGTTCAGCGGCATACTAACTGGGGGAGAAGTCGTTATGAATTTGATCGGCGGAGACGCCGGCTGCCCGCTCACGACCGGTGTTTTGGCAAAAACCGAGCCTTTCACGGGTGAAATCGGCGACAAGGTCAGTGATCAAGAAAGATCCGACGAGTTAACAACAGGCACCGAATCCGAAGAAGACGGAGCGACGCCGTCCCCCTGGAAAGTGATCGAAGTCGGCCGCTAACTATTTACGTTTGCCAGCGCGTGCGTTCAGAGCTTTGAGCGAAAAACCTTTCGCGCCATGGCACTGAATCACGCCGAACGTGATGTTCTCAACGCAAGAACCGCCATTGGAAAGAACCCATTCACCGGCCATACATTCGCCGAAGGCGTCGATGGGGTCGGTGCGGACGTTTTCGTTAAACGAAACGGAAATCCCTGGATTTAAGGCCATTAACTTCTGAGCCACTTCATCGGCGTGGGCATGGTACGAGCGGTCTTCGGCAGCACGCAATTCCTGATCAATCTGACGGTATTGTTCTTCACTTTGCTGCTGATACAAGCTGGCTTGTGCATGAGCGGCGAATGAACCGGCGAGAGCCAAGAGAATCATGAACTTTTTCAAGATAACGTCCTTTCTATTTTGTAACAGAAAGGCGTTTTGCAAGGCATGTTCCCTGCGGCAAGCGATCTACTTTGATCTGAGACTCAGAATCGGGAAAAAAGGTGAACCCTGTTCAAACAGAGTTCACCAAAATTTCTACTTCTTTTCCACTTTCTCGCAAGCGGCGAGAGTGCGTTTCCACGAAGGACGCTGTTCCACATTTTCAAACCAGCGCGCAAAATTCTTGAAATCGCCGAGCGGCAAGCCGGCATCTTTGAAACCCATCATCAACGTGTGAGCGACAACATCGGCCAACGTGAAGGTCTCGCCAGTAAGGAATGAGTTCGTGCCAAGATGCTTGTCAACGATCGGCATCGCTTCCATCAACCATTCGGTCGTGTTCTTCACGACTTTTTCATCAGCGGGTTCGTTGAAGTATTTCGGGCCGATGCACTTCTGGAACCATACCGAAGTCGTCCAACGGCCGGCTTGGTGAGCGAAGAATTCGAGCCACTGGTCAACGTGCGCGCGCGCCATTTTGTCAGACGGAAAAGCAGGCGTCGAATCGAGGCTACCCATGTAGCGCACGATCGCATTGCTCTCCCACAAGAATTTGCCATTGTGCTCAATCGCCGGAACTTTGCCGAACGGGTGACGAGCCATGTGCTCGGGAGATTTGGTTTCGCCCTTGGTCAAATCAACCGGAACGATTTGATAGTTGAGGCCCAGTTCTTCCGCTGCGTAAACAACTTTCATGAACATCGGCGTGTGCATGCCGTAAATCTTAATCATGGATTTCCCCCTGTGGTTTAGGCCGCAAAATTAGCCTGCCGGAGAGCGCATGTCCAGAAGGGTTATCATTTGCAAAGAATTGTATAACGTCTTATCTGGGAAGCATCAATTCGTCGCATTTCAGGATTGCGGCGATCGCTGGATCATTCGTGAAGTGAAAGGCAATATCCACCAACGCGCTGCCCTCAAATCTTGCCGGCTCAATTGCGAGCCATTCGTAGTATTGCTCAGTGCTCTCGTATTGATCCATCTTCACGCACACGGAAATTTGCGAACGGTCCGGCGAGAGGATGAGCCCACCCGATTCGTGCGTAAAGATCAAAGTCCCCGGCTGAATTAGCTTTCCATAGACTCGCGACTCGAGGTCCTCGAAGTTTCCTTCCGATTGAATTCGAAAGAGATGGTGTTCTTCGTTGAGGGCCTCCAAAGCTGAAATCAGGGGTCCTTCCCGTTGTGGACTCCTCAATAGATGCCGCTGCAGTCTTCCTTGCTGCAGCAGATTTAACGTGTACTTCGTGCCAGTTAGCGCATCTGCGGCCCGATGCTCCATCGGATCCTCGTCCTGAACGGAAATAAGAGTTCCACTCACAAATTCAAAGCCAATGCCTTGATTGAAAGCCAGTCGCGACGTGGAATCCATTTTCACGCCGGCGAGAACCTGCCACGGAATCGCATTCTCCAGCTTGCCTTCACGCAAATGTTTGTCGAAATCAACGACTGAAACCGGCGGAAGACACTCGAAGTCCGTGTACGCCTTATTCTCTGGTCCGCCAAACCCAAAGCCAGGCGCGGCCCAAGAGGCAGGAACGGACATCGCCAGCGAAAGAAGTAAACAAAGTCGCATCCATTAGGTGCGTTTCAAAAACTGCTCCAAAGGAGGACGTGCGGTCGCCGCCGGAACTATGCTCGGTACGCCGATCATCAGCCCGCCTTCCAACCGAACTTCTGCTGGATCCACTCCCAAAATCTGATAGCTGCGCTCGTGCTGAAGCCAACCGCCCGTTGTCCATTTTGTGCCGACGCCTTTTTCCCACAAAAACTGACACGCGATCTGCACACTGCATGCGAGTGTCGCGAAATCTTCGTGCTCGCGATGCGCATCGCCCGAGCGTTTCAGGCCCAAAGCAATCAAATGCGAGGGGTTTAATACATTCGCGCGCGCGGCCTTCTTTTCCGTCTCGCTCAGAACTTTCTTCGCCGCCTTCAAGTCAGCAGACAGATCCGCGAGTTGCACCCGGGTCTGCTCGCCGAGCCAAATGTAAACCCAAGGATACGTGAGCTTGTGATTAGGCGCCCAGAGGGAAAGCTCGAGCGCTTGCAGCACCAAGCCGTCATCGATTTTATCGGTCTTATAGTTATGAACTGTGCGTCTGGTCTTCGTATTTTGCGCTAAATCCATGACGGAGGCCTCCTGGCTGCGCTATTGTAGCGCCCATGGACTGGAAAAACCAACCAAAGTCATTTTGGAAAGAACGTCTGACCGACGAGCAGTATCGCGTCACCCGCGAAGGTGGCACCGAGTGCGCTTACACGGGCAAAACTTGGGATGAAAAAGGCCTCGGTGGATACGCCTGCGTGTGCTGCGGCACTCCGCTGTTTGAGTCGACTTCAAAATTTGAATCGGGAACCGGTTGGCCGAGTTTTTACAAACCCCTCGCCGACAAGGACCTCGATCTCAAAGACGACGGGTCGCACGGCATGACCCGCACCGAAGTTCGGTGTAACACCTGTGGCGCACACCTCGGCCACGTTTTTCCCGACGGACCAAAACCCACGGGCCTGCGCTATTGCATAAATTCGGCGGCGCTAAAATTCACTCCCAAATGAGCAAGAGCGTTTTATTCGTATGCCTGGGAAATATCTGCCGCTCGCCTGCGGCGGAGGGCATTTTCCTCCGAATAGTGAAAGAAGCAGGCCTCGATACACAAATTATCGTAGACTCAGCCGGCACCGGTGGCTGGCATGTCGGCGATGGCCCCGACAACCGCATGATCCATCATGCCGCTCAGCGCGGCTATGATTTGCGCGCACTCGAGGCGCGCCAACTCAAGTGGCCCGACGACTACAAAAAATTCGATTACATCCTCACGATGGACAATTCGAATTTAAAAAACGTCCGCGCGCTCGATCCCAATGGTGAACATCACGCCAAGATCCGGCCATTGACCTCCTTCTGCCGCATTCACGAAATCGAGGAAGTTCCCGATCCGTATTACAAGGAAGACGAAGGCTTCGAGCACGTGCTCGACCTTCTCGAGGACGCGTGCACCGAACTCCTCGCCCATATCAGGAAGGACCTCAAATGAAGCCGTTCTGGTCTCTGCGCATTCACGAATCCGCCGGCCAACCGTTCGCCAAACTCCAGCAAATGACTGTCGATGAACTGTCGGCGGGTGAAGTGGTGATCGAGGTTCACTATTCGAGCGTAAATTACAAAGACGCCCTCGCCGCCACCGGTGCCGGAAAAATCCTTAAATCCTTCCCACTCAATGGCGGAATCGACGCCTCGGGCATTGTGCTCGAGAGCCAAGATCCGCGCTTCAAACCGGGCCAAGAGGTTCTCGTCAACGGCTGCGGCATCGGCGAATCTTATGACGGCGGCTACAGCGAAGTCCTCAGAGTGGCCGCCGACAGCGTCGTGCCACTGCCGCCCGGACTTTCGCTGAGAGACGCGATGATTCTCGGCACCGCCGGATTTACCGCGGCTCTCGCCCTCCACCGCATGGAGCGCAACGGCCAAACGCCCGGTCTCGGTCCAATTTTAATCACGGGCGCCAGCGGCGGCGTCGGCAGCTTTGCTACACAACTTTTCTCGCAAGCCGGTTACGAAGTGCATGCCGTCAGCGGCAAACACGAGAGCATCAATTACCTCAAAACCCTGGGCGCGAAAGACGTCATCGCACCCAACGAACTCAATCTCGGCACACGGCCGCTCGAAAAAGTGCGCTACGGCGGTGCAGTCGATAATGTCGGCGGCGAATTGCTCAGCCAAGTGCTCGCGCACGTCCAGCTCTGGGGCAATGTCGCCAGCATCGGCATGGCCCAAAGCGCGGAACTCCACACTACAGTCATGCCGTTCATTCTCCGCGGCGTGAGTCTCCTCGGCACGAGCTCGAACAACTGCACGCGCATTGTCCGTCATGAAGTGTGGAAAAAACTCGGCTCGGCCTGGAGACCGAAACATCTCGACCAAGTCGTCGCGCGCACCATTCAACTCAAAGACCTGATGGACGCCTTCAACGATCTCCTCCACCGCCGTGTTCAGGGCCGCATCGTCGTGGAGATCCGCAAATGAACTCTGTCTCCAGCATCGAAGGCAATCGCCAACTTCTCGACGGAGGCGCGATGTTCGGCAATGCGCCCCGCCCGGTGTGGGAAAAGTGGATCGCGCCAGACAGCAAAGGCCGCATCCCGCTCGCCTGCCGCTGCCTGCTTCTCAATTTTGACGGCGTGACAGTCCTATGCGAGACCGGCATCGGCGCGTTCTTTGAGCCGAAAATGGCCGACCGCTTCGGCGTCCAAACGCCGAGCCGGCACTTACTTCTCGAAAACTTGAAAGCCGCCGGTCACCCCGCCGAGACCATTGACTATGTGGTGCTCTCCCACCTTCATTTCGACCACGCCGGCGGTTTGCTGCCTACGTATCAGGAGATTCAGGCGGGAAACGACCACCTCGTATTTCCCAAGGCCAAATTTATCGTCGGTGAAACGGCCTGGGAACGCGCGCTTCACCCGCATTTCCGCGACCGCGCGTCTTTCATTCCGGGCCTCACCGACAAGCTCAAAGCCAGTGGACGCCTGATCCTTGTCCCCAAAGACCCGCTCCCCGAACCGCTCAAGAGCCGCCTCGAATTTATGACCACCGATGGCCATACTCCAGGCCATATGCACACGTTGTTTAAGGGCGATAAAGAGAAGGTGTTTTTCTGCGGAGACTTGGTCCCAGGAAGAGCCTGGGTGCATCTACCTATAACCATGGGTTATGACCGCTTCCCAGAGCAGCTTATCGATGAGAAGGCACGCATGTATCAACGCGCTCTTGGAGAAAATTGGCTGTTGTTTTTTACCCACGACCCCGAGGTCGCCGCGAGCCATTTAAAACGATCCAATGACGGAAAATACGAACCAGCCCAAGATCTGAAAGCGCTGAGCCACTATCCGGTCTAACTTACGGTTCAGTATCGGAGTTGAAGTTTTTTGCATATGCACATTTTATTTTGTCGTTTTCCAGACTTTACCCCTATAACGGTCCTACCGCAAAATTGTGAATACCGTTGAGCGGAAATGGGGAGCGATCGTGGGTATCGAGGACCGGGTAGAGAGAGTTTTAAAAAAGCTCAAACTGAACAAGTTTTACCCGTTTCCTTTCGCGCGCTCAGGATTCTGGCAAACCATCTATGGCAGCCAGTGGCCGATTCTAAAGCCGTCTAAGCCTGACTTCTTTCACCATCTTGTTTTGCCCGACGGAGACATTCTCGTTATGGCCGAAAACCGCCCGAAGCGGTGGAAGACGGGCTCGCGGATCATGCTTTTGATACATGGCCTCTCCGGATCGCACGAGTCCGTGTACATGCAGCGCATGTGCCGCCGCATGCAGAAAAAAGGCTACATGGTCTTGCGTCTGAACCTGCGCTTCAGTGGACCGGGCCGTGGACTGTCGCGCAAGCCCTATCACTGCGGCGTCAGCGATGACGCCCGCTTTGTGCTCGAGTGGATCAAAAAACAATATCCCGATTCGCCCGTCACTCAAATCGGCTTCTCGCTCGGCGGGAATCTCACGCTCAAGATGGCCGGCGAAGACGGCTCGCGCCCTAGCGGAAATCTCGACAGCATCGTCGCCGTTTCGGCGCCCGTCGATCTCGCGCGCGCGGCGGAACTCTTCGGCCAGAACCCGTTCCTGCAAAAGATTTTCGTGAGGACTCTAAAACGCGATTTGGACTTGATGAAGAAGCTCTATCCGAATACGCCCTACCTCGATATCGCGCACAATATTTCGATTCGTGAATTCTACGAGCAGCACACGGCGCCCATGCATGGCTTCAAAGACGCCATGGATTACTATCGCAAGTGCAGCTCCATTCACTTCATTCCGGAGATCAAAGTGCCGGCGCTGATCTTGTCCTCGCACGACGATCCGATCGCCGATCCGGCAAGGCTGCACAACGTGCATCACTCAGACAATGTCGATATTTTGCTGACCGATAAAGGCGGCCATGTCGGCTTCCTCGGCTTCGGCACCGAGTACAACGAAGTCCGCTGGTCTGACCAAGCGATCGCGCGTTGGCTCGAAGATACGATGGCGATTTAGTTTACAGCGCCCAAGACGTTCGGTGCTGTTCCGCCCGAAATCCAATGCACAGTTTGACCGTTTGACACAACCGCGGCGCCCGCGGCACCACCGCTTCCCGGAGCTGTAGCCGCGGGGAATACGTTTCCATTGTATGAACCGCTCGTAGCTCCCGCGCCGCCCGGCTGACCGAGGGCTCCGCCTGCACCACCGACTGTGCAGAGTGGATATCCAGGTTGCCCTGGGGCTCCACCCGTAGTTGAAGATCCGACACCACCCGCCGTTCCGGGGTAGCCAAATTGCGGATCAGCTCCGCCTGCGCCACCCACACCCGGGAGCGAACCGGCACCA